>Ga0180431_10003186_pt1 | contig 21271 bp, 25 predicted proteins | sample SS_ome_11_FD_132459 | JGI IMG/M metagenome (GOLD analysis project Ga0180431, IMG submission 132459) | Hypersaline lake sediment archaeal communities from the Salton Sea, California, USA - SS_1_MS_1 metaG | ecosystem: Environmental > Aquatic > Non-marine Saline and Alkaline > Hypersaline >...
GACATTCCCTCACGTGGACCGGGTTGGATGTGACACAGCGGCTATTCGTAGATCACCAGGCAGATGAGCGTGTATTCGCCGGCCCCTTCACTCGACCCCCAACCGGTCAGTTCGGTATGCTTGATATTGGGGGGCGGAGAGGTGCTGCGGAGCCAGGCATTCATCTCCTTTTCGAGCCCAACCACATTGGCGTTGGCGAATACCTTCGTCTTCTGCAATCCGGGCATGGATGACTCCCTGGGCAGGTGCGTGGGATAAATGTGACCCTCTTCCGTCTGACGGCTGCGAGTATAGTCGGCCCGGCAATCACCGAACAACGCCGAATCCCGTTAAAAAACCCGCCCGCTCGGGGGAGCGGGCGGGTTGGGAGAAACCCGGTCCGGAACAGGTCTCGGACCTGTCCGGTTCGATGACGACCGGCCGTTACCGGTCGGTGGCGACGTTTATGACCACCCGGCGGTGGTCGAACTTGATGACGGTCCGGTTGATACCTCCCGGCGGCTCGTAGTAGATCCAGGTGTACTCGGAGCCCATCGGCTTTTCGATCGTCTGCCGGTCGTCGGGGTTGCCCCAGGAGTCGATCACCATCTCCATCGTCCAGCTGACCTGGGGGACCGCCTGGGCCATGATAGCGTTGACGATGCGAATGTCGTTGTACTTCTCGAGCAGTTCCTGCTCGCGGGCAAGATCTTCCTGGCTCATCTGAGCCCGTTCGGCCTCGGGATCGTAGGCCGGGTCGACATCGGTCAGATAGTACCGGTGGGCGTAGTAGCCCTCCTCGGTCTTGTACCAGTACTTGTTGTACATCTGGTCGACATGGACCTTGATCTCCATGCCGGCCGGGATCGTCGCCATGGTCGTACCGAGCGGGTTGGGCTCGTCGTACAGACGCAGGACCATGATCTGGCCGCGGGGAACGACCCACATGTTCACTAGTTCTTCCTGGGCCTGGACGGTCGGAGTGGTGAACGCACCGAGTACAAGGGCGAGAGCGACCAGCGCCAACGGTGCCGCAAGGAACTTCTTCATGCCGGGATTCTCCTCGAACATTGGGTTACCTGAGGCGACGTATCCGCGTCGCGGGCGGCAGGCAGTACCTGCCGTGTACAGCACTGTAAATTATGATACACCCTTGGCTGTGTCCAGCTTCGAACCCGCCGCTTTTTTCCTGTCTTCACTCATTTGACGTACCCGGCAGCCGGCCGTTTAGGCTCTCCATAACCGGCCCTCCGCGCGGGGCGGCTCGAGCCCTCACAGATCGAATCGGATCATAAAGCCGGTCTCTTCCTGTGGCTCGAGATCACCGACCTGTAGATCGGTGATCCGGGCGCCGGGCGGTCCCCGGCGAATATCCGCCAGAAAAGTTTCCACCTCCGGGGTCGGTCCCTCCACCTCGAGTTCGACCCGCCCGTCGGGGAGATTGCGCACCCACCCGGCCAGGCTGCGGTTGTCGGCCGAGCGCTGGCAGTACCAGCGGAAACCGACTCCCTGCACCAGACCGTTGACATAGACGTGCCGCCTCGTCTTCCCGGTCGGCTCTGCAGACATGAACGTTCCCCCTTCAGCCCCCGGTCGTACCCCGGCCCGACCCCCGCGCCTTCTCCGGGGCGCTCCCGGCCCGGCCGCACCGCGCACACTACCGATCGGCTCCACTGCTGTCAACCGGGCCCGACACGGTCTTTCACATCCACCGCAGAAGACGTATCGTACGGTCCTGCAGTGAAAGGAGACGGCCATGGCGAACGGTTCCAAAACTGAAACCAGCCCGGTGAAAGGGCACCGCTTGCTGCCGATCCTGGCGGTTCTGCTCCTGTGCACTCCCGGCGGCACTGCGTCGCTGACGGCCCAGCAGTCAACCGGTGTCCCGGTCATCTCGGGTTTCATCCAGGCGGGAGCGAGCACCGATCTCGTTGCCGAATCCTATGGCTGGCTGCCGACCATGCCGGCTGCCGGAGCCGGAACGAGTTTTCACCTGCGCCAGGCCCGCCTCTACCTGCAGGGTTCGTTCGATTCCGGTCCGGGGTACGTGATCAAAACCAATCTGGTCGGCGGCTTTGCACTCCTGAACGCGTATGTGCGCTGGCAGAGCCCGGCGGGATTCGAGCTGCGGGCCGGCAAGGTACTCAAACCGTTCAGCCGGGAGCGGCTACACCCGGCTCACCGCCTGCTGACCCTGAACCGCAGCCTGAGTTCCCTGCGAACCGTGAAAGCGCTGGGGTACGGGGATTACGACACCGGCGTGATGGTGATCGCCACCCCGGGGCCGGTCCTGCAGGCCGGGCTCTTCAACGGCAGTGCTGAGGCGGCCCGGGAACGCGGCGATGCCGACAGCGGCAAGAACCTCGTGGCCCGGATCGCCCTGCCCCTCGGCGATATCCTCTCCGTGACCGGCCTCGAAATCGCAGGCAATGTGAGCCTGCTCCACCTGGGACCGCCCCTGCCCTCCGCGGGGCGCGAGAACCTGGCCTGGGGACTCGATGCCGCCGGACGGGTTGCCGGAGCCCGGATCGAGGTCGAGATGCTCTGCGCCGAGAACTGGTCCCTCTTTGATGCCAGCTCGGGACGCAGCCCCAGGACCTGGACGGCGATTGTCACCGGCGCACTTCCCCTGCTCCGACGGGCCGGAACAGTTCCGGGCGAACTGGCCCTGCGGATCGAACGTTTCGACCCGAGTGACGCGATCGAGCAGGATGAGATGTATCTCGTGACGCCCAATCTCAACCTGACTCTCACGCCGACCTCCCGCCTGCAAGCCGGGCTGCAGTACGAGATCCCGAACGCCCCGGACACCGAGAACGCCCTGAGTCTCGCCCTGCTCTGGCAGGTCGATTTCTTCCCTCAACCCTGAATCCGAGGAGCCGACCGGACCGTGGGCATATTCGACCGTCTTTTCCGACGTCGCCGGGTGAGCCGTGAAAACCTGGCCTCGCTGGGCAACGAAGACATTCGGAACATCGTCGCCGAAAGCCTGGAGGCAACCGAAGCCACCCACGATCTGGTCGAACAGGCCCGCCAGGCGCTCGAACGCGCCCGCGACCTGATGCGGCAGGGTCTGTATGAAGAGTCTCTCGAACGATTCCGTGAGTCCCTGACAGCCTGGGAAAAACAGTCGGCTCTGTGCCGCGAGCAGGGGCTGCGCGACCTGTGGCTCGAGATGCCCGAGAAGGTGGCCCGGGAGTTCGAAGCGGTGCGGATCGCCTACCTCGACATCCTCGAGCCCGAATCCTTCCGCTTCCTGGCCCGTCGGGCGGGATTGATTCGCCGCCTGCTGGACGAATTGCTCGCTCTGGGACGTCAGCCCGAGGGTGCGCCCGAAAAAACGATCTACGAGTCTTTCCCCGCCCATCAGCGGGAAGAAATCCGCAACCTCATCTTTCAGGCTCAGCGGCGGGGTTGGCTCAAACGGGAGAAAGTCGGCGGGCGATATGCTCTGCGGACCGCTCCGGACGCTCCCGGTGCGATCCCCGCAGCAGATTCTCAGGACGACACGTAGGTGATGACGACGTCCCGGCCGGCGTCCTTGGCCTGATAGAGCGCCGTGTCGGCCGCGCTCACTGCTTCGGCCGGCGTATTCATACCCGCCGTGTACTCGGCCACCCCGATCGACACCGAAACACCGAAGACGGCGTCTTCGGATGTGCTGGCACCCTTGCGCAGGCGTAGAACTTCGTCGTCCCCGATGACCTGAAACCGCATGTCCGCAATCCGCTCGCGGATCCGTTCGGCCGTGGCGGCGGCACCCTGTAGACCGGTGGAGGGGAGCACGCAGAGGAACTCGTCCCCGCCGTATCGCCCGACAATATCGATCTGCCGCATACCGTCGCGCAGGTCGGCGGCGATTTCCCGCAGCACAGTGTCACCGGTGCTGTGCAGGTAGGTGTCGTTGATCCACTTCAGGTTATCGAGGTCCACCATCGCCACGCTCAGGGCAAAACCGAACCGCCGGGCTTTCCAGGCCTCCTCGTCGAGCAGCTGCAGTATGGCACGGCGATTGTACAGTCCGGTCAACTCATCTATGTTGGCCAGCTGTTCGAGCTGATCGAGCCGCATGATGTCGTGGATGGTGCGGTACGCAAAGCGGACCACCAGGAGCATGAAGAGGCTGGCCAGGAAAAAGACCTCGGCCACCACCAGATCCTTGCTGACCTCCACTCCCGAAACCAGGGAATAGAAGTAGACCGCGTAGCTGATGGCGAAGAAACCCATGAGGTTGCGCAATGACGGCCACGGAGGCCGGTCACGCAGGATTCCGATCAGGCGCTGGGTGCGCCACATGGCCGCTATCAGAACGCCAAAGCCCACGGCGATGAGAAGCGCTGCAGTCAGTTCCACGTTGTGTTCCTCTCACCGGTGTCGACACATCCGGGCCTCATACTACGAAGATGTGTCAAACGGCACCCGTAAATATATGAGTTTACATCTTCGATACGACGTCTATTCACGGCCCTCTGGAACTTGTGCCCGCATGCCTCGGATCACGCCGAAACCGGCCGGAGCGGACTCGTCGCGCCCGACCGGGCACCGACCCGCCCGGCCTCTAAAAAAGTACCTATTTCAGGCCGGAAACCGTTTGACTCGCTTGCGCCCCCTCACGTAAGGTCGCCGCAGGTAGTTAACCCGGTTAACTACTAACCGGGTTAACCATACGGCTGTCAACGCGCAGAAATACAGGTTTTCTGCGACTGCATCAAAGAGCTGGGATCGGCATGGACTACCTCAGCCTGTTGCGTAACAGCCACATCTTCGCGGCTGCGGTGCGCGAAGTGCTGGAAGAGAAGTTCCTGGAGGAAACCACTCCCTCCCCCCTCTCCCTATCCCAGTTTCATCTGCTCAAACTGCTCTCGATCCGGAGTTCCCACCATGTCAGGGAAGTCGCCGATTTCCTGGGCATGAGCACCGCCGCGGCCTCGAAAAATATCACCAAACTCGAAGGGCTCGGCCTGCTCGAGCGCAACCGTTCCGAAGGCGACCGGCGGGCGATGGAGCTCTCGATCACACCCAAGGGGCGGCGTACGGTACTGTCGTACGAGGAACTCAAGGCAGCCCGGCTCTATCCGCTGCTGAGCGAATTCAGCGAACCAGAGATTGAAGAGTTCACCCGGCTCCTCGAACAGTTCTCGGTCCGGCTTTACGAGCTGGAACTGGAGAATGGCGGGGAACCGCAAAACGGTACCTGCCTGCGCTGCGCTGCGTACCTGGATAGTACCTGCCCGGTGGGAGATCTCCTGGGTGGGTGTCCGTATCAGAAAGTACTGCAGACCGGTCCTCCGGCCGCAAACCCCGGAAGGGCCGAAAACAGCCCGGGCCACATTGCGGACACTGTCACCTGATGACGGGAAGAGTCTGATGAAGTACTGGCGTACACCTCTCGACCTCGACAAGGTCACCATTCCGCACGGGGAAGTACTCATTATCGAAGACCGCTGCAAGGGGTGCGGCTTTTGTGTCGAGTACTGCCCCAAAGGGGTACTGGCCCTGTCGGAACGATTCAATAAGAAGGGATATCACCCCCCGGAGGTCATCAAGACGGGTGAGTGCGTCAACTGCAACCTCTGCGAGATGATCTGCCCCGATTTCGCGATCTTCAGCCAGGCGCTGCCCGATCAGGTGGTTGCCGAGTTGCAGGACCAGATCGACGCCAGGGGGGGCGGAGAAAAGACCGAGGCAACGGCGGAGGAGAAGGAGGACACCAGTGAAAGCTGATCCCAAGGGCGTCCTGACGGGAGCGCATTACCTCGACGGCGACTTTGCCGCCGGCGAGGGAGCGATGGCGGCCGGCTGCCGTTTCGTGGCCGGATATCCCATCACTCCCTCGACCGAGGTGGTCGAGAGGATCTCGCGCCGCTTTCCCTTCATGGGCGGCACCTTCATCCAGATGGAAGACGAGCTGGGAAGCATGGCTGCCGTTGTCGGGGCTTCGTGGACCGGCACCAAATCGATGACGGTCACCAGCGGCCCGGGCTTCAGCCTGATGATGGAGAACCTCGGCCTGGCGGTGATGATGGAAACCCCCTGCGTGCTGGTCAACGTGCAGCGGGGCGGCCCCTCGACCGGCCTGCCCACCATGACGGGGCAGTCGGACATGATGCAGGCCCGCTGGGGCTCGCACGGCGACTACGAGCTGATCGCCATGAGTCCCAAATCACCCCAGGAGGCGTTCGATATCATGATCGACGCCTTCAATATAAGCGAGGTCTACCGGGTCCCGGTCCTGGTCATGATGGATGAATGCGTGGGACACATGACCGAAAAAGTCATCATCCCGCCGGCCGAGGAGATTGAACTCATACCGCGCAAGCTCACCGAGAAGAAACCCGGGGAATACTGGCCTTATGAGGTCAGCAACGGCAGTCTGGTACCCGAATTCGCCCGGGTCGGCGACGGGTATCGCTTTCACTCCACCGGACTGACCCACGACTACCGCGGTTACCCCATCATGAGCGCGGAGTGCCAGTGGGAGTGCGTGAGCCGGCTGGTCGACAAGATCAAGAAGAACGCCGACGACATCGTCAAGTTCGAGGAAGAGGAGACCGACGGCGCCGACGTGGTGGTGCTCTCCTACGGCATCACTTCGCGGGTGGCCCGGATGGGCATCGATATGGCGCGCAAGAAGGGCATCAAGGTCGGCGTGATCAGGCTGATCGTGGTCTGGCCCTTCCCCGAAAAACGGATTCGCGAACTGGCCCCGAAGATCAAGGGCTTCGTGGTCCCCGAAATCAATCTCGGTCAGGTATCGCTCGAGGTCGAGCGCTGCGTGGCGGGTAAATGCACGACCACCCTTGTACCCCACCCCGGCGGCGGCGTGCACGATCCCGAGGCAATCTTCGAAGCAATCGTGGGAGCGGCGAAATGAGCGCACAGGCAACGACAGAGACCAAGCGGGAGGTCCGTCCCGAGGATCACCCGATCGCACCCTTCATCCGCATGGACCGGATGCCGCACATCTGGTGTCCCACCTGCGGGATCGGGACGGTCGTCAAATGCTACGCGGCGGCCCTGGAAAAGCTCGAACTCGACTACTCCAAGGTGGTAGTGGTTTCGGGAATCGGCTGTACCGGCCGAGTGGCGGGCTACATGAACTTCGATGCCTTCCATACCACCCATGGTCGGGCGATTCCCTTCGCCACGGGGCTGAAGATGGCCCGTCCCGAACTGAACATCACGGTTTTCAGCGGCGACGGCGACCTGTCGGGCATCGGGGGCAACCACTTCATCCACTCCGCCCGGCGGCACATGGACCTGCTGGTCATCCTGGTCAACAACTTCATCTATGCCATGACCGGCGGCCAGAACGCACCCACCACACCGATCGGCGCCAACTCCTCGACCATGCCCCACGGCAACTTCGACACCCCCTTCAACCTGCCCCATCTGGCGGCCAGCTGCGGCGCCAGCTACGTGGCCCGGTGGACCTCCCTGCACATCCGCCGGATGACCAACACCTTCGAGGAGGCGCTGCAGCGCAAGGGGTTCCGCTTCGTCGAGGTGGTCGCCCCCTGCTCCACCCTCTACGCCCGGCGGAACAAGCTGGGCACGGGGCTGAACCTGATGCAGTTCTATCACGACAATTCCGAGATCAGGCACGGTGAAGACACGCGCAATCTCGATATCGGTTATCAGGAGAAGATCATCTGCGGCAAGTTCGTCGATGACACCGAGCAGACCACCTTCATCGAGAATATGCACGCCCACTATGAAAAACGCCTGGGCGAGGACTACGTCCCCATGGGCCCGGAGGGAGGCATGCTCCATGAGTAGGAAAGAGATCCGCATCACCGGCTTCGGCGGTCAGGGAGTGGTGCTCTGCGGCCACATCATCGGTCACGCCTACTCGATCGACGCCGGGAACGAAGCCACCATGATTCAGAGTTTCGGCCCCGAGGCCCGCGGCTCGGCCTGTTCGACCTCGCTCGTGCTCGACGAGCAGGAGGTCCTCTATCCCTATCTCAAGGGGCTCGACATCCTGGTGGCGATGTCGCAGGACGGCTACGACAAGTACGTTGAGGACCTGGCTCCGGACGGCACCCAGATCTACGAGTCCGATCTGGTCGAACCCGTGGTCACGAAGGACCAGAAAGCCTTCGGTATCCACTCCACCCGTATCGCCGAGGAGATCGGCCGGGTCATCGTGCAGAACATCGTCATGCTCGGTTTCTTCGCGGCGGTGACCCGAATGGTCTCGAAAGACGAGTGGATCTCGGCCGTCACCGATTCGGTGCCGGCCGGGACCGAAGAACTCAACCTGAAAGCCTTCCACGCCGGCTGGGACTGGTACGAAGAAAAGTACGGCGACGGGAAGGGGAGCGAACCTGAGGCCGCCGCCGACCAGGGCGGTGAGGCCGAAAAAGAAGCGAGCCCCGAGGAAACGGTCGCGGCCGAGTAGCCGGGAACGTTGCCTTACTGGAGGAACCCCACTCTGAGCAGTGAGGAGAGTGAGGATGAGCGCAGAAGTCGCTGCGGCTGAGGAAGCTGAGGCGAGAGTCAGCCGGCGCGCAGTCGTGATCGGAGGCGGCATTGCAGGCATGCAGGCCGCCCTCGACCTGGCCAACGCCCGGATACCCGTCACGCTGGTGGAAGCGTCGCCGTCGCTGGGGGGCCGGATGGCCCAGCTCGACAAGACCTTCCCCACGATGGACTGCTCCATATGAATCCTCGGCCCTCTGGCCATGGATGTCGGTCGACATCCACTCATCGAGGTCGTCACCAACGCCGAGGTCGTCGGCTGCGAGGGTGAACCGGGAGACTTCCGGATCACCGTCCATCAGCACCCGCGCTTCGTGAAGGAAGACGTCTGTGTGGCCTGCGGGCTCTGTGTCGAGACCTGCCCCCAGGTGGGCGGCAACGAGTTCGACATGGGCCTGAAAGCCCGCAAGGCGATCTACCGTCCCTTTCCGCAGTCGGTCCCGGCGGCATATGTGATCGATCCCTTCGCCTGTCTGAATTTCCTGCCGCACCTGGACGAGAAGCAGAAGAAGCGGCTCGAGAAAGTGCAGGCCGCCAAGGCGAAGAAACGTCCCGACGTCGCCCTGCCCCACCTGCCCTGCGGCCACTGCCAGGAAACCTGCGAGGTAGGCGCGATCGACTTCGACATGCTCCCGCGCGAGTGGGAGGTCGAGGCCGGCTCGGTTCTGGTCGCCATCGGCTTCCAGGAATTCGACGCCCGCAAGCTCGGCCAGTACGGCTACGGCCGGTTCCCGAACGTGATCACCAGTCTCGAACTGGAGCGTATGCTCAACGCCTCGGGGGTCACCCAGGGGCACATGGTGCGACCCTCCGATCTCGGCACTCCGAAGCGAATCGTCTTCATCCAGTGCGTCGGCGCCCGCGGCGACGGCGGGCGGCCTTACTGCAGCCGCTTCTGCTGCATGAACGCGGTGAAGGATTCGATGCTCATCCGTCAGCACGATCCCGAAGTCGAGGACATCACCATCCTCTACACCGACCTGCGCGCCTTCGGGAAAGGCTTCGACGACTTCGTCAAACGCAGTGTCGAGGAACAGAGTGCGGAGTACGTGCGCGGCCGTCCCGCCAAGATCGATCTCGATCCCGACGGCAAGACCCTCGTCGTCTACGTCGAAGATACGATCGAGCACGAGCAGCGGCGGATCCCCGCCGATCTGGTCGTGCTGAGTGTGGCCGCCGCGCCCAACGACGGCGCTGTCGAGTTGGCGAAGACCCTCGAGATCGAAACCGACCAGTACGGCTTCATCACGCCCCGGGACCCGGCCGTGAGCAGTGTCGAGACCCGGCGCGACGGTGTGTACGTCTGCGGCTCGGCGATCGGGCCCCAGGTCATCCCCGACGCCGTAGCCCAGGCTTCGGCCGCCGCGGCCCGGGCCGAACTCTTCCTGCACGGTCACCGTATCGAGGAAGTGTCCGAACCGCCCGAACCCATGGACACCTCCGGTGCGCCCCGGATCGGGGTGCTGGTGTGCAGTTGCGGAGCCAACATCGGCGGCGTGCTCGATGTCGAGGCACTTGCCGAATACGCCCGCTCCATCCCCGATGTAGTGGCCGCCGAAACCTCGATGTTCGCCTGTGCCGAGACCGGCCAGGACCAGGTTGTCGAGCTGATCAAAGAGAACGACCTCAACCGTGTGATCGTGGCCTCCTGCACCCCGCGCACGCACGAACCGGTTTTCCGGGAGACCTGTGCCCGAATCGGTTTCAACCCCTACCTGCTCGATATGGTGAACATCCGCGACCAGTGCTCGTGGGTGCATGCCAACGAGCCCGAGCTGGCCCAGGTCAAGGCAAAAGACCTGATCCGCATGAGCGTGGCCCGTACGCGCAACCTCGAACCGCTCTTCGAGAGCGAGGTACCGATGACCCGTACCGCCCTGGTGCTGGGCGGCGGCATCGCCGGCATCCAGGCCGCCACCGGTTTGGCCGAACAGGGCTTCGAGACCATCCTGGTCGAGAAGGAGGAGGCCCTCGGCGGGCGCCTGCGCGACCCGAACCTGCATTACCTCTACCCCACCATGCGGCCCGCCGCCGACGTGCTGAAGACGAACATCGCCCGGCTGAAAAAGAGCGGTGCCCGCATCCTGACCGGTACCGAGGTGGAGAGCATCGATGGTTTTGTCGGCAATTTCGACATCACTCTGACCGGAGCTGTTTCCGAGGAGGTAAAGGTCGGGGCCATCATCCTGGCCTTCGGCGCCTCCCTGCACGATCCGGGCGAGGAGTTCGGGTACGACCGTCGTGAGAACGTGATCACGAGCGAAGAACTCGAGACGATCTTCTGCGAGAACGACGACCAGGTGCTGATCGGGGGCCGCAAACCCGAGAGTGCGTCCTTCATTCTCTGTGTCGGGTCGCGCGAAGAGCACGGTTTCACGGGCTGTTCGCGCTACTGCTGTCCGACCGCCATCAAGCAGGCCCTGATCCTGAACGAACAGGGCATCAACACCACCATCTTCTACCGCGACATCAGGACCGTTTCGGCCGGAGCCGAGGAGATGTACCGCAAGGCCCGCGGCCAGGGGGTACTCTTCATCCGTATCCCCCCCGGCGAGAAACCCGAGATTCTCGGCAACGAACGGGCCGAGGGATTGCGCTGTTACGATGAGCTGCTCGGACAGAAGCTCGAGGTACCGACCGACCTGGTGATCCTGAGTGTCGGCATGCGGCCGCGCCAGCCCGAGACCGAAAAATTTCACCTCATGCTCAAGGCCAGTATCGGTCTCGACGGTTTCTTCCTGGAGCGGCATCCCGAGCTCGGCCCGGTGGAAACGGTCGTGGAAGGAGTCTTCCTGGCCGGCACCATTCAGGGCCCCAAGGACATCGTCGACTCGGTCGCCCAGGCCTCGGCCGCGGCCGCCAAAGCGGCAGTTCTGCTGTCTTTCGACAGCGTGCGCGTCGAGCCGACCGTTTCGGTCGTGGATGAGGAACGCTGCCGGGGCTGCGGGACCTGCGTGGATATCTGTCCCTTCTCCGCCGCCGCGCTGGTCGAGATCGACGAGGGCGCCCATGTGGCCCGGATCAACGCTTCGCTCTGCAAGGGGTGCGGTACCTGTGCCGCCTGGTGTCCGTCAGGCGCTATCGCCGCCAAACATTTCACCGACCGTCAGGTCATGTCGATGATCGATGCGGCGCTCGCGAAGGAGGCGCCATGACCGCGCAGGCGAAGAAGAAGACATCCGCGAAGAAAAAGGCGGGCAACACGAAAACCGCGGCGAAGAAAACGGCTGCAAAGAAGAAAACCGCGGCGAAGAAAACGGCTGCAAAAAAGAAAACTGCAACGAAGAAGACCGCGGCAAAAAAGACGGCTGTGAAAAAGAAGGCCGCCGCGGTCGCCGCCGAGCCGACCGCTGCCGCCCCTGACGGAAAATGGAATCCCGATATCGTGGTCTTCGCCTGCAACTGGTGCTCGTATGCCGGGGCCGACACGGCCGGGGTATCGCGTCTGCAGCACGAACCGCACTTCCGGATGATCCGGGTCATGTGCTCGGGCCGGGTGCATCCCGGATTCGTGATGCGGGCCTTCGAGAAGGGAGCCGATGGCGTGCTCGTCTCGGGCTGCCACATCGGCGACTGCCACTATGTCTCGGGGAATGAACGCCAGATCGAGATCTTCGAGATCACCAAGCAGCTCACCCACCTGATCGGACTCGAACCGGGGCGGGTGCGGCTGGAGTGGGTCAGTGCCGCCGAGGGGCCCCGCTGGGCCGCTTTGATCAACGAATTCACCGACCAGATCCGCAGGCTGGGCCCGAGCCCGCTCAAGGATCAACCGACGGCACGATGAGGGAGAGTACGGCACGATGGTCGACCTGACTGACGTCACGCGCAGATCGAAGGCCTGGGCCTGCTACGATTGCGGCAAGTGCACCGCCACCTGCCCTATCGCCCGTGTCGGCGGCTCGTACAGTCCGCGCCGGCACATTCTCTCCAGCAACACCGGCAATCCCGCCTTCATCCTGGAGCAGGAAACGCTTTTCGCCTGCCTGACCTGCAGCCTGTGCGAACAGCGCTGCCCCGCCCAGGTGCATTACACCGACCTGGTCAAGTACCTGCGCGAGATGGCCTGGGAAGAGGGAATCGAACCCGACTGCCCGCACGGCGGCACGATCCAGTCCCTGATCCGGATGATGGCTCAGGGCGGTACGCAGCAGAACCGCCTGGAATGGCTGACCGAAGACCTGAAGACCAGCCCCGACGAAGGCGAGGTCTTCTTCTGGACCGGCTGCACGATGTACTACGACGCCATCTTTGCCGAATACGAGGGGGCCCACCCCCTCGAAGGCACCCGCGCCGCGGTCCGCCTGCTCAACGCCCTGGACGTCACTCCGGTCGTGAGCCCACAGGAGCGCTGCTGCGGCCACGATCTGCTCTGGAACGGCGACCGGGAAAACTTCGAGAAACTCGCCCGGCACAACGTCAAACTGGTTCAGGATTCCGGGGCTTCGATCCTGGTCACCTCCTGCGCTGAATGCCTGCGGACCTGGAAGCTCGATTACGAACCGTACTTCGAGGGATCGATGCCCGAGATCGTCCATATCTCCGAGTATGTCGCCCGGCATCTGCCCGAGCTCGAACTCACAGGCAACGGCGGCCTGACCGTCACCTACCAGGATCCCTGCCGGCTCGGCCGCCAGCTGGGGATCTACGACGCCCCCCGCGAGGTCATGCAGGCCGTACCCGGCCTGGAGCTGGTCGAAATGCGGCACAACCGGACCGGTGCGACCTGCTGCGCCGGCGGGACCTGGTCGAACTGCGACATCTACGCCAAGAAGATCCAGGTAACCCGGCTGACCGAAGCGCGGGCCACCGGGGCCCAGGTCATGGTCACGGCCTGTCCGAAGTGTCAGATCCACTTCAGCTGTGCCATGAAGGATCCGATCGAGAAGGAGAACATCACCATCGAGATGCGCGACGTGGCCGAGATTCTGCTCGACGCGCTCTCGACGTAACAAACAACAAAGACCGTTTCCGGGAAGGAAAGGGACTGATGCAAGCAGACACGTCAACAGGCGAAGAGCTCCGGATCGGCGTCTTCATCTGCGACTGCGGCCTGAATATCGCAGGTGCAGTGGACACCGCCGCCGTGACGGAATACGCCGAGACGCTGCCCGATGTGGCGTGCGCAATACGCAATAAATACACCTGCGCCGACCCCGGTCAGAACGAGATCAAGAGGGCCGTTCAGGAGTACAAGCTCAACCGCGTGGTCGTTGCCTCCTGCACCCCGCGCCAGCACGAGCCGACCTTCCGGCAGTGCGTCTCCGAGGTGGGGCTGAACCCCTACCTCATGGAGATGGCCAACCTGCGCGAGCACTGCTCCTGGGTCCACCCCAACGACCGCGAAGGCGCCACCGCCAAGGCCAAGGACCTGGTCGCCGGTGCTGTGGCCCGGGCCCGTTTCCTGAAGAGCCAGGATGAGCTGACGGTTCCGGTTTCGCAGCGCGCCCTGGTGATCGGCGGCGGCATCGCCGGGATCGAGGCGGCGATCGAACTGGCCGATGCGGGACACAAGGTCACCCTGGTCGAAAAAGCGCCCTCCATCGGTGGGATCATGGCTCAGCTCTACAAGACCTACCCCACCATGGACTGCTCTATATGAATTCTGGGCCCTAAGGCCATCGATGCCGGTCGGCATCCGAATATAGAGCTGCTCACCTACAGCGAGGTCGAAGCCGTCTCGGGCTACGTCGGCAACTTCGAGGTCACGATCCGCAAGAAGGCCCGCTATGTGGACCTCGAGACCTGCAACGCCTGTGCCGAGTGCGCCAATGTGTGCCCGCAGGTCGTGCCCGACGAGTACCAGGTGGGACTTTCGGCCCGCAAGGCGATCTACATCCCCTTCCCGCAGGCGGTACCCTGTGTCTATGTCCTCGACATGGAGAACTGCCTGGGCAACAACCCGATCGCGTGCGGCAAGTGTGCCGAGGTGTGCGAGCAGAACGCCATCAACTACGACGACGCCGACGAGCTGATCACCCGCGAAGTCGGAGCGGTCATCGTGGCCATCGGTCTGGATGTCTACGATCCGACCGAGATGGACGAGTACGGTTACACCCGCTTCGAGAACGTGATCACCTCGATGGAGTTCGAACGCCTGATCTGCGCCGGGGGACCGACCGAGGGGCACTTCGTGCGCCCGAGCGACATGGACCACCCCAAGCGGATCGGTTTCATCCAGTGCGTCGGGTCGCGCAATCCGGCCATCGGGCGACCCTACTGCTCGAATATCTGCTGCATGAACACCGTCAAGGACACCCTCCTGCTGGCCGACCACTATCCCGATGTGGAGAACGTGGTCTTCTACCAGGATATCCGCGCCTTCGGCAAGTCGTTCGAGGACATGTTCCAGCGCTCGAAGGAATCAGGTACCCGCTACGTGCGGGGCCTGCCCGGCGACATCGAGGAGGATCCCGAAACCAAGAACCTCGTCATCACGGTCGAGAACACCACCTCGGGCCGGATCGAGAGGCACGAGCTGGACATGGTCGTGCTCTCGGTCGGGGTGGTTCCGCCCAAGGATCTGAAGAAGATCTCGGGGCTCTTCACCCTCTCGAAGACCTCCGACGGGTTCTTCATGGAATCGCACCCGAAACTGAAACCGATCGACGCCCCCACCAAGGGGGTGTATTTCGCCGGTTTCTGCGAGGCCCCGAAGGACATCAAGGACTCGGTCTGCCAGGCCGGCGCCGCGGCCTCGAAGGTGGGAGCCCTGCTCAACGCCGGAGAGGTCCGCATCGAGGCCCTCACCAGCCACATCGACGAGGAACTCTGCACCGGTTGCGGTGTCTGTGCCTCGGTCTGTCCCTTCTCGGCGATCCGCTGGGAGAAGGGCCAGAAGGCCCATGTCATCGAAGCGATGTGCGCCGGCTGCGGGGCTTGCGGAGCGGCCTGCAACTTCGGCGCCATCGAGATGCGGCACTTCACCGACTCGCAGATGGTGGCCCAGATCCAGGCCGTGCTGGCAGACAAACCCGAGGAGAAGGTCTTCGTCTTCGCCTGCAACTGGTGTTCGTATGCCGGAGGCGACATGGCGGGGATCTCCCGTCTCCAGTATCCGACCTCGAACCGCGTCGTCAGAACCATGTGTTCGGCGCGGGTATCCGAAGAAATGGTTCTCGAAGCCTTCCGCAACGGGGCCGCGGTGGTGCTGGTCTCGGGCTGCCATTACGCCGACTGCCATTACATCAGCGCCAACCGCGAGACCGTCAAGCGGGTCCAGCGGCTCTGGAACAAGCTCGAGAAGGCCGGGGTGCGCCCCGAGCGGCTGCAGCTGGAGTGGATCAGCGCCGCCGAGGGCTAGAAGTTCGCCAAGGTGATGAGGCAGATGGAGGAGCTGCGCTCGACGGTCACGCTCGAAGAGGTCGAGTACGCCCGCGAGGCGCTCAAACCGAAGTCGAAGAAAGAGAAGAAGGCCAAGGCCGGGGAGGATGCCAAAGCCTCCGCAAAGACGGAAGAGACGGAGAAGGCGGAGACCGAAACGGTCTCGAACTGACCGCCGGCCGGGTGTCGTGTCCCGCGGCAGTGAACGAGCTTCGAACGGGAGAACGAGATGGTTGTTCATTATTTCCGCTGCATGATGTGCGGCTACGAGTGGGAGGAAGAGGTCGATCCGGATAAGGAGGTGGAGCGTACCTGCCCGAAGTGCCGCTCCAACTCGATCCGGCATTTCAAGCGGAAACCCGAACCGAAGGAGTAGCCGGATGGCCGCCGAGCAGAAGGATAACGACGTCGTCAGGGTCGACTTCGCCTTCAAGCGGGAACTGGCCGAGAAGGTCGAGGGCAACCTGGCCAGCTTCTGCTACCAGTGCGGGGCCTGCGTCGGCGACTGCCCGGCAGCGACCTATACCGACGATTTCAATCCCCGCATGATCATGCTCAAAGTCCTCTACGGGCTGGGAGAGGAACTCATCGGCAGCGATTCCATCCTCTGGGAGTGCACCAACTGCTACAACTGTGCCGAGCGGTGTCCCCAGGAGGTCAAACCGGCCGAAGTGATCATCAGCATGAAGAACATGATGGCCGACCGCGGCATCTACCCCGAGGGGGTCGAGAAGGTCATCACCACCTTCGAGACCACCGGGCGCACTGTCCCGATGAGTTCGGCGATAGACAAGCAGCGGGCCAAGTTCGGCCTGCCGCCTCTCGAGCCCGTTCCGATGGACGAGATCAAAAAGCTCCTCGAGCCCTCCGGGAAAGGAGACGAGTAATGGAACGGTTCGCCTTCTTCCCCGGCTGTCTGGTGCCCGCCCGCTATCCCGCCATGGAGTTCGCCATCCGCAAAACCCTGCCCAAACTGGGCATCGAGATCATCGATCTTGAGGGCACCTCCTGCTGTCCCGACCCGATCTACTTCAAATCCAAAGACAAGATCTCCTGGCTCTCGGTCGCGGCCCGCAACCTCTGCCTGGCCGAGGAACAGGGGGTGGACGTCTTCACCAACTGCTCGGGCTGTACCGCCACCCTGTCGGAAACCTGGCACCTGTTGCATGACCACGAGGACATCCGCGACAAGGTCAACGAACGGCTGGCGAAGATCGGCAAGGAGTGGAAAGGCACCAGCAAGGTCCGCCACATCGCCACCCTGGTGCGCGATATCGCCGGCTACGAGGCGGTGCGCGAAACGGTCGTGCGTCCTCTCGAGGGCCTGAAGGTGGCCATCCACTACGGCTGCCACCTGCTCAAGCCCAGCAAGATCATGAACGTGGACGATCCCAACGATCCGCAGATGCTCGAGGAACTGGTCAGAGCCCTGGGAGCCGAACCGGTGCGGCACAGCAAGTGGTACCTGTGCTGTGGCAAGGCCTGCCAGTTGAACGACGATCTGCCCGACACCATGATGCGCGATCTGCTCACGACGGTGCGGGAAGAGGAAGCCGAGATCCTCTGCCTGATCTGCCCTACCTGTTTCAGCCAGTTCGACTACGGTCAGCTCAAGGTCGCCCGGCGTTTCGAAGAGGACTTCCACATCCCGCCGATTTACTATTTCCAGCTCCTGGCCCTGGCGCAGGGCATCGAGTATGAAGATCTCGGGTTCGAGCGGCAGCGCTTCAAACCTGAATGCCTGCAGCGGTTCGAGATCACCGTGACCGAACCCGAATCCGAGCCCGAACCCGAGCCGGAGACGGCCTGACGCCCCGCCCCTGACCAGCCGGCCGCTGTCGTTTCCACCGCGTTTCGTCCTCGCTCCCGGCCAGTTCGTTCTGGACGATCACCTCCTGTCTACCGACACTTTATATCAACTGGATAGGAGGTCGGTGCGTATGAGCATCGCAGAGAACGTTGCCCGCCTGAGACGCGAGATCCCCGATCACGTCAGGATCGTGGCGGCCGCAAAAACGCGCAGCGTCGACGACATCAAAGCCGCCCTCGATGCGGGGATCACCGATTTCGGCGAAAACTACGTCCAGGAAGCGGAGAGCATCCGGGACGGCCTGGGTGATATCGCCGACAGGGCCACCTGGCACCTGATCGGACACCTGCAGACGAACAAGGTCAACAAGGCCCTGGCGCTTTTCGACCTGATCCAGACCCTCGATTCGCTGAAACTGGCCCAGGCCATTGCGAAGAGAACCGAGGTCCGGTTACCGGTTCTGATCGAGATCAACAGCGGGCGGGAACCGCAGAAGACCGGAGTCGTGCCCGAGGAGGCGGAATCGCTGATCCGGGAGATCGCCGGGCTGGAGAAGATCGAGATCAGGGGGCTGATGACCATGGGACCGCGTTTCGGCGATCCCGAAGAGGCCCGGCCCTATTTTCGCGAGACCAGGAAACTCTTCGACGCCCTGACCCGGCTCGAGGTCCCCGGAGTGACAATGGATATCCTCTCGATGGGGATGTCGAACGCCTACCGGATCGCCATAGAGGAAGGCAGCACGATGATCCGGCCGGGCAGTATCCTCTTTTCTCCCCGTTCGTGAGTATGGAGATAGAGATCGTCGGCACCGAATCTCTGGGGGTGCGCGGACTCTGCTGTGTCGTCCGCACCGCCGGGCACGTGATTGTGATCGATCCCGGTGTCGCTCTCGGGTACAAGCGCCACAACCTGCTGCCGCATCCGGTCCAGGTCGCCGCCGGGGAGCGGGTGCGGACCGCCATCGGCCACCATCTTGCTGAGGCCACCGATGTGGTCCTCTCCCACTTTCACGGCGATCACATGCCGCTGGCCGATGCCAATCCCTATCAACTGTCGACCTATACCGTAGCCGATCTGCTGCAGACACCTGCTCTCTGGATCAAACGCGTCGACGGGGAATATCCGCGCGTCGGCGGTCGGCGCACACAGCTGCTGGCGATCCTCGACCGCCAGGCACCGCCCTGCGACGGTCAACAGCACGGCCGGCTGACTTTTTCAGAGACCATGCCGCACGACTCGGCGGACTCGCCCATGGGCACGGTCATGATGACGCGTATCGAAGAGGGCTCCGACGTTTTCGTTCACGCCTCGGACATTCAGCTTCTCTCGGACGAACCGGTCGATCTGATCCGGGAATGGGCTCCCACGATCGTTCTGGCCAGCGGGCCGGCCCTGTACCGCGATCGATCGCCCGCCACCCTCGCCCGGGCCCGCGACCGGGCCCTGCAGCTGGCTGATATCGCCGAGGTCTGCATCATCGATCACCACCCCCTGCGCTCTGCCGACGGTGTGGCCTGGTTGGATGAGCTGCGGGCCGAAACGGACGGCAGAATCCTCTGTGCCGCCGATTACATGCAGACCGATCGCTCTCTGTTGGAAGCCCGCCGGGCCGAACTCTATGACCGGCATCCCGTTCCCGCCGATTGGCACGAACGCTACGCCGAAGGAAAGGTCACGCCGCCGGCTCTCTGAGGGTACCCGGAACCGACCTCAGTGCATCCGGAAATCGGCCGTCTGGACGTGGTCCTCGACCAGGTTCCAGAGTTCCTCGACATCCAGGGCCATGATCACCAGGTCGCGGCGGTGCCCCTTGATGTCGGTCACGTGCTTGCGCAGGGTCGCTTCCTTGTGGAATCCCATCCGCTCGAACGCGGCAATAGCCGATTCCTGACTGTCCACCAGTTCGGCCTGAAGCTTGTAGAGTTTCTGCTTCAGAGCCTGGAAGAAGAGTTCGCGGGTGAGTTTGGTGGCCAGCCCGCGCTGCTGATACTCGCGGGAAATGCAGATCCGCACCTCGCCGACGTGGCGGGTCCACCCGAAGGTAGCCCGCCAGATGGTGGCGATGGCGATGATCGTACCATCGATCCTGGCCAGCAGCGGGAACATGCGGTCGTAGTCGGGTTTACCGAAGCGCCGCCGCACATTCTCGGGATCGCAGATGTCAGAGCGCAGATAGAGCCGGTCCTCTTCGGGCAGGGACTGGAAGAAAGTGATGAGTTCGGGCAGATCGTCATCGGTCAGGATCTCGAGCCTGATCGGGGTGTCATCCTCGAGCTGGATGGTTTTCGGGTAAGTCTCCACCGGGTCCTCCTCGCACATGTACCTCGTATCGCTCGCGCGGGGATACTAAAGGGTCGCGGGTCGGCGTGCCAAGTGGATAGAACGAACCTCCCCCCTGCCGACAGCAGATTGCGGCCGATTGATCAGCCTGGGGGAAGTCTATCTGCGGCTGGGACGTAAGGATGACGCCATCGCCGCCTTCGAGCACTCGCTCGAACTCAATCCCGAGAACGGCAATGCCACCCGGCGCCTGGAGGAACTCAAGGGTATAATCGTATGGGGATATGGACTCTGAAAGAGGCATGTCCGCGCCCCAGATCCTCTTCATATCGAATGGGTGAGTTGAACGAACGGCCCGACCCCTGCAACCGACTGTAACAGAGCTGAACCTCTATCCCGACTCCGAACTTGGGCACGGGCAGATATTCCGCCCCGAGCCCTGCGGCAAGCGTATACTCGGTGCATTCCACCCTGATGGATCCGACATCTTCGATGTTCGGTCTGGCATCGCGCCTGTTGAGATAGCGATCCGCCCGAAGTCGTACAGACCAGAAAAGACACCCGGATCTATGTCCTGTGAACAGATGGAGGTATCCGGCGCCGGCACCGAAAACGCGCGTTCTGCCGACATGCACATAATTGCTCAGAGACTTCCGCGCGTAACAGATCTCCGGTTCCACATACCCCCTCTGCGATACCCGGAACGGGAACAAGATCCGAACGGGCACAATATTGAGATACGTGTTGTCACAGGCCGGAGCCAGGGGTGCCTCGTCAACCACGAGGCCGAATCCCAGATCGGCGCTCGACGAGCCTTTTCCCTGCTGCTGACCCGCGGCCGACACCGGGACGGCAGAAAGGAGGAGAAGAAGAAGCGGGATTGTCCGGCAGGGTGCATATCTCATCTTGGTCTCGCCTCCCAGAGGATTGCCTTTTCACCGGCGGGGTCGAGTACGGCGAACACGAGCCGGGGCTCCGTCCCAACGGCAGCCATGACAGCCAGCAGGATAGGATTAAAATGACTCCATCGATACAGGCCGCTGGCAACGATATGGACATTCCATGAGGCTGACCTGCGACTGAGCCAGAGCAGATCGTAGCGACTCGCCCCGTTGAATCTGGCGACAACTGCATAAGGCGTCCCGTCGGGGGCTGTCGTCACCGCCAGGTAGCGGTTCAGTAATATATCTTCCGCTATCGGTAACCCTTCCGCCTCCCATCCCATGATTTCGTTGACATCCTCCCACATGACCAGGACGTTCCGGCTGTAGTCGAATCCGATCACCCGTACCGCATTCGATGCCGACAGAGACAATCGTGCAGGTGCCCCCGCGTGTGATCCTTCAGGGCCGTTCTCGACCGGTACAGAGCGGGTCCATGAACCGGCGGTGA
>Ga0180431_10003187_pt1 | contig 21266 bp, 16 predicted proteins | sample SS_ome_11_FD_132459 | JGI IMG/M metagenome (GOLD analysis project Ga0180431, IMG submission 132459) | Hypersaline lake sediment archaeal communities from the Salton Sea, California, USA - SS_1_MS_1 metaG | ecosystem: Environmental > Aquatic > Non-marine Saline and Alkaline > Hypersaline >...
GCGCTCTACCGTGGAGACACTGATTTGCTCCAACTGCTCCAGCAACCCGGGGGTTACCTCCAGTTCATCGTGGGCAGCCAGATGACCAGCCAGCCAAACCAGGTTGGGCGTCAGACGCTCAGCACAGATGTAGTCCGTACTCTCGTAGATGACTCGCGACGCGTCGTCAACCCGCGGCCCGTAGATCCTTCCCCGTTCCCTGCTCCGGGGCTTTCGCACCAGACTGCCCTTCATCAAGCGGATCAGTGTCTTACGATCCAGACCCAGGACAGCCTCCATCTCATCCAGGAGTTGTCCTTTGCTCTTTCGGCCCGCCTTCACGTACCGTTTCTTCATCATGTGTAGGTATTTCCATCGTTCGTCTATAGTCATCTTTTCCGTATCGGACATTGTTCCCTCCAGTGATATTATCTCTTGAGGGAACTATACCACATCGGTGACATTATCATTTGAGGGAACCAGCTGCCTTCGGTGACATTTTACACGAGGGAACGCGGCGCTTTGACAAACCCTTTCAACAGTGCTATCATTGCGCAGTCTCATGCGACGGAGTCATTTCATGCGCGACACAGCCGAATGGCGCCCGATTCACTGGATACTAGGCAGCATCATCCTCTTGACGCTGCCGTGTTACTGCATCGGGTTTTCGATGCTGGCGCTAAAGCCAGAGGCGCGGGTGCCGACGCCCACGCCATCTCTGACGCCTACGGGATCGCCTGCGCCCACGCGCGTGCTGGAGACCGCGGCACCGACGGAGACTCTGCTACCCACACCCACCCAGTGGACCCCTCCCACGTACACACCCACGCCCACTCTTACGCCCACCGGTACTCCGGCGCCCACGGACACCCCAGCGCCGACGGCTACGCCGACGCTGACCCCTGAAGCGACCTCCACGTTCACGCCGACGCCGACAGACACCGTCGCTCCAACCGAGACGCCGACGGAGACGGCCGTTCCGACCGAGATGCCAACCGAGACCTCTACGCCCACCCAGACGCCGACCGGCACGGTCACTCCCACCCAGACGCCGACCTTGACGCCTACCGCGACAGTGACGCCCACGCTGGAACCTACTGCGAGCATCACTACTACGGTAGGGTCTTGAGCGAGGATCAAAACCCACCATAAAGGAGCATTGTGTGGAAGTTATACCCCTGCTGAAACAACTTTCGGAAATCGATGGCCCCTCTGGCTTTGAGGGGCCAGTGCGCGAATTGTTGCGCCAGACCTGGCAGCCCTTTGTTGATGAGATGCGGGAGGGCAAAATAGGCAGCCTGATCGCCCTCAAGAAGGGCACGAGTCGCAAGGACTCGGATCGTGCCCAAGGCCCCCGCCCCAAATTGATGCTGGCGGCCCACATGGACGAAATCGGTTTGATGGTCACCGGCGTCGAGAAAGGCTTCCTGCGCATCACCCGTGTCGGGGGAACGGATCGGCGGGTGTTGTTGGGACTTGAGGTAGTCGTCCACGGACGGCGCGACCTGCCCGGCATCGTCGCCACGCGCCCGCCACACGTACTGCCGGAGGATGAACGTAAGAGAACGGCGCCCTGGGACAAGCTCTTTGTCGACGTGGGACTGCCGCCGGAACAAGTCGAGCAGTTGGTCAGCGTTGGTGACCTGATCTCTGTCCGGCGTGAGATGGTGGAATTGAAGAACCACCGCGTGGCGGGCAAGGCCATGGACGATCGGGCCTGCGTGGTCGCCATGACACTCGCGCTGGAGCAACTGTCCAGCGCTCTTCACGCCTGGGACATCTTTGCTGTGGCGACGGTTCAAGAGGAGACGGGACTGAAGGGAGCGATCACCGCCGCCTATGGCATAGCGCCAGACCTGGCCATCGCGCTAGATGTGACGCTAGGCAGGCAACCAGGCACCCAGGACGTGGACACCTTCCCGATGGGTGATGGGCCGACGATTGGGATCGGTCCCAATTTCCATCCAAGCCTCGTAAAGCGCCTGCGGACGGTGGCCGACGCTCACGAGATTCCCTATCAGATTGAACCCACCCCAGGTGCCAGCGGCACTGATGCCTGGGCGATCCAGCTTACCCGCGAAGGGGTGCCCACCGCTCTCATCTCCGTGCCACTCCGCTACATGCACCAGCCAGTGGAGACATTGGATGTACAGGACATCGAGCGGGCCGGACGGCTGCTGGCGGCGTTCATCGCCGGGCTTGAGGCCGATTCCCTGGAACAGCTAGCCTGGGATACCAAAGCGGAAAGCGAGTAGACATACGATGAACCTAAAAGCACTTTCGGAAGCGGTTGGCGTCTCGGGGGATGAGGGGAACGTGCGTGCGCTCGTGCTGGACACGGTGCAGGAGCACGTAGACGAGGTCAAAGTGGATGCGCTGGGCAACGTGCTCGTGCTCAAGCGCGGGACAGGTCGCCCGAGTTCGACGGGGCCGGGATCGCGGCGGCTGCGCGTGATGCTGGATGCCCATATGGACGAGGTGGGCCTGATGGTCGTGGGTCACGATAGTGATGGCTTTCTCCGGGTGAGGACCGTCGGGGGCATCGACTCCCGTCTCCTGCCCGGCGCGATCCTCCAGGTGGGTTCCGAGCGCATCCCTGGCGTCATCGGCGTCAAACCGATCCATCTGCTGCGTGGAGACGAGGGCCAAAAGGTCTCCAAGATTGACGATTTGGTCGTGGACATTGGCGCTCGAAGCAAGGATGAGGCCCGGAAGCTGGCTCCGCTGGGCACCTACGCCGCCTTTGCCACCCAGTTCCGCGAACTGGGCCCCACGGTCAGCGGCAAGGCGTTCGACGATCGTGCCGGATGCGCGGTCCTGGTGGAGCTCTTGCGAGGGGAGCCCTTTGATTTCGACCTCCACGCCGTCTTTGCCGTGCAAGAGGAGGTCGGGCTGCGGGGGGCGCGGGTCGCGGCCTATGCCGTGGACCCGGACTGTGCCTTTGCGCTGGAAGGAACCGTCGCTGACGACATCCCCAAGGACAAGGACGTCAGCCCCACGACGGAACTGGGCAAGGGGCCGGCGATCACAGTGATGGACCGTTCGTTCATCGCCGATCGGCGGCTGGTGCGTCTGCTGACCGACACGGCCAAGGAACTTGGCATCCCATATCAGTTCAAGCAGCCCAACGTCGGCGGCACCGACAGTGGGGCCATTCACCGGGCCCGTGAAGGGGTGCCATCCGTGACAGTGGCGGTGCCCTGCCGCTATATCCATAGCCCGGTATCGTTGTTGAGCCTGGATGATTTTGAGAACACGGTGCGGTTGATGCGCGAGGCCCTTTCGCGCATCAGCTGGCATACGCTGAGGAGGAATTGATGAGAGAGTTGATCCGCAAGCTGGTAGAAACCTATGGCCCTTCGGGGGTCGAGGATCAGATTCGATCCGTTATCCGTGCCGAGGTCGAACCCCTGGCCGATGAACTGCGGGTGGACCCGTTGGGGAGCCTGGTCGTCCGCAAGCAGGGCTCCGGCGACGGCCGGCGCATCCTGCTGGATGCCCATATGGACGAGATCGGCGTGATGGTGACCTACGTAGACGAGAAAGGATTTGCCCGCATCACACACATCGGCGGCGTGGACCCGCTCAACTGTGTGGGAGGGCGGGTGGCCTTTGCCGACGGAACCCGGGGCGTGATTGGCGTCGAGGAGAAGCGAGAGGACAGCGGCAAGGTCCCCGAGTTCGCGCAACTTTACCTGGATGTAGGAGCAAAGAGCGCAGATGAGTGTCCCGTGGGCGTGGGCGATGCGGCCGTGTTCGTGCGTCCCTTTGTCGCGCAGGGTGGCCGGATGATCTCCAAGGCGATGGACGATCGCATCGGCTGTGCGCTACTGATCGAGACGCTCCGCCGGCTGGAGGACACGCCCCACGACGTCTACTTTGTCTTCTCCGTCCAGGAAGAGACTTCGCTCTCGGGCGCGCGCACCTCCACCTTTGGCATCGAACCCGACCTGGCGATCGCGATCGACGTGACGACCACGGGCGATACACCCGAGGCCCACCCTATGGCTGTCAAGCTGGGCCAGGGCCCCGCGGTCAAGGTTCAGGACCGGGGGATGATCGCCCATCCTGCGGTGCGGGACCTGCTGGTGCAGCGGGCGAAGGACGCCGAGATCCCCTACCAGCTCGAAGTTCTCGAGTTCGGCACGACTGACGCAGCCGCGATGCAGTTGGTGCGCGCCGGTGTACCTGCGGGTTGTCTCTCCATCCCCTGTCGCTATGTCCACACCCCTTCAGAGATGGTGGACGAGGGGGACGTGGAGAACAGCGTGCGGTTACTGCTGGAGGTGTTACGAGCGGCCTGATCTAGACAGCCGATTCGGCGGAGGGGGGAGACGATGCAGCAGGGAACGACGCGGTATCGGGGGATTATCGTCCTGTGTTCGGTGCTTGGTCTCATCGCTGGTGGTGTGATCGGCTACTTTACCCCACATCCTCAGACACCTGTGCCCATTGCTGTCTCCACCCCTCCCCCGACCTGGACGCCGCTGCCGACCTCCACTCCGTCCCCCATCCGGGTCCACGTCGCCGGCGCGGTGCGTCTGCCGGCCGTCTATGAACTGTCGCCAGGCAGCATCGTTCGGGATGCGGTGGAGGCAGCTGGTGGCCCGTCACCTGACGCCGACCTGGACCACATCAACCTGGCGCTCGAACTGTGCGACCAACAGCAGATCTATGTGCCGTGCCAGGGGGAGACGGATACACCGCCTCCGGTTTCTGGGGCCACACAGGATGGTGGGGGGCAAGTCAGCACGCTCGTCAACGTCAACGCAGCCACGGCCGCCGAGCTGGAGACGCTTCCACGCATCGGCCCGGCGATGGCGCAGCGCATCATCGAGTATCGGGAGGCCAACGGCCCGTTCGCCACGATCGAGGATATCCAGAACGTGCCGGGCATCGGCCCTGCGACTTTCGAGGGGCTCAAGGATTTGATCACAGTGGAGCGTTAGGAGGGGGAAGCGTGCATAGAGGTGATGGTGAGGACGCTCAAAGAGCAGCAAGACCTCCGGCTCCGCTGGAATGACGCGAATCCCCGCCCGGATGGGCGGGGATTCGCCAAAGTAGGAATGGGTCTCGCTGACTCCCGTGCGACGTCAAGGTATCCACGCTGGAAAACGTTCAGACTCTGGTGTCTGTGTGAGCTGTAAAAGACCGGATCCATCTGCGTTGATCAGGAACAGATCCCAACTGACATCCCCCATCTCCCCGGAGAATATCAACCTGTCATTACCCACCCAGGCCGGCATAACGTTATCTCCAGACCGGTCCGTGACCCGCTGCACATTGCTCCCATCCGCGTTCATCACATAGATATCCCAGGTGCTGTCCTGCTTCGATGCGAAAGTAATCCGTCCGCCATCTGGCGACCAGCGCGGGAGAGAACAATCCCACTCCGCGGCGAGCAGCCTGGTCACATCCGAACCGTCTGCGTTCATTGTGTAGAGGCCATCTGAGCCATCCCGATCTGAGATAAAGACGACGGCGTTGCCGTCAGGCGACCAATCTGGATCGCCATCGTTGGCCGGGTGGTCGGTGAGATTGATCAAAGTCGTTCCCTCGGTGGTGACTTTGTAGATCTCAAAGTTGCCGTCCCGATTGGATTGAAAAAGCAACTGCGTGCCATCAGGGGACCAGTCAGGACGCCAATTGAGCCGTGGTTGCTCGGGCATCACTTCTCGCCTCTCGAGGCCATCGGCACGCATTACATAGATCCCCATGTCGGTCGTATCAGTTATGTACGCAGAAAAGGCAATCTCTTGTCCATCCGGCGACCAGGAGGGCTCGGCCTCACTTCCGGGAGCTTGAGTCAGCACAACTGGGGGTTGGCCGTCCTCCACGAGATAGATCTGGTAAACACCGCTCAGGTCAGAGTGGTACAATACCCGTCCAGTAGGCCACACTGAGGTGGGCCTTTCCAAGGGTGAGGATAGGGGTGAGGTAGTGAATTGTGGCGAAGGGAGCGGCGAGATTTCTTCCCCAGACCGCTGACATCCGGCCAGCACCCATGTCAGGGCGAAAATCGCCACGATTAACCTGTAACGGTTCTTACTCTGCATAGTTCCCTCCACAGAAATAACAAACCACCGGGGAAGAGTCTCCCCGGCGGTTTGTTCTCGTCAACCGCAAACTTGATGTACTACTGACCGAACGCGTTGTACGTGGTGCTGTCAGTCCACAGGGGCCAAAGCGTGTTGTGGATGGCGACCAATTCGCAGCCAGGTGCATCGAACAGGACCGAGCCACGGAAATCACCGCCCAGATCAGCGACGTTCGCACCAGACGGGACATCAGCACCGTACCTGGTATTGTAACCGTGGGAGATGTTCGGAGCCAGCGAGTCGGTAAAGTCCAGCAGCTTGGCACCACTTCGGTTGCGCCATTCGACCGTAAAGTTGTTGCAGGCAGAGGTACCGACGTTCTGGACGACCAGGCCAGTGAACTGCTTCCAAGTCCCGCTGGACTCACGCCGGAACGAAGCAGGGACGGAAACCGCTTCATAACCGCCTGCCTCCGAAAAGTAGGCTGTCGCCGCATTCCCAACCGGGCTGTCATGGGTCCACTGCAGGTTGGCAATGGCTACGACGTCAACGTTGGATTCGACCACCACAGAGCCGTTGAAATTATCGCCAAGCGCGTTGTGAAGCGCAGTGTGATTCGGGACATCGCTGGAGGTCCAGCGGGTGTTGTAGCCGTGGGAGGAGTTGGCCGGGATCCCGTCGGTGAAGCTGTGTTTCAGGTTGCCACTCCGGTCGTACCACTTAACCGTCACGTTGGCTTGCTGGGTCGTGTGCAGGTTCTGCACGAGAATGGAGGTGAACTGGTACCAGGGCCCATTCGGCAATCGCCGGGTAATCGAGGGCAGGTAACCCTTCAGCCCGCCGGCTGTCACGGCCGAGTACGCGGCGGAGTACTCTTTCCAGTGCATAGTGGTGACGCCGGCAATGGGGCCATCAGTTGATTCGACGACTGCTGAGCCAAGCCAGCCATCGGACTGGGTCGCCGTGAGGCCCGCGTCCAAAAGGCTGTAGGTCTTTTGCGTCCCCTTTAGCAGAGAGTCGGTCACGGTCTTGTTAAGAGTACCATCCCGATTATAGTACTTGATCGCGATATTGATACTCGCCGAAGTGGAGCTCCCCTCAGCGCTCTGGATGGAGAGGCTCGAGAACTGTTTGCCCGAACGCGCAGCCAACGAGGGAAAGTACAGCTTGTCAGCTCCCTCGCTGAAGCCGTTATAGGCACCCGCGGTCTTACCATCGCCGTAAGCGCCGCCTTCCCAATAGGCCTGGGCGAACGCCACGATCTCTTTGTCGGCAGACACGATAACTGAACCAAGCCAGCTATCGGGTAGCCCAGACTCTGTGATCGGGAAGCCCGCACTGCTGAGCGGATCTATGTCGGTCTCCTTGAACTTTTCCACATTACCACTTTGGTTGACATAGTCCGCTCTGACATGGGCTGACTCGCTCGCATCCATGTTCATGACCGTAAAGTTCACGTTCCCGGTCCCAGGATTCGGCGAGTCTACGGCTGAGGCCGTCGAAACCAGCATCAGCAGGACGATTAGAGAGATTATAGATATCCCTACGCGCTTCATGTCAATACTCCTTCACTGTAGATTTGACCCTAGTATATACGGTCTCGCCACAAATTTCAATAATCCCTTAGTACTAGATGGATGATTGGCCAAGAATGAACCCCTTCCCGAGTCCACGGTCGTTCATTCGAGGTATCCCAGGCCTTTCAGGCGCTCCGCAATTAACGCCTCCTCCGCCACCGAATACAGATGGGGTGCTTTCGGCCCCGCCTCTGTGTCCTCTACGGTATGGAAATGGAGCGGGTGATCAGCCCGCCACACCGGTGCGAAGAGATCGAGCAGAACGTGCCCATCTAGATCGTCGGGTACAGGCAGGCCCAAGGCGTAAAGCAGCGTGGGCATCACGTCTTGGATGGAGGCTTGCTCCAATTCCACTTCGCTCTCTATCCCTGGACCGCTCATGCCAAAGATACCCTCGCGTTCATGAAAGCCCCATGGCTCCTGAGACACATCGCTCAGAAGTTTCCCTCGTCCCGTAAGGTCACACACCCGATAGCCCCGTTCAAGCTCAAAGATGATGTCGGGGGCCTGGGTGACGAAAGGCCCCGTGTATAGCTCTTCCCGCCGATAGGCGGCTTTCACGACAGCTCCTCCGGTTCGATGGTCACGCCACACGCGCAGAGCCTCCAGGATTTCGCTGCGCAGGCCTTCATAGTCGGCTGGCTGTACAACTCCCGCGGGTTCACGCCCACACACGTTCAGGAAAATGCCATACTCGGTGGGTAGACCGGCATATGCCCGGGTTCGACTCCAGTCGAGCATGCGGTGCAAGGGTAGCGCCCGTCGGACCCGCGATATGAGGGAGCCTGGGAGCCATCTCTTCACACGACTTCCTACCCCCCGCAACACTTCCCACCCGCCGACACGGCGATGATCATACGCCAGCCAACCCTGCCGGGCCAGCCAGTCGCTCAGGTGCACGTTCGTCGTCCACGGTCCAAATCCGTGATCAGAGAGAAAAACCAGGTAGGCCCCTTGGGGCAGAAACCCGTCCACCAGCCGGCCTATCTCCTCATCCAGTACTTGATAACAGGTGAGCAATTCGTCCCGGATGATGGAAGCCCTCTCGGTTCCATCCAGGGGAGAGGGCAACCGCTCAATATACCGCCAGAGGATGTGTTGCAGGCGGTCAGGCATCTCAAAGACGACCATAGCTAGGTCTGGCTGCTCGCGGTCCAAGAGCCAACGGACGGCTTTCCCGCGTGCTTGAGTTGCAGTCACTGCCTCGTTGAGAAAACGACGTATAGCGCTCAGCTTTTGTACATCACGCCGCGTGTGTTGCACGTCCACGTCAATTTGATAATCGGGTACGGTTTCCAGAAGGGCTGTTTGGAGTTCAGGCGGATACGTGAAATCTGCCTCCAGTCCAGGAGTGAGCAGGCCCGTTACTAGAACTCCGTTAACTGGTTCGGGCGGATAAGTCACCGGCACGTTGACAGCACACACTCTCAGGCCGGCTCTGCCAGCCAGATGCCATAGCTTGGAACCTCTGACCTGGTTTCCGCTGATCCATGGACGCTCAAATTCCTCATTCAATCGCCTCTGCCAACCCATCAACCCATGCCTGCCCGGGTTATTGCCAGTCATAAAGGAGGGCCATGCCAGTGCGGTTACGGGGGGAACCGTGGAGAGCAGCTCTCCTGCCGTCCCTCTACCCAGCGCCCTCTGCAAATTCGGCATATATCCAGCCTGCATCAACGGCATCAGCACTGCAAAAGTCGCTCCATCGAGACCGATCACCAACGCTTTCATATTCTGTCACTCCTATGCCATCACACCCACCTGGCGAGATCCAAAGGCCGTCTTAAAGACCGCACACCATCTGCCAGAACAGGCGAATATCCTCTTTTGAGAATACGCGAAAGAGGGTGAGCAAGCACACGTAGACAATTGTGCCCCCGACAATTAACCCAGGCCAGGCCAAACCTCGTGCTATCCACAGCACGACGATCAGAATCGCACCGATCGTCAACGGCTTTGCTGCCAACGCCACGATATCGAGTGCACAGACTTCTCTGTTGACAAAATAGTAATTCAGAATTGTTCCCGTAAGGCCGGCCAGCACTGTGGCTATGGCCGTACCCGCAACCCCTAGCCAGGTAGTCAGCAAGTGGTAATAGATCAGTCCTGTTCCCAGCTTGGCGCTCGAAACGATGACCGAACGACGCTGGAGGTCACTGACCATCAGCCCTTTGGACAGAAGGGAATTCCACATAAAGATGACGACAAAGGGAACCATGATGCGTAGCAGCAGCGCCGAGGTTGCGTATTCTTCACCCTTGTAAAGGAAACCCATGATAGGCTGGGCGGCGGTTGCCAGCAAGATGGCGATCAGCAGCGTGCTCGTCATTCCGAACAGGAGGGATTTACGCAAGAGCGTCTCAAAACGTGCACGTGCTTCGCTGAACAGGCGGGACAGCACTGGATAGGCAGCGTGGCCGTAGCTGGCCGATAAAAAGTTCATGACCTGCACGACCAGGTAAGCAGCGTTGTAGAGCCCCGTCGCCCTTTCGCCGACCATCTGTGAGAGGATCAGGATATCGAGTCTGGTGAACGTGACGACAGATAAGGATAGAATGAAGAAATCAAGTGATTGCCGGAACAAGCGTTTCGACGCATTCAGGTCCACTCGAAAACCACGCCAGAGACCCATCCCCCTGACCAGGACGATATCTATCGTGGCTGCCAGGCATTGTCCAATCACGCTCATCCACGCCAGCGCGACGATGTCCTGGCCGACGAGCAGCGCCAGCACGCTTCCAGTGACCTGCACCCCCCTAGATCCAATCTGGGTCAACGCGATCAAGCCCATCTGCTCCCTGGCCTGGAAAGCGGACTCGGCCGCAGACGAAACAGCAAAAGGGAACAGGGAAAGAGCAGCCACTCTCAGGGCCTGTGCTGTATCAACTGGATAATCCAGCACGTTTGTGATGAGAATCAGTATGGCAGCGCCTCCGCCTGCCGCCAGCAACTGGGTGACCACTGCCCCTTGGAACCAGTAGCGTCTCTCATGCGGCCGACGGGCCATTTCACGGATGACCAACTGGGGTAGGCCCAGCGCGGTGAATACCTGAAAGACCTGGATGTAGGCCGTAAGCACAGCGTACTTGCCGAGTCCCTCGGCCCCCAACCGGCGGGCTACCAGAAGAGAAAGGGCCGTGTTGAGAGCAATGCGGGCCACCTGGGTGGTGGACAGTGCCGCTGTGTTTCTGACGAGCTGTCTAATGGTTTTACTTCGTCGCTCGTGTGCGTTCAGCCTATGTACCCCAAATCGCGAAGATGAGCTTCGACGGCGGCCGCCTCTTCCGGGCCATAGGCGGATGCATCTCGTTGAACCTCACCTGGTGCCTGAGGAGTGGCCCAGGCGATGGAATGCGTCCGACGGTAGTCCAGCTCCATCCAATCCAACAGGGGTTGACCGTCCATGTCAGTCGGCACAGGCAACCCACTGAGGTACAGAACCGTTGGGGCCACGTCCACAATGTGAGCTCCAGTCCGGCTTTCCCCTCGTGAAAAAGGGGGGCCAGCGGCAATCAAGATGCCGTTGGGGGTATGCCGACCGGTGTGGGCCAGTGAGCGACCACGATAACGGCCAGCTGCGTAGGTCAAGCGATCCTCGTGTTGCTCCAAGTTGTTTCTCACAAAGTAACTGTTCGTTGTCTCGACCAACAGATCGGGCGCTAGGCGAGCATAGGCCCCCTGGTACACGTCGCTGGCCCGGTGGACGGCGTGCACGACCGGGTCTCCCGTCTGGGGATCTCGTATAGACAGCAATTCCTCCGCGATTTGATCACGCACGGCCCGGTATTCTCGGCCTGGTTCGACGATGCCGTTGGGGAATCGGTCGCATGTATTTACATAGATGCTGCCAAAGGCACCGACAGCGAAAGCCTTTGTCTCCTCCCACATGATCCGGTCCAGAAACCGTGCCTTGTCGGGTTTGGGCCTCGCCGATCTGTTTAGCAGTCGAGATAATCGGCGCTGAACTGGTGACAGATATTCGGCCAGTGCGTCGTACTTGCGCACCGGGTGCAGCCTCAGCCAGCCCTGCATAGCCAGCCACGTGCTGAGTTCAAAAACCCGCTGATAAGCGCAAGCCCCGTGGTCTGACATCAACAGCACGGTCCAGTCGTCGTCCAGTTTCTCCAGAATGCATCCCAGCGCACGATCACAAGCTCTATAGACTTGCCCGATACCATCATCAGGGGTGATTCCATCACTCATCAGGTGACCCAACGCGTGCTGTACCCGGTCAGTCGCTATGAAGACAACAGCCAGGAAATCGGGAGAATGACGTTCCAGCAAGTCACAGGCTACCTCGCCATGAAGACGGGTCAAATCACACAACCTTCTCACATAACGAGGAGTGAAGCTATCTACCGCCGTCAACGCTACCGCCCTGGCGCGCACCCCTACCTGGTAGCCTCCAAAGCGGTCGTGCAACTCCTTTGCCAGTTCAGGCGGATGGGTGAACGCCTGGGTCCGCCGAGGCGCATCCATCCCGGAGACGAGAAACCCATTTACCGGTTCCGGAGGATACGTCATCGGGACATTGACCACGGCCACACGGCGACCGGCCCTGCTCAGCCGCGCCCAGAGCGTTTCTGCCCTCACCGCCCCCCCACTGACCACTCGAAAACGTCCATCCTCGTCCGGTCCGACAAAGTCAAAAACGCCATGCTTGCCGGGGTTCATTCCGGTCATGAACGAGGCCCAGGCCGTGGGACTGATGGGGTGCAGCGTGGAAGCCAGTTGCCCCCATGCCCCCTTGCTCATGAGACGTTTCAAATTGGGCAAAGCGCCCGCTTGCATCAATGGGTCGATCACGTCAAAAGTGGCGCCGTCCCATCCGATAACCGCCGTTTTCGGTGCATTCATACCGTCTGCCTGATCCATTGCTCCTGCTTCTTGCCCTCCTCATTTCCAGGTTTTGGGAGCCTGTAGCAATCAAAGTACATACTGTGCGATCCCTCATCTCAACTAGGAGATTCGCCATCCATCCTGCACCCCTCGCCAGTATTCTCGCAGGAGTTGGAGTTGCCCACACACAAGGAACTTGAGAGATTTCTTGAGTGAACTTCCAGACCGAAACAAGAAACTGGCAGGTCGCTGCAAGCCACAAGTGTGCGTGCGAAGGAATATAACACTGCTACGTGCCATGTGATAAACCCGAAACGCCGATCCCATCCCGGCGCTGCCAGCTACCTTGTGCCACATCTTTGCCTGTGGCACGGTAATGAGACGATATCCGTGCTGCCGAACCCGGAGGCTGAAATCGAGGTCTTCATAGTAGAAATAGTAACGTTCGTCAAAAAGACCAACTTTTCTCAGTGCAGAACCGTTCAAGAGTATAGCACATCCTAACAGATAGTCTACCTCAAATGGTTCTCGCCACTGCCCCTCATCGACGTGGCCTCGTGCTCCCCCTCGCATCTCCAGGAGAAGAGAGTGCTTCGAAAAGCCGATAGACCATACGTGAGTGGGGGCGTCCAAATAGTAAATCGCAGGAGCCGCCGCCCCTATGCTCGACTTCATGGCTATAACGAGATGTGTCAGCAAGGATGGAGCGACAACCACGTCATTGTTGATGACCAGTACAAAATCAGCTCCATGGTCAAGAGCATATTCTAGCCCCGGGTTAATTCCCGCTGCAAAGCCCAGATTGGAGGAGTGGACCAGCAGTTCTACCTCGGGATATTCCGTCCGCACCCTCTCCACCGTCTCATCGGTGGACTGGTTATCCACCACTAACAGCTTATAGCTAGGATAGGTCATTCTGCTAAGCGAGTCAAGGGCTCGCAATGTATCATCACAGTGGTTGTGCGTGAGAGTTACTACGTACACAAGAGGAAAATCGGACATCATGCTTTGGAAGATCCGATCTGATGGTAGGCACCCAAACACCAGGCTATCTTGCACGCGAACAGTGCAGGAGCCGTGTGCAAGTAGCGCCACATACCACGATTGCGCGTAAAAGTGCGCAGCGCCGCACTAACGCTGATGAAGGGGGACAACAATGCAAATACCAACGGGCGCGCAAAGAACCAAGGGGTCCCGAAAACGTCCCGGTAACCCCAGCGCACTCTCGAACTGTAATACCCCGAACGATAGAACTTGTCAAAGACCGTGCCCCACGTCTCGGGCCTGGGCAAATGGATCAACTCAGCGTCGGGAGAAAAGTAGATCTCATAGCCAGCCCGGCGAATACGGCAGGACCACTCCACATCGTGGCTGCGCGGCAGGTCTTCGTTGAAAAGCCCAACCTCATCGACAACCTCTCTGGCCACGAGGAGATTCAGCGAAGAGACACTGGGACGCATACCGGCAGGGGAAGTGACCAACGTATCGGAAAACAGCGCCAGGTTATAGCACAAGCTGCGATAATCCTCAGTTCGCAGAGAAACGCTGCCGGCAACGACAGGCCTTCCACGTGCCTGGCACGCGAGTAGCCTTTCTAACCAGGTAGGGGTTGGCACACAGTCTGCATCCAGGAAGACCAGCAAGTCGCCCCTGGCGTGCCGAATGCCAATATTCCGGGAGACCGGTGAAAAGGCTGGGTTGCCAGTGGATATGAACTTTACTGGGGCGCGCTCTGTCACTAACCCTGGCGCATCGAGACCAACCACAAAGATCTCTGCGATGCGATCGAAACTAGTCTGCTCAAACAGGGCATCTAGCGTTCGATTGACGACAGATGAGTTAAGCGTAGGAATAACAACAGATACACTCACCCGTGGCTTCCCCTCTCACAGCCTCTGCAATAAAAACACTCGCCCATCCAATCGTCGTAGATACGGCTTCACCGATGCACCTGCCAGTTTGAAGTAGGCGGGAGCTCCATATCCTATGACTTGGGACGATGCATCCCAATCACTGACAACAAGCTCAGTGCCGAGCGCATCACCCGTCTGAGCTCGTCCATGTTTCGTATATTTCGCAGTGTGCGCCAGAAATAGGCCGGCCGGGAGTGGAATTCGCGGTACGCGCGGGAGAGAATATGTCTCAGTTCTTCGCGAGGCATCCCCTCCATTTCGACCACCGGTCCATACGTCATATCGTACTCGTGCCATTCCCGTGCGACAATTCTTCCTGCCTCCACAGCCTCGGCGTACATCGGCGTGCCCGGATAGGGCATGCAGATTGAAAATTGTACCATATCCGGGTTCAGGTCTTTGGCCAATTGCAGTGTCTGCTCAACCGTCTCGGGGGTATCCTGGGGAAAGCCAAACATGAACCCACCCAAAGCCATAATGCCGACTTTTTGTGTGAGTTTAAAGCCATGCCGCACCTGCTCGAGTGTGTAGCCTTTGCAAATCAATTTGAGCACCTCTGGCGATCCCGATTCGACGCCGTAGCGAATCAACTTGCATCCCGCCGCCTTCATCTCGAGGAGCATCTCCCTGTCCACGTTATCGACGCGGCCATTGCAGGTCCACAGCAAGTCGATTCGATTGTCGCGCAGCGTTTGGCAGAACTCGATCACGCGCGCCTTGTTGGTGGTGAATGTACCATCATCGATGTTGATCTCGCGGATGCCGTGTCGCTCAACCTCGTGCTTTAACTCCCCAATCACGTTGTCTACACTGCGAAAGCGCTGTTTGTGGCCATACATCGCGTTGGGCCAAAGACAAAACGTGCAGCGATACGGGCACCCGCGTGAAGTCATGATATTGGTGAAAGGCAGTCGCGAGTACCATGCCTCGTGATAGCACTCAAACGGCACCGTGTCACGGTCGGGAAAGGGCAGCGAGTCCAGATCCTCCCACAGCACAGCAGGTCCGGTATCCACAATTTGCCCGTTCTGGCGGAACGCAATGCCGGGGATCTTTGCCAGGTCATCCAGATTGTCCAACACCCGGGCGATTTGGGTATCGAATTCCTGCTTAAGCACGATGTCCAGCGCGGCACATTCCTGCAGTGCCTCGGTCGGAAACACAGTCACGTGGGGACCGCCGGCCAGCATGAGCGCCCCGCCGCTGCGGTCTTTCATCGTAGTGATATCTTGATAATCGAACTCTATGGAGGGAGTCGTAGTCTCCATAAAGATTGCATCTGGACGCATGCGTTCCACACGTGCCCACGTCTCATCGGGCGAAAGATCGTCCATCACTGAATCAAGGTATAGAACCTCGTGCCCCACCTGCTTCAACTGTGCTGCTGAATAGCCGAGGAATATCGGATATTGGAGATATTTGTCGCCCCTGCGCTTGATGATGCGATTCTGAGACCGTGTGCCGTATCCTTTGCCTGGCCACGGAGGATTGATGATCAATACTTTCAATTTTTCTCCTTCCACACAACCTGATGGTGATGCTTTCTAAACCCTAGCATCCAACTTGGGAACCTGATTCCATCCTTGACGATCTTAATTCTGCGAGGTGCGACTGCATTCGTTCGCCTATGTGCCCAACAGAGTATTCCCGCAGGAACATCTGTCGCCCCTGGTGAGCCAGACGCTCCCGCAAGGCAGGGTCGGACTGTAGAGTCAAGAGTGCCGTGGCGAGGTCGCCGGGATTGGCTCGCTCAACCAGGTAAACGTGCTCGCTGTGACGCAAGGTGGCCCGGATTGTAGGCGCGTCGCCGGTGACGACCGGCTTGCCCATCGCCAGCCCCTCGTAGATCTTGTTCTGTATGGTCATAGTTGATTGAGGAGTGGTGCCAAACGCGCCCAGACATACGTCGGCACGCGCCACCCGCATCACCAACTCTTCCCTGCCCAGCCAATCCACGAACGTAACGTTCGACAAGCCATAGTGTCGTACCAGGGCAACTGCCTTCTCGCGATCCGGCCCTTGCCCGATCAGTTCGAAGCGGATCCTATCGTCATCCGCCAGGATATTGGCCGCATCGATGATATACTCTACGCCGTGGTTTGGAATGAACGTGCCGTAGTAAACGACGTGCAACAAACCATCGTCGACGCGCTCTCTGTATACTGGTTCAAAGACGCGGTCATCAGCCCCCGTCGGCACGAGGCGAAACCGATCGGGGGAGATACCATAGGTGGACTGAAACCACGCGACGTATTCAGCCGTATCCAGGACCAGTTGATCCGGCAGCAGGCAGGCCAGTTTCTCCAGCCAGTAGATCAACCGGGCAGTTACAGGGTGCTGCGTCACCAGCCCTCTCTCTGACGCGATGAGGTACAGCGACATGAACACGTCCAACACCAACGGCCTGCGCCGCAGCCAGGTGAGAATGCGAGCCAGATAGACATCCAGTTGGCCGGGATAGCCCAATACCATAACGTCGTAGTCACCGACCTTGCGATAGGTCCGCAACAGCTTACTGTACGTGCGGACCACGCGGGCAATGAATGCCGGGCGCAGCCAACTGCCGCTAGCCGCCTGCACCCGGTCTTCGATCCCCCACCAAAGCGACTCGTGACACTCGATGACCTCGGCCCCGCTGCGTCGCAGGCCATCGACCATGATCTGGTTGCGCGAGTAGTTAGCACGATAGGTACCAAAGTAACAGATCCGCAATACCATTTCCCTCAACCCGGGTTCACCGCTCCCCCGAGGCAGCAGCTTGGTCAGCCCCCGGCACACAAAATGAATTGAACGTGCCACGCCAGCAACTCACCCAACACTGGCAAGCGAGCTACGTTGAGCGGTAGAAAGCGCGTCGACTCATGCCTGATCTCGAGCTTGGCCTCTGCAAAGAGCTGCCGTGCCCGGCGCACAGTCAATGGGTACAGGCCCCAGTCGGCATAGGAGCTTTCAGTACCTCCTGCCCTGTGCCTAGAGAGACGCAATGCCCAACGCTCGCCCAACAAGTGAAAAGGCTTGAACTGGTGACCGCCTACAGGACTGTAGAAAGGGGGAAAACTCAGGTAGGCGACGCCACCAGGGATCAACACACGCTTAATCTCAGCCAGGAGTCGGGCATGGTCAGCGACGTGTTCGATCAGGCTGGCGCAAAAGACCACAGGGAAGCAGTTGGAATCAAAAGGGAGTTGCACAGCGTTCGCCAGCACAAAACCTGGGCTTACTTGAGGGCGTCTCATAGCACGTGAAAGAGCTGGAACCTGCATCCTGCCCGGCAAGCGCAGCGAAACGTGCGAAGCCACGTTTCTGTGGACCCGCAGATCAACCGAGGTCACACGCGCTCCTGCACTCGCCATGACGTAGCTATACCCACCGTTGCCACAGCCCAGATCAAGCACCCGGGTGTTCTGGACGTTGACTCCCTGCTCAATCAAGTAGTCGAGAACCAGGCATCCCTGGTAAACCTGAAATCGGCGGTAGCTACCATTGCCGCGAAAACGATGGTGGGCCAAATACAGCAGGGTGATCCATTCACGAACCATCACCGCACCACCTCAAACACCCACACCCGGTCCTGATGGTACACCGGCCGGTAATGCGCACTGGACAGCAACGCCCTGGGATCTAGCACCTCTGGCCCCTCATAGTTCACTCGTCCTTGTTGCTGGCCGATGTATACGTGGGTGATCCCCCGGTCACTCAACAAAGCCAGCGTCGTCCGGTCGTCCAGCCCTGCCTCCTGGATCTGCCGGGTTGGCTCGCTGACCCACTTCCGATACCCGGGCCAAGGCTTTCCCTCCATCCCATAGTTCAGCGGCGGCACCGTGTTCGCCCGTCTCGCCAGGAGTGGCAACCACCAACCGCCATCACAACCCACGACCATGTTTCCGCTAAAGAACGAGCCGATCAGAAACCGTGCATCCTCCGGCGTGTTCTTCTGAATCCAGTTCGCTGCCCTCAAGTCTGGGCGGGTGACCAGGGTGTGTGGAGATGGGCGCACGTCCCGGACCCGGGCGCGCACGCCGGCCCAACCCCCGGCCACGAGCACCAGCGCAACCAGAGCACTGATGCTCGTCCGAGATCCCAACCGGGCCACCAAACGGGCCAGCAGGTTCCCAAGCAGCACCCCGGCGGGGATATACGCCGCGATGAACAGGGCAAAGTTGCTGATCGTCCCGCTCCCAGGAAGGTGGAGCCAATCAGGATTGGTAGCGATCAAGAGCAAGAACCACCACAGAGACATCAACAACACGCCTCGCTGGCGTCGCCACAATCCTGCTGCCACCGCCACGACCAGGAGCAGCCACCCCACCATGCCCAGATAGAGGGTCAGGTCACCGATGGTGTTGTATTGTCGCGCGAAGGAAGAGAGTTGATCCGGGCTGGTCGTCAGCTTGCTTCCAAAGAAGCGTACCATCGTCCCTGCGAAGGTATGGACAAACCAGGGAAGAAAGAGCACGGCCACCCCAGTGCCCAACCCGATCACCCGGGACAACGTCCGTCGCCAGGTCGTCCGACGGAGCGCGAGCAAAACCCATGCCAGAACAAAAAAGCCGTAAAAGACCAGCACGCGATAATGGGTCAGTGCCAGCCCTCCCACGGCAATGCAGGCCATGACGATGAGTCGCCAGCGCCGCCGACGAGCCTCCATCGCAGACCAGGTCAGTAGAACCGCCGTCGGCAGGATAGCCTGCCCGGCCAACTGGGTGTAGCGCCCCCAATTCACGTAGAACATCGGCATCGGCGAGAGCAACCCTGCTGCCAATACCGCCCCCACGCCGGCCCATCGGTGACCGCTCACCCGCACTGCCAGGGGATAGAGCACCACCACTGCCAGCCCGTTGAGGATCTGGCCAACCCAGATGACGCACTGCGCAGTCTCGCATCCAACCAGCCAACGAAAGGCCGCTACCGCGGCGTGAAACCCGAAATGGTAAGTGAAAGTCTGCAGTTCCGCGTACGGCTCCCACGAGTCAAACAACCCTCCGTGATCCACCAGCAACTGAGCGATCATCGTGTGCTGGTAGGAATCACCCCACATCGGTGCGTTCAGTGTGCGCACGGCCAGCAGCCGCACGCCAAAGACCATGCCCATGACGGCAAGAAGCGCCAGGTCTGGCCAGAGGGCATCCGACCGCACCCACCGCTGCAGCGTCTCCCGGCTCCTCCGCGGTCGCCAGCGCAGGTAGCGCCAAACCAACGCGACCAACCCGCCGACGGTGGGAAGCCAGGCATATAGCGGCCCCATGTGCAGCCCCACCAGGTCCGTCCAGAGAAACAAGAGCGGATACAGCGCCAGGCTTAGCCCAGCAGCGATGCCCAGCCTTTCGGCCCACGAGAGCCGATCTCCACGCCACAGCCACACGAACAACGCCCATCCCGGCACCACATACAGGAGGCCCGCCATCGATAGCAGTCCCAGCCCATCTACCGCTGCCCGCCCCAGATCCACCAGCATCCAGCGGGGATCGTAAACCAACCGGAAGACCATCTGGGTGTCCAGCGGCACATGATCATAGTACAATGCCCCATCCAGGTAAGTCTCGCCCGGACCGGCACCTACCTGTATTGGCTCACCTCCGGCCACCTCCAGGAAGGCATAATAGTAGTGGCCGTGAGATTCGCGCAAGGGCGCGAAGGAGAGGCGATAGAAACCAGGAGCAGTGATCTGGGCCAGCGGCAGCACCGCCGATGCCAGGTCTTGACCCGCTTGTGGGCTGGCCCGGAGATGGAGGTGGATTTCTTCCTGAGCGCTCGGCCCTGCCTCCAGCCAAACCTCCACCCCGCAGAGTCCGGCGTGACTGGCGACAAAGGTCTGTCCCACAGGATGTCCTGGCTCCAGCGTCAATCCGGCCTCTGGAGTGATCTGTACCTGATCTTGATCCACAAAGGCTGAGCAACCGGTCACCAGCAGGCCTGTCGCTGCCAGGAACGCCCATATCCAGCGGCACCTCATCGGCTGGGAGTCTCCCTTTCCCCGGTGGTTGATTCTCTCCGCCGCACGCGGTAGAGCGTCTCCTCCAGCATCTTGCGGTTCAGACGCACCAGGTCGGCGATCAAACCGATAAGGCAGATCTGGAAGCCGACTATGGCAAATGCTGTCGCCAAGATCAGCGACTGTACGTGTCCCGATCCTCCTCCTCGAACCAAATAGTAAAGGAAACGCAAACCCAGCCCGATCCCGCCAGCAATGAACGTCCCTCCGATCATCGTGAAAAACCGCAGGGGACGGTACATTGTGTAGAAGCGGAAGATAGTGACGATGGACAGGACCAAGAAGGAGGGAACGCTGCGGATCAGACGCGATTCGCGGGTCTGCGGGTTGGTGCGTATCGGGGTGTAGACCACTGCCATGCGACGAGCGCCAGCCTGGATGAGTGTCTCCAGCGTGTACGTATAGTCACTGAGGACGGTTAGTCGCAGCGCAGCCTCACGGGTAAACGCCCGAAAGCCACTGGTGGCATCTGGGATCGGAATGCCAGCCGCTTGCTCTACGACCCAGCTCCCGATCCGCTGCAGCAGCCGCTTGAGTGGCGAGAAATGTTCTAGCGCCGCCACCCCCCGATCGCCGACAACGATGTCGGCCCGCCCATCCAGGATCGGCTGGATCAGACGCACGACATCTTCCCCCCAGTACTGGTTGTCGGCGTCTGTGTTGACGATGATGTCGGCGCCAGCCTGTAACGCTGCCTCCAGGCCGACCGTAAACGCATAGGCCAACCCCTGGTTCTGCTTCAGGTGGACGATGTGATGTACTCCACACTCCTGTGCCACTCTGATCGTGCGGTCAGTGCTGCCATCGTCTACCACCAGGTATTCGATTTCGTCCACCCCGGGCAGGGCGCGGGGCAGATCTCGCATTGTCTGGCCAAGGGTGGCATCTTCGTTATAGCAGGGGATCTGAATGACAAGTTTCATCTGTA
>Ga0180431_10003188_pt1 | contig 21261 bp, 18 predicted proteins | sample SS_ome_11_FD_132459 | JGI IMG/M metagenome (GOLD analysis project Ga0180431, IMG submission 132459) | Hypersaline lake sediment archaeal communities from the Salton Sea, California, USA - SS_1_MS_1 metaG | ecosystem: Environmental > Aquatic > Non-marine Saline and Alkaline > Hypersaline >...
ATAAAAAAAGTGCAAGCTCGACTCTTGTTTTGGTCGAGCTTGCCGGTATTTGGTGGGCCGCCCTTAGGCACCTTTTGGTGCATTGCGACCAGCAGCAATACTGCTCATTCGCGGGGGCTTTCGCCTTTGCCGCGTGCGCACTTGTCAGCACCGAAACGGTACAAACAGATATGTCTTAGACTCTTGATGTTTTTCTCTAGCTTACCTCCATTCTTCCCCCGTGCGTATTGTTAGAACACACATTCGCGAAACCGCCGGTCGATCCCGGCGAGTTACTTATTTACCGGCTGCGCCGGTCGACGCGACGCAGCCATCTATTTGAATCGCGTTTCCCGGCCCGCTTGGGGAGGACACGCGCTGCTTGCTCAACCAGCCTTTGGTGTCTTTCGAATGTGACCGCTGTGGAAGTATGCCTGGTGGGGCCTATGAAAGGCACCAAGCTAACCTTACCTTACCGCTATATTGTAATACATATTGGCGATAAAAGCAACTCCTACAAAGGTTTTTCCACCGAGTCGGCTGGGCAAGACGGGCGTGGCAGGGGCTCTAAGGGCAAACATAACGTCTGGACGGACTGGGTAAAACGGTGAGGGGCTCGGTGGTTAAGCCTTGCACGGGGCGAGACAAACTGGCATCATGTAGCAGCGTCGTAAACTTGCATAGTCACAACGGAGGCGACAGATCATGGCAGTGATAGCCCAGGCGAGCACCTACAAGCAGCGTACGAACACCATCCTGATCCTGGCGTGTGTAGCGTTCGGGGCGTGGTTTTTCTATGACGGGTGGTTCAACGCGGAGTTTCAGGAGGCGAACACCCGGTCGGACGGCACGGCCAATGTCACGCTGCAATTGAACCGGATATGGATCCCGTTGGGCTGTGTGGTGGCGGCGGCGTACTTTGGGCTTTCGTCGCTGCGTTGCCGGTCGAAACAGGTGGTGGCGGACGCGCAGGGTTTGCTGCTGGCGAACGGGGCGAGGATAGCCTATGAAGACATATTGAAGATCGACAAGCGCGAGTTTCAGCAGAAGGGGCGTTTTGCCGTCACGCACGAAGGCGAGCGGGGTAGCGAGCAGGTGCTGACCCTTTCCGACCGGGACTATGACGGGCTGGGGTTGCTGCTGGACGAGCTGGTCAAGCAGACCGGGGCTGCGCCCCAAAGCGAAGCGGGGGGCCAGGGTGCGTAGTAGACGGTCGGGGGGGGAGGCGTCCCAGGGCGGACATTGCCGATGCATTTACCTTTGGTGCGTGAGATGGTCAGGGCTTGCCAGGAGCCAGGCCAGGTACGCAGTGGTGAGCCGGAAGCAACGACGGATCGATGAGTCAGACACAGCGGGCCAACATTGAGCGTGATACGGAGCTGCGTTTTCTGCGGGGGGTGGGGCCGGCGCGCGCCGAGCACTTCGCGTCGCTGGGTCTGCACCGGGCTCAGGATCTGCTTGAGTATTACCCTCGTAGTCACGACTTTGCGCCGCCGCTGTGTCTGATGGAAGAGATACATGCGGACCAGACGGTGACGGTGGCGGGTGAGGTGAGAGAGTATCGGTTCAACCGGCGGTCAAGGCCGCCGCGTTTTGAGCTGGCGTTGAGCGACGGTACGGGTTCGTGTCGTCTGCTGTGGTTTCATGGGGGGTATTTGCGGGACAAGTTTCGGCCGGGCCAGCGTCTGGCGGCGTGGGGGAAGGTGTCGCAGTATCGGCGGGCGTTGCAGTTGATCAATCCGCGTTGGCGTACGATCGAGGGGGTGGGTGACCTGGACCGTTTGCAGCAGCAGGGCGAGGCGGTGTATCCGGCGACGGGGCAGCTTTCGAGCGGGCAGATCGGCAAGGTGATTCGCGAGTCGCTCGACGCGCTGCTGGCGACGGTGACGGAGCCCTATCCGCAGGCCTTTTGCACGGAGCGGCAGTTGCCCAGCCGACGTGAGGCGTTGCGGTGGATCCATCAGCCGCCCACGGAGAAACACGTGGGCCGGGCGCGACGGCGTCTGGCGTACGACGAGCTGTTTTTGATGGAGCTGGCGATTGGTTTGCGACGTGAGAAGCTGCGGCGAACGCAGCCGGCCTGGCCTGTGGAGGTTACCCAGACCATCGACAAGCGTATTCGGCGGCTGTTTCCGTTTCTGCTGACAGAGGATCAGGACAAGGTCATCGCCGAGGTTTGCGAGGACATGGCGCGGGGCGAACCGATGAATCGGTTGGTTCAGGGCGACGTGGGGTCGGGCAAGACGGTGGTGGCGCTCTACGCGGCGTTGCTGACGGTGGCCCACCATCGGCAGGTGGCCATCATGGCGCCGACAGAGATTCTGGCGGAGCAGCATTTTTTGAGCATCGAGCGGTATCTGCGCCATAGCCGTGTAAGAAGGGTGTTGGTCCAGGGCGGCCTGACCGGGCGTAAGCGTACCGAGCTGATGGAACAGATCGGCCGGGGTGAGATTGACATCGTGGTGGGCACGCAGGCGTTGCTGCAGCGTGACGTGGCGTTCAAGTCGCTGGCGTTAGTGGTGGTGGATGAGCAGCACAAGTTCGGGGTGCGTCAGCGTCATGGGATTCGGGGCAAGGACGTGGCGCCGCACTATCTGGTGATGACGGCCACTCCGATTCCGCGTACGCTGGCGATGACGGTCTTTGGCGATCTGGAGGTCTCGACGATCGAGCACCTGCCGCCCGGGCGTCGGCCGGTGGTGACGCGTTGGGTGCCTCAGGAGAAACTTGGCGAGGCGTACGAGAGCATTCGAGAGCGTATCGAGCAGGGGGAGCAGGCGTATTTTGTGTACCCGCGTGTGGAGGAAGCGGCGGAGTCCGACAAGGCGGAGGCGACGGAGAGCGTTGCGGGCGTTGACAGGCCAGCGGCGGCAGCGACAGGGGGTTTCAGCGAGGGCAACGGGGGCTCCGACAACGGCAGGATCAAGGCGGCTCTGGCAGAGTACGAGCATTTGCGCAAGGACGTGTTTGCCGAGTTGAGCGTGGGACTGCTGCACGGCCAGATGGACCGGGAGCAGAAACAGCAGGTGATGGATGATTTTCGGCGTAAGAAGATCGACATTCTGGTCGCTACGGTGGTGATCGAGGTGGGTCTGGACGTACCCAACGCCACGGTGATGGTGATCGAGCATGCGGACCGGTTTGGCTTGGCGCAGTTGCATCAGTTGCGTGGGCGTATCGGTCGGGGTTCGCGGCAGTCGTATTGTCTGTTGTTCGGCCAGGCGGCGACGGATCAGGCCCGGCAGCGTCTGGAAATCATGACCAAGACCAACGACGGGTTTCGGATTGCGGCGGAAGATTTGGCCCTGCGGGGTCCCGGTGAGTTTTTCGGCACGGCGCAGCACGGATTGCCCGAGCTGAAGATTGCGGACCTGCTCAAGGACACGGATTTGCTGCGTATGGCGCGGCGTGACGCGTTCGCGATAGCGCGGGCCGATCCGGAATTGCGTCAAGGCGACCATTCGCCGCTGCGTCAGGCGCTAACGGCGGCGTTTGGCGACGATGTCGGGCTCATTGACGTAGGTTAAGCAGGGGGGATTGAGAAGACCATGGGCAAACGCCTTTCAGCGAGCAAAGCGTCGCGTGTGCTGCGAAGAGGAACGACACTGGGCGTTGTGGGCATCGTGTTGGGTTTCGCGTCATTGGCGATGGAGTATGGATTTAAGACGCCGCCACTGAACCTTGGCGTGCTGCACGCACTCGAGGGTTTGGCGGTGGGGCTGCTCTGGTCATCTCAGATATGCCAATGGGTCGGTTCGGGCAGGTCGGCGGGGTTGGGTCGTATTCTTTGGATCAATGCGACCCTGGTCGCTGCGCTCATAGCGGGCTGGTTCATCGCACCACGTTTTCTGGCCGATGAGGACACAGCGGCGGCGGTGGTGTACTGGGCGGTATTTGGGCTATACCTGTTCTTGCTGCTGCTGGTGCGTGTGGGGCACTTTACGGTATCGGCGGCGGCAGCGGGTCGGGCGCCGGCGCGTGTTCTCGTTGCGACCTTCGCCATGCTGATTCTTACGGGTGCGGCCTGTCTGATGCTGCCCGCGGCACACCGCGACGCCGGTCTGACTTTTACCGACGCGGTCTTTACCGCCACCAGCGCGGCGTGCGTGACCGGTCTGGTGGTGGAAGACACCGGAGGCGACTTTACTCGCCTGGGCCAAACCATCATCATGCTGCTGATACAAACGGGTGGTCTGGGCATCATGATTTTCGGCTCGCTTTTCGCGTTGCTTTTGAGCAGTCGGCTCTCGCTGCGGGAGTCCATGGCGATGCAGGATCTGATGCAGGAGCAAAGCTCGGCGCGTATCGCGCGGGTGGCGGCGTTTGTGTGCGTCTTCACCTTTGCTCTCGAAGCCCTGGGGGTGGTGGCCCTTTATGGCGTCTGGCAGACCAGTCCGGAGCGTGGCGGTCAATTCTACAACAGTCTGTTTCATTCCATCAGCGCGTTTTGCAACGCGGGTTTTTCGCTGCAACAGGACAATCTGGAGGGTTATCGTGGCAGCGTTCGCGTTTACCTGGTGATCGCCCCGCTGATCGTACTGGGGGGGTTGGGATTTTGCGTCCTTGAAAACCTTTTCGCGGTGGGCACGGATCGGCTAGGGCGTTTGCTGGTGGGGCGACGATGGGGCTGCGTACCGGTACGCCTGACATTGCACAGCAAGATTGTGCTGGTGACGACGGGTTCACTGCTGGTGGCCGGTGCCGGGGCCTTGTTAGTGCTGGACTGGACGCGGCCCGAAGGGGTCGGGGCATGCTCGTGGGGAGGGGTATTGGACGCATGGTTCTGGTCGGTCACGGCGCGGACGGCGGGATTCAACACTGTGCCGAGTACGGAGCCGAGCGCGGCGTCCAAGCTGGTGCTCATCCTGCTGATGTCGGTGGGCGGCTCGCCCGGCTCGACGGCGGGGGGCGTCAAGACGGTCACGCTGGCGGTGCTGATGCTGCTTGTCTACGCGACGGTGCGGAGGCGGCAACAGGTTGACGCGTTTGGCCGGCAGATACCGGGGTTGGTGGTCCGTCGGGCGGCGACGTTGCTGCTCATCTATGGCGGTCTGCTCTGGGGGCTGACTGTGCTGTTGAGCATCACTGAACAGAGCGCGGGCCATGATCTGCTGAGTATTGCGTTTGAAGTGGCTTCGGCATTGGGCACGGTGGGTCTCTCGCTGGGCTTGACCGAGCATTTGACAACAGCGGGCAAGTGGGTCATCATCGCCGCGATGCTGGTGGGCCGGCTGGGCCCGCTGAGTCTCTTGACGGCGTTGACGTTCAACACTCGCCCGGTGCGTTACGAGTACCCCCGGGAAGCATTGGTGGTGGGCTAACAAGGAGGTTTGACATGGCAGAGCGTTACGCAGTTATCGGATTGGGTCGGTTCGGCCGACAGCTGGCGCGGGCGCTGACTAAGGCGGGCGTCGAGGTCATCGCCATCGACCGCGACCGGCAGCTCATTGAGCAGATCGCCGACGAAGTGACGCAGGCCGTGCGACTCGACAGCACCGACGAGGATGCGTTGCGTGGGCAGGGCATTGACCAGGTTGACGCTGCGGTGGTGGGTATCGGCGAGGATTTCGAGTCCAACGTGCTGACGACGGTGCTGCTCAAATCGCTGGGCGTCGGCTGTGTCTATGCCCGCGCGGACCATGACATGCACGCGCGCATCCTCAAGCGTGTGGGCGCCGACGAGATCATTTTTCCGGAAGAGGAAGCTGCCCAGCGTTGGGCTTACAGGCTCGTAGCGCCGCAAATTGGCGAGAAACTCGAATTCGCACCTGGTTTTAGTGTGGCCCAGTACAGCGCCCCGGCCAGCTTTGAAGGTAAGAGTCTGCTGGAGCTGCAATTGCGCAAGAAGCACCGGGTGAATATTATCGGCATCCGCTCGCGTGGACAAGCCGAGGCAGAGGCGAGCAAGAACCGCCGGCGGATTGTGAACGTTCCGCAGCCGGAGAGCATTATTCACGCGGGCGATCTGCTCTGGCTGGTGGGCAGTGACGAGGACCTGGCCGCTTTGCCCGATAAGTAGCGTCTGTGCGGGCTGGTTGGAGAGGTGACCGTGCCGGCGTCGGGCCGGTTGCGCGGCGCTTGACGGGTGAGATATGCGGGCATAAAATGGCGTATATTCGTGTGGCCAGCTCAAAAAGGCCGGAAAAACCAACCCGTTTTTTTGCATCGGCCCCAAAAAGTCTGTACACTGTTAGTGGATCAGCGTGGCGGGTTCGCATCCGCTTGTCGGGAGGTGGCCCCATCGTAAGTAACCGAAAGCCATGTTTTTTGCCGGGCAGCCAACGTAAGAGCTCGACTGACGAGGCAGGTCTTTTATCCAGAAAGGTACGTCATTATGAACAAGTTAAGCATTCTGCTGGTGGTTTTGCTGATGGTCACACCGGCCTGGGCAGGGTTGGTGAACGTGGTCGCCGAGCCTTTCCAGGACAACGACGGTAGCGGCGACATTTCGGCGGGGGACGTCGTGCCGATTAAGATCGTCAGCACGGTGATTATCGGGGCTATTGATCTGTCGATGACCGTGACCGGTCCGGGTAACCTGGCGGAGTCGGCCGGGGGCATGCAACACGCTGCGGACTTCGACCCTATCTGGTTCCAGTCCGACCCGCTGATCGTGGGCAACGCCATCGCTGAACTGCAAGGTGGAGCGTTCATCGATATCACCCCGGCTCCCGGCTCTACCGCCGATCTTATCTGGAACCTCGAAATCGAGGTGACCGGTGCGGGCGCCATCATGGTCGACATTTCAGCGGGTCCGGGCGGCATCTATAAGAACGATGTGTCGGACCCCCAGTACTCTTTTCTGACCAGCGCCGATCTGGGCGACCTGCTCATTGGCGGCGGTCCCAGCCGTAAGGTCACGGTGCGTGTCGCGGGCCAGGGGGGCACTGTCACGATGGACCCCGAAGGCGAGAGCTTCCCCGAGGGCAGCGTGATTAACTTGACGGCGGTACCCGATCCGGGTTATCGTGTCAAGAAGTGGCGTGGCGCCGAAAGCAACCTGCTCACCAATGACAACACCGTCACCGTGGGCCGGCGCAACAACGTCGTGGTACAGTTCGAACGAATCCCGGAAGACGACGTGAAGAAGGCGCTCTTCACCGCGGGCCGCAATCGCGACGACCAGGCTGATGGGTTTGTGATTCTGGGCAACCTGAGCGCGACTCAGGCGGACTTGCTGGCGGCGGATACTGTGACCGTGCGTCTGCTCAACGCCGCAGGCACACCCATTTTCGAGGAAGCAATCGACACAGACGACGACAACTTCCAGATTCCCAATAACCAACTGGGATTCAACTACAAGGGCGAACCTGGCGGCATCAAGCGTATGAATTTCAAACTTGGCAAGGGCAACTTTGTCCTGATGGGCGCGGGGCTTGACCTGAGCGGTCTGAGCAGCCCGGTCACGCTTGAGATTGCCTTTGGCGGCTTCAATGTGAGCGGCGAACTGGACGAGACCATCATCAACGGCCCGCGGCGTTCGATCCCCATGGACTACCTCAAGGGCGAGATCGACGCACTGGTCGCCAGTCGGGCCGCCGGCCGGACCAACCCCAACACCGGCGAGGTGACAGGCACAGTCTCGGGCAATCTGGCTCTCGACGAAAGCACCGTCGACCTGTCTGACCCCACGACTGAAGTCATTTTCACCATCAGTGATTTCACCGAAACGCTGCCTGCGGCGATGGGCAGCTTTGCCGTCAGCGGACGAGGCAACCGGTATCTTTACCAAAGGCCCCAAGGCGCTCCAGCCGACGCCAAAGTCACACGGGCCCAGTTCGACTTCGATCGCAACACGTTCAGCGTGAGCGTACAGAACGCCCTGATCGACCTGGAGCCGGAGGAAGTCGATGTGAACATCAGCATCACCGTGGGTAGTCAAAACGTGTTTGACGAGACGGCCACGCTTTCTCTCGATTGAGCGTAAGCAAGTAGCAATTGCCTTTCAGCGTCCCGGAGCCTATGCGGTTTCCGGGGCGTTTTTTTTGCAGAGGTAGTCGCCCGGCCTTGATGCTCAGGCCAGGTGCAAAGACAGGGCCAGCGGCGAGCCAATGAACCGCCGCTGCTATGGAGCGCTGCTGCGGGGAATGCGTAGGCGCATCCCGGCGGTTAGATGGGTTGGCTCGTCGAGGCGATTGATTCGCGCCAGTCGCTGCCAATCGCCGGCAGAGCCCATCACAAAGGCGGCAATCGTCGCCAGGCTATCACCGGCCCGGGCAACATAGTAATCGGGACGGTGGGCCGGTCCGCGTCGGGAGCCATCCGCCCTTGTCAGAGGGGCCAAGGGCAGGTAAAGCAGTTGGCCGACCTGGACGGCCTGTGGCGAACTCATTATCTCGCTGTTGCTGCTGTAGATGAGTTGCCAGTGTGTACCGGTACGGTAGTATCGCCGCGAAATCTTGAAGAGGGTATCGCCGGGCCGAACCTTGTGGACCAGAAGCCCGTGCCGATGGGCGGGCTCACGGCAGATGACGCGGTCAGGGTCGATGGGCGTCAGTCGGGGCACATTGGGGTAGGTGGGACGCTTCCAGAAATCGGGCGTGGGCGTCAGGGCATCGAGAGGCCGATGGGCCAATCGCTTGAGATCCTGCGGGGTGGCAGGTACCTTGGCTGGCGACGCACCGGTCTGGTCGTCATACGTGGGCGGCTTGGAGGGCGCTGGCGGGGTTTGCAATGGCACAGCGGCTCGCTCACAACCGGCCGTGCCCGCACAGCCCACCAGCCACAGGGCCATTGCCAAGAGCAACAGGCCGTGGTTGGCTCGGGTCAGTCTTCGATGAGTCTTACAAAACGGCAATAGCAGAGCATCCTTTCCACTGTTTTATCGTCGATTCGCTCAATTAACTGCAACCGTTGTTGATCGGTCGGCCCCAGCGGCAGAATCAGCCGGCCAGCCGGGGCCAATTGCTCCAGCAACGCCTCCGGCACCGTGGCCGCCGCCGCGGTCACCAATATCCTGTCGAACGACGGCGTGGCCTGGTGGGCGGCCTTGGCCAAGGCCCTGGGCCAGCCCCGCGCCCCATTGCCCACGTGATAGCGCACGTTCTCGATGCCCAGCGCCAGCAGTCTGCGCTGCGCCTGCACGGAGAAATACTCGATTCGCTCAATCGTATAGACCTGCCGGCACAACCGCGCCAGAATCGCGGTCTGATAGCCACAGCCGGTGCCAATCTCCAGCACGGTATGGCTGGGCTGCAAGGCTAGATGCTCGGTCATCAAGGCCACGATGTAGGGCTGAGAGATGGTCTGATGGGAGCCTATGGGCACGGGCTGGTCCATATACGCTGCCGCGCGGGACGCCGGTGGAATGAATTCATGACGCGGTATTTCCCCCATGACCCCCAGCACCCGTTCGTCGCTGATCCCACGCCCCCGCACCTGTCGAGCGACCATCTGCTGGCGCAAGTGCAAGGCCTCGGGTGATTCCTGAAATTTCATACGTTCGCAGTCTATCGAGACACCTGACCCCACGTCGCCTTTCTTCGCCCCAGGCTTAAGGCTCTGACGTACCGCTAGGCAAGAACGCTTCGCTTTCGAGATACCGGAAGAACTCGTCGCTACCCTGGCGGAGAAAACGTTCGAACCGTTCGCGCCGATTGCCCGGCTTGAGGTCGTCTTCGCGCAACAGAATCATAACCTCCATATCGGTCCCGGCCAGCTTGCGGGTGATCATCCCCACCAGCGGATTACTGCTGCGCCGCGGGACGTCCGGTCCCTGAGCCAACTGGCGGAGCTCGTCACTGGCGGAAAAGTAGAGTCCCTCCGGCGTCACCTCGTAGCGTAGCCCCGTCGTGCCCGAAAGCACCTCCAGGGCGGTGCGTACGTCCACACCGCGGACCACCAGTGTTTCGAGCCCCTTGCCCAACAGCGTCAAACAGCCCGGTTCGAAGCTGACATCGATGGCCGCCTCGGCCGCCAGACTTCGGCAAATATCCGCCACCGGCTCGTTCTTGAACTCTTTGTTGATGCGCCGGGAAAGTTTAAGATTATGCAACTCCATGATTGGCACAATAACGATATCCACCGGCTCGTCGGGGCGTCCTTCCTGCAACTCCGCGCGGACGTACCAGACGCCTGGGCCGGTCAGAGTGGACTCCACCCGTCGCTGGCTGTAAAGATCGAGCACCACCGTCGCCAACTGCGGCGCCGACGTGAGCACCTCTTGGGCCACGGCGTCGTCGACCTTCTCCTGCCGCTGGCCCTCTTCCACCAAGGCAAACCGCATGAAGCCGGCCACATCGCGTAACTGCTGGAGCAACCGCGTCTCACCCCGCTTGAGCTTGCTGTTTTGCAGCCGTCTCAGCGCGTCCAACTCCACCATGTTGAGCCGTCGCGGCTGGCGCATCAGCTCGACGGTCCCTAAGATCATGATCTGCCCGTCGCCCACCTCGAAGCGCAACGCCAACGGCTTGAAGAACTCACGCAGGGCCTCCCGCCAGGGGATATTGGGAAACTGCACCAGATTCAGTTGTGTCCGTCCGCCACGAGGCAGCTGCTCAATGGCTACCTTGTCGACGTTGAAAGGCACCTTCATAGCCTGGCTCAACTGCGTGAGGGCCTCGGTCAGCGTGACATGACGTAGCGTCAACTCCACCGGCTGGTCGAGCTTCTCTTCTATCGCTGCCGCCGGCAACTGGGCCTCACAGCGGTAGGACCCCAGCAAGGCCACCACACTCAAGGCCGCTACCATGAGCCCCAAACGACCCGTCTTGGTCATATTCAAGCACTCCCGTCAAAACAAAAACGACAAATTGGGCTGGTCCGCTACAGAAGTAGCTGGAGCACGCTGCACACAAATAACTGATTCCGACGACGAGGTCCCGTGGTTGGCCTGGCCCGGCGCCTGCCAACTCAACTCGACCACGGCCAGCCGCCGCGCCCGCACCGGCTCGGCCTGGACGACCACCCTGGGCACCCGCGGCTGGCTCAGCTCAGCGGCAGGTCCCGAAGGCTCCGTCTCGACGAGCAACCCGCCGGACAACACGATCAACAGCACAGCGGCCGCCGCCGCCAGCGGTGTCAGAACCGGCCAAAGCAGACGACGCCATTGACGCCCCGGCCTTGCCGAGGCATCCAACGCCTGGCGTACGCCGCGGCCAAACTGTTCAAAATCGACCGCCCCCAGCGCGTCGGGCAGACGGGCCAAGTGTTCATCAAGCCGTCGATACTGCGCCAGCATGGCCCGCGCCTGGGCGTCTTGCGAGAGGGCCTCTTCCAGACGCGCCCGCTCCGCCCCGCTCAGGTCGGGGTCGTCGTAACGACTCAGTAAGATGTCAAGTTCTTCAGTAATCATGGGTCATTCTCCCAATGCCGCTAGTTGTCGGCCCGTCAGACGCCACTGTCAAAGATTTTTTTCCAAACGCTTTCTCAGCCGACGCCTCGCCTCGAACACAGACCATTTGACCGTCTGCAAACTGCAGCCCATCGCCTCGGCAATTTCCTTCTGCGGCAGCTTTTCCACGGCAAACAACACCAAGGGCGTCCGCAGGTGATCGGGCAGCTCATCCATCGCCCCTTGGAGCAGGTCCGCCATTTCGGCGCCCGCGGCGTGCTCATGAGGCTGAGGCTCGTTGGTCTCCAATTGGAGCCCCGACGAGGGCCTATCTGATTCATCGTCCCGCTCCGCCGGCGCCCCCAGATAAATCCGCGGGTCATGCCGATGGCTCCGCCGATAATTCAGGGCTTGATTGGACACGATCCGCATCAGCCAGGGCCCAAAACGCTGGGGGTCCTTGAGTTGGCCCAACGCCTGGTAGGCTCGCAAAAAGGCCTCCTGCGTCACCTCCATGGCGCTATCCACATTGCCTAACAAACGCATCGCCACACCCACCGCTTTACGCTGATAGCGTAACACCAGCTCGTCAAAGGCTTCTCGGTCGCCCGAGGCCGCTGCCATGGCCAATTTTGCGTCGTCACCGTACACTCGCCGTCTATTTCCTATCCCAGCGGCATTTATTTAGACAATCCCAGCGCCTCAAAGTTGGCATGATTGTTGGGTATTGCCAAAAACATCCCAAATTTTTCGCCGCCACCATAAAATTTATAAGTGTTTGTGAAATAAAGATTTAAGACAAATCACCCTGCAAGACGATCCCAGGGGTGCCCGCATCACTCGCTTACGGGGCCCTCCACGGGCTCTGGGCCCGCCTGGGACGGCGCCGCTGACCGTCTGCTCAACCACTTGCCGTACCCCGCCCGCACCGGGCTCGTGCTGGCGTAGGCCACAAACGCCGCCGCCAGTGTCAATTGAGGCTTCCAGATCAACAACAACGTCAGGATCACCACCCGCACCACGTGGCCAAAAGGCCGCCGGCCCCGAATGTACTGGTTCAATATGTGTCGGTACGGTATGCGGCTGACCATCAGCAACCCGGCCGCCACCGTCACCAAGGGGAGCAAGACAATAATCGCCGGCGACAAGACCCGGCTGACCACACCGACCCCACCCGCCTCCAACTCCGGCAGAAAGTCCCCGTACAGCAGCACCAGCGACGCCACCACCCCGGCCGCCGCCGGCGAGGGCAAGCCTGAAAACCCCATATGGTCGGCCTCTGACGGGCCCGTCTCCACTGTAAACCGCGCCAGACGCAGCAGCGTACAACAGACGTACATCGCCGCCACCAGCCACAAGAGCCGCCCCAGAAGCGTCGCAAACGCCGGACTGACCGGGGTCACCAGGTGAGGCCCCACGATGCCCGGCCAGGTGCACTCCACCACGCGAAGCATCAAAAACGCCGGCGCCACCCCAAAACTGATCCCGTCCGCCAGCGAATCCAACTGCGCCCCAAAATTGCCCGCACTGCCCGTCCGCCGCGCCACAAACCCGTCGAGCGCATCGGCCACCATCGCCAGAAAGATCATCCACGCCGCCGCTGCGAAATACGTCAGCTCGGGCTGCTGGAGCCACTTATCCGACTCGCTCGCTGCCCGTGCGGTAAAATGGATCGCCGCGAACCCGCACACCGCGTTGAGCAGCGTCACCAGCGAAGGCAACACCCCCACCTGCCGCAACACCCGCCGTGATCGACTCTTGCCTCGTTTACGCGTCATAGACGCCATCCCTTTCCCACGCCCGCGCCACCCGCAAACACACCCAGGACGTCACTTCCAATTCCCGCAGAGCGTAGCGGAAAAACAGTATTCTCATGTTTTTACCCAAGATTATTTTGCATTGAATCGTCAACTCTTCTATTATCTCACCTATTGCGAGGCCTTACAAGCACCAAGCTTGAGCGGGCCTGGTCGATTTTGATGCAGGACAACACCGTGCTGGCCCGATAATATTATTGCCCGGGCCAGACCTTGGCTCCCATAAGGAAGGACACACTCATGTACAGCGATATTGCAGACGTAATGGCGCGCGAGATTCTTGACAGCCGCGGCAACCCCACCGTCGAAGTCGACGTCGTCCTCGAAGACGGCTGCTTCGGCCGGGCCGCCGTCCCCTCCGGTGCCAGCACCGGCGAGCATGAGGCCGTTGAACTCCGCGATGGCGACGCCAAGCGTTACATGGGCAAGGGAGTCACCAAGGCCGTCGGCAACGTGAACAAGAAGATCGCCCCCGCCATCATCGGCCTCGACGCCCTCGACCAGCAGGCCATCGACGACATCATGATCAAGCTCGACGGCACCGCCAACAAGGCTGAGCTCGGTGCCAACGCGATTCTCGGCGCCTCCCTCGCCGTCGCCAAAGCCGCCTCCGAATATTGCGAACTGCCCCTCTACCGCTATCTCGGCGGCAGCGACGCACACATCCTGCCCGTCCCCATGATGAACATCCTCAACGGCGGCAAACATGCCGACAATAATGTCGATTTCCAGGAATTCATGATTATGCCCCTCGGCGCCGAGTGCTTCTCCGAGGCCCTGCGCATGGGTGCTGAAACCTTCCATACCCTCAAGAAGGTCTTGGCCAAGAAGGGCTACAACACCGCTGTCGGCGACGAAGGCGGCTTCGCCCCCGATCTCAAGAGCAACGAAGAAGCCTGCGAAGTCATCATCGAAGCCATCGAAGGTGCCGGCTACACCCCGGGCAAGCAGATCGCCATCGCCCTCGACCCGGCCAGCTCCGAACTCTACGATAAAGCCAAAGAGGGCTACTTCTTCTTCAAGTCCGACCCCAAAACGAAAGTCTCCAGCGACACGATGGTCGACTACTGGGAAAACTGGTGCAAGAAATATCCCATCGTCAGCATTGAGGACGGCCTGGCTGAAGACGACTGGGCCGGCTGGGAAAAACTCACTCAGCGCATCGGCGACAAGGTCCAGCTCGTGGGCGACGACCTCTTCGTCACCAACACCGAACGGCTTGCTCGCGGCATAAAAGAAACTTCCGCCAACAGCATCCTCATTAAGCTCAACCAGATCGGCACCATCAGCGAAACCTTTGCTGCTATCCGCATGGCCCAACGCAACGGCTGGACTGCCGTCGTCAGCCACCGTAGCGGCGAAACCGAAGACGCCACCATCGCCGATGTCGCCGTCGCCAGCAACGCCGGCCAGATTAAAACCGGCTCGCTCTGCCGCACCGACCGGATCGCCAAGTACAACCAGTTGCTCCGCATCGAGGAAGAACTCGGCGACCAGGCCGTCTACGGCGCCAGCATTTGGAAAAAGTAAACCTGGTCACATAATGACGAGGGGCCATGGATGGTCAGCCGCACATGAACAGGCCCCCCCGAAGGGACGAATTCGGGAGACTTGTGCTCTTTGCCGTGTTCACCACGACCGGCATGGGTGCTATTGCGCTGGCGCTGTTGGCTCAGCCGCTCAACGACTACTTCCGCGACCGCGACCTCTTGGCCGCCCAGCGGCAGCGCATTGAGCAGTTGCAGAACCTCCATCAGCAGCAGCAGCAGTTGCTCGCCAACAGCGACAACCCGTCGGTCGTCGAGCGAGCGGCCATCAACAACCTCAATTACGTACCCACCGACACCCCTCTCGACGAGCGGCAATCGCTGCCGAAGCCTTGGAGCGACCTGGAAAAGGCCTTGGGCAGTCTCGATAAAGCCCCCTCCCTGCCTGAGCGGCCCCCTTGGCAAAAGGCCGTCGAAACACTCTCGCAGCAACGCGACAGCCAGAACGTGCTGTTGGCGTTGGGGGCCTTTCTGATCGTCGTCAGCCTCGCCTGCTTTTACCGCCAGGCCTGAAGCGACCGGGCCCCTCACCAGGGCGACGTAGCCCCACCGCCCCTTGCGGACAAGAGCGACTCACCACTTGCCATGCTCGCCGTACCGGTAATCGATGAAACTCAGGTCGTTGTAGCCGAGCCCCAAAGCACACGCCGTCTCCAGGTATCTCACCGTCAGGTTCCGCCCGGCCCCCTCCGGCAGCACTGCGTTGGCACGAACCCGACGGGTCAACTGCAGCCCCACCCGATCCAACGCCACCGGATCCAGGCTAAACAGCAGCGACCCATGCTCATACACGTAACGCTGCTGCACCTCGGGCCCCCCGTAATATACCAGCCGCAGCCCGTTGGCGATGTGCAGACGCACCTTTGCCTCGATCTCGCCCAACGCACAGATCTCCGCCAGAAACGGGTCCCCCTGGTTCACATAGAAGCGCCCCGGCCGCTTGATCAACGGCAGCGACAGATTCGTCAACGCCCCCCGAAATTTGATCACGTTGTCGTCCATGAACGTCGGCACGTTGATGATCGCCGTCACCTGGTCCAGCCAGCTCGCCAGATAATCACTGTCCGAGCCAAAATCCACCTCCCTCGCCTGCCAGCCGTACGGGCACGGGCGCGTCTGCGCCGCCGACGCCGGCAGTTCCTCCAAGCCCACAATCATGAACTGCTCCGCCTTGAAACCCGCCTCGTAAAGCGACTCCAGCAAGGCCGCACACACCGCCGTGTTCGTCCCCAGCGAATGGCTGCCCAATGCCGTAAACGTCAGGGCCACCACGTCTTCTTCCCCGATGAAACACCGCCAAGCCGCCGACGTGTCCTCCTGGCCCGTCAGCCTCATCAGCCCTGTCCGCAGCATCGCCCGAAGGCTCGGCACATGCACTTTGGTACCCCGAACCGCATATCGGCCGTGCACGTCCCACACCCGCGACTTGGCCAGCTCCAACGGATCGTCGATCGCTCGCTCGCCTTGCGCCGCCGCCCCCCCCGCCGCAGGTCCTATAAGCCAACCACCCAGCAACAGACTCACCAAGGCCGCCGCGCAGAACCACCCCCGCCGCCAGCACCTGCCGCTCGCGTAGCGCCCGCCCTGCCAACTGTCCGCACGTCTCTTACTCATACCGTCTCCTTACCTGTATCGGCCAACCGCACGGCCGGCATCATGACTTTGGCCTGCCGCTGGACAATCCGCCGATAATACTCATAATAAAGACACACTGACCCACGGAACGGGTGCAGCCTCACAATATGATCACTGCCGCCAAGGAGCAATGTACATGGCTCAGACAACGCGAAGTCGCATCGATGCCGCCAAGCACTCCCTCGAACAGTTCGGCCAACAACACATCATCCGCTTCGCCGAGCAACTCGAACGCCCGCAACTGCTCAACCTCCTGGACACCATCGAAAGTCTCGACCTGCCCTTCATCCAGCAACTTGTCGAACGCTATGTCGGACAAGCCGAATCGCACGCCCTGCCCAGCGACATCACGCCCCCGCCCGTCTACCCCCTCGAACCCACACCCGACCTCCAGCAGAAGTACCAGCAAGCCCTCGAACGCGGCGAACGCCTCATCGCCGACCGCAAAGTCGCCGCCTTCACCGTCGCCGGCGGCATGGGCACCCGTCTGAGCTTCGACGGCCCCAAGGGCTGCCTGCCCGCCACGCCCGTCCGCAATAAACCGCTCTTTAGACTCTTTGCCGAATCCCTCATCGCCACCTCCCGACGCTACAACACGGTCGTCCCCTGGTACATCATGACCAGCCGGGCCAACCACCAGGACACCATCGCCTTCTTCGAAGACAACGACTTCTTCCAGCTCGGTCCCGACAACGTCTACTTCTTCAAACAGGGTATGCTCCCCTGCTTCGACAGGAACGGCAAAATCCTCCTCGACCAACCCCACCAGCTCGCCATGTCGCCCGACGGCCACGGCGGCTCGCTCCGCGCCCTCTACAACAGCAAAGCCACCGAAGACATGGCCCGACGCGGCGTCGAATATATCAGTTACTTCCAGGTCGACAACCCCCTCGTCCGGACCATTGACCCCCTCTTCATCGGCCTGCACGCCCTCGACAACGCCGAAATGTCCAGCAAAGCCGTCATCAAAGCCGACCCCCTCGAAAAAGTCGGCAACTTCGCCCTCGTCGACGACAAAGTCCACGTCATCGAATACAGCGACCTGCCCGATGAACTCGCACACCGCAAAGACCCCCAGGGCCAACTGCTCTTCACCTACGGCAGCATCGCCATCCACATCATCAGCCGCTCCTTCGTCGAACGCCTCAACCTCCACGGCTTCAGCCTGCCCTTCCACCGCGCCATCAAGAAAGTCCCCTACATCGACGAGCAGGGCCTACGTGTCGAACCCGAAAAGCCCAACGCCCTCAAACTCGAAACCTTCGTCTTCGACGCCCTGCCCCTCGCCGAAAAATCTGTCACCCTTGCCATCGACCGCGACGCGGAATTTGCCCCCATAAAGAACGCCGCCGGCACCGACAGCCTGCAAACCTCCCACCAACTCCAGATCGCCCGCGCCGCCCGCTGGCTCGAACACGCCGGCCTCGACGTCCCCCGAAAACCCGACAACTCCGTCGACGCCCTCATCGAAATCTCACCCCTCTTCGCCCTCGACGCCGACGAACTCACCCAGAAAAAATCCCTCCTGCGCCCCCTCAACGCCGGTGACATCGCCTACGTCAGCTGACACGCCATCGGCACTAGCCTCGTGGCAGATGTATCTTGTCCGTGGATATTGAATCCAGCGCGCAGCGACAGGCCACTTCCGCTTCTTGCCTCTTGAGATGTGAGAGTCTTACGCCTGGCCCACCAGCTGCCGCAGCGTGTCGAGCCCCACCTCCGCCAGACTCGCCACCACCAGCTCCGCCTCCTCCAACTGGTCCGCCCCCACCGAATTGGTCACCGCGATGCACCTGCACCCCGCATTATGGGCCGCCGCCACCCCCTCCGGCGCATCCTCGATCACCACGCACTCCGGCCCGGCCAGCTTGAGCCTGCCTGCCGCCGTCAGAAATATCTCCGGGTGAGGCTTCTTGTTGCTCACGTCACAGCCCGTCAAGCACACCATCTGCTCGTACGGCGCCCCCACCGCCTCCAGAATCGCATACACCAACTCCCGCTCCGCCGATGACGCTATCGCCACCTGGAACTCCGCCGACGCCATCGCCGCCTCGAGCAACTCCAGCACCCCCGCAAACGAAGCCAACCCCTTCTGCCTTATCAACTCCAGAATCTTCTGCCGACGCAGCTCCACCGCCTCGTCCAGCTCCTGCTCACTCAGCTTGACCCCTGCCGCCGCTGCCCCCACCTCGGTATACTTGCGCGCCCCACGGCCCAGACCCGGCTCAAAATCCGCCGGCTTGATCCCCCGCACCCCATAGTGCCCCGCCAGCACCGCAATCGTCGCCTCGGCGTTGATCGGCTCGGTGTTGCCCATCACCCCGTCCACATCGAATATCAATCCGTACTGCTGCACCATCCTCGCCTCCACATACCGAGACCGCCCCTCAACCATCCCTGCCGGCCCCACCGCTACCTGCCCGTGCTACCACGTATCCACCACATCCACCCAGTCGGCCGCCGTCAGCTCCAGCGTGTACTGGTTCTCCTGCTCCTGACGCAGCGACATCCGACACGTGCCCAGCACACTGTGCTCATACGAAAAACCATCCGCTTCACCCAGAACACACGCCTCCCGAGGCCTTGCCTTAAGATACACCATCCCCTCACGCAACGCCCACCGCGCCAGCCCCATCATCCTCACCGTTGCCTGATCCTCCTCAAAAGGCTCCGCGTCCGCCACCAACGCCTCATGGCAAAACTCCAATATCGCCACCTGCTTGCGCATCGCGTTCTCGTAAGGCTGCTCGATCAACGACTGCGGCACCACCGTCTGCACCACCACCGAGAGCTTCTCCTTCGCCAGCGGCACCCATTGGCTGCTCCGACGCGCCACGTAGTCCGTACGCTTGACCAGCGAACTCTGCGAATCAAACGAGACAATCCCCAGCTCCTGACGCCAACGCTCCCCACGATACACCGCCGCCTTGTCGCTCGTGTGCAGCGTATCCGCCTCCGGAAGGATATTCAGCACCGTCGCCACGTCCGTCTCTCCCGGCCGAATCTCCACAAACTGACGCTCCAAGGGCAAGACGCCCCCGCTACTGCCACAGCCGCCCAATGCCGCCACCACCACCGCCAGTGCCGCCGTCGCTGCCAAACGTACTCTTCGCTTCACCTTCAGGCTCCTTAACTGTCTGACCACACCCCTTGATTCACCATCCACCTTGTACCGGCCCAACCCTCGCTTGTCAACCGCAGCCCCCCCCTAAGACCACACCTGCTCCTGCCCATGGGCCTGCTCACGAATCGCCGCAAAAAGCGCCCCCTCCGCCTCGCCCAGCACCACCCGACGACGAGCCATCACCCGACGCGCCACCTCCACCACTTTCTCCACAATCGCCTCTGTACGCCCCTCGTCCGTCAGCCAACTGAACGAGGGCAGAAACAGCGGCGCAAAACCAGACGTAAACACACTGCAACCAAAACCCACCACGCTGCCCGTGCTGAACATCGTATTGACCGACGTCTTGCTGTGGTCCCCCATCGTCAGCCCCACGAACATCTCACCCGAATCCACCGATCGACCGTTGATCGGCACCCGCACCGGCCCGTACGTGTTCTTCAAATCCGAATTGATCGTGTCCGCCGCCAGGTTCACCCACTGCCCAATATAACTGTGCCCCAGAAATCCGTCATGCTGCTTGTTCGAATACCCATGAATGATCGACGACTCCAGCTCCCCGCCCACCTTGCACACCGGCCCGATCGAGACCCCCTCGCTGATCACCGCACCCGGCTGAATCAGACTGTTCGGCCCGATATACAGCGGCCCTTCCAGCGTACAGTTAGGCTTGACCGTCACCCCTCCCCCAATCATGATCGGCCCGTGCTCCGCGTCCAACACGCTGCCCGGCTTGATCACCGCACCCGGACCTATCGAAATATTCTCCCGACCCAACAGGTGCGCCCCCTCGTACACAGTCCCGTCAATCCCGGCCCCACCGAGCATACCCCAGTCCGCCTCCAACGCCTCAACGTTCCGATGCACCAGGTGCCACGGGTACTCGATCAACCTCACGTCCGCCTCACGCTCCGGTAGGCCCGATAGCACCTCGGCCAACTGGTCCCCATCCAGAAACACCGCCGCACTGAGCCGGCCCGCCAACTCCGCATCCGCCCACACATACGCCACCTCGCCCCCCTTGCGACCCACCACGTTATGGGCCGCCGGCTCGATCGGCTCGGTCAAAAAACAGCGACCGTTCACAAACAGCGTACGCCCCGGACCGTCCACCCGAGACGCCACCTCCCCGCCGTGCTTGTCCACCATGAAACGATGGAGCATTTCACGCACGTACAGCGTCACACGCTTGGCCCCCAGCACCGCCTGTGCCCGCTCACGCAGCGTCCGCGCCCCACAACGCAAATCAAACACCGCCCGATAATACACCAAAGGCAACAAACGCGTGTAGCCCTCGTCCTCAAAAAACACAACTCGCTCTGCTGACTCGCTCATAACACTATTATCGTCCCTTGGCCGCCCACCTTGCATAATTTCGGACGCATTAATGAATTAGACGCCTTGGCCGGCCCCCCAAGAACCCCCCGACAGCACTGCTCACCCCAATACCCCACGACCCGTTGGCCTTGAATACCTAAGCTCCCAATTAAAAACCACTTACAATTGACAAGCGATTATTAGACGCCCAGAGACTCGCTCCAACGCGGATTCCCGGCCGACCCAAAAGGCCCCGAAACCTGCCTGCCCCCGCCATACCTCCCTGCATGTTAAGGACAGATGCAGCCGACAAAACAGCAACACACCAGAGAGAACGCCATAAAAAGAAGCCCACCCCAACATTCCCGAACCCGTTCAAAAACACGACGACTGGACAGACCCCCACGCGACAACGTGCCACCCCACAACACAACCCGCCCCCATATCGAGATAGGGGTAGGGATAACGCATTGGTTTGCGTCACCCCTCCCTCCGAACCGTGCGTGCGGTTCTCCCGCACACGGCTCTCCAGTTGGTGGTTTTACCTCCACGAGGATTAACTAACTGTTC
>Ga0180431_10003189_pt1 | contig 21259 bp, 21 predicted proteins | sample SS_ome_11_FD_132459 | JGI IMG/M metagenome (GOLD analysis project Ga0180431, IMG submission 132459) | Hypersaline lake sediment archaeal communities from the Salton Sea, California, USA - SS_1_MS_1 metaG | ecosystem: Environmental > Aquatic > Non-marine Saline and Alkaline > Hypersaline >...
AGGCAGAGGTTACGCAAAGTGGTTTCAGGTACAGGGTCCCAATGAAGTCCAATTTGAATTCCCATTCAATACCGTCGATTTTTGGGTGAATATCAAGGACCCCCATGGAAATACGGTAGACTATGATCTTAATAAAGGCAGAATTATTAATCTCAATCATCATGGTATGTATACCCTTACGGTCTACGCCAAAACGGCGGGTATGGGACTATTCTATGCCGGCTTCAGGACGGCCGATACGGGATGGAGAGAGGAGCGCGGCGAAAATCGAACTGCGATGTGTTATACGCCGGGCGCCAACGTAAGGACCAACAACGGCTACGCGTACGGCTATTTTGCCAAGCCCGGTGATTCATGTAAATGGATGATTGTCGACAAATCGGGGCAGGTACAGATCTTTTTCGGATGGCCGAAGAACTCGCCCGTCAGCGCGGCCGATTTTCATGTGAAAATCGAATCCGAGAAGGGATATTCCACGGGCCTGATAAGTCCCGGTTCCCCCGGCGGCACGAATATCCAGACTCTCGGGGATTGGTCTTTAGACGGAGGTGAAATTCCCTCGATCTTAAAGGGCGGCGGGGTATTCTACGTCACGATATATTCCGCCGGCGGAAGGGGGGATTGGGCCTGCATGTTTTATCCTCCAGGCAAAAGACCGGTTGGGGAGAAGCCGCCCGCCGAAGGCCATCATCATTCAGGCAACAGTATTGTCGGCACGTGGGTATACGGTTCTCCCGATTCTTCGCCATATTTAACCTTGGTTTACTATGAAGACGGGACATGGAAGTCAAGACAGAAATTCAAACAACTGGAAAAGGATGTATATTTCGATCACAGCGGCACATACAGAATCGTGGGAAATAAGATAATACAAAAAACATTGCTTATTGGTTATATTCAAGGGGGCAAATACGTAACAAATGAACCGAATACTACTACGGAATCAACTTTCAAGATCGAAGGCAACAAGCTTACTTTTACCACCAATGGGAAAACTATGACTTATACAAGGCAATAAAGGACCTGAAAAAAGGAGAATCTGATAAGAAAAGGGGCCGGGAATTTTCCGGCCCTTTTATTTTAAATAGCCCGATTTGTGGTTATAAAAAACATGTTCAGCGGAGACCAAGTCCTTTCGACATTGATATTGACATATTTATAAATTCGGGGGTAGAATAACAGAAAGTCTAATTTTTAGATAAAGTTGAAACCGATGACGGAAAAAGAAGACGACAAGAAAATCTCGCGGCGAATGCTCCTCCTCTCGGGGATTCTGGCGTCGCTGGGCGGCGTCTGGACGTACAAGAACTGGGAGAGGATACGCTCGGCCGTAAAGGCTCCCTACGTCAAATATTTCGACAAGAGGCCCAATATCATCATGGTCCTCTTGGATACGCTGAGGGCGGATCATCTTGGGTGTTACGGCTACAGGAGGGGCATCTCGCCGAACATAGACGCCTTCGCGAAAGACGGGGTGCAGTACTGGAACACGATGGCCCAGTCGAACTGGACTTTACCCTCCATCTCCTCTCTGTTCACGTCGCTGTTTCCGCACCAGCACTCCGCGGGTCTCCCGATCAAGAACGAGATCATGCGCACACCCCTCAACGAAAAATTCACCACGCTGGCGGAGGTTTTGTCCGATAACGGCTACCATACGATGGCCGTTACGGGGGGGGCGTACGTCTCGTTCAACGCGGGTATGAACAAGGGATTCAAGGAGTTTTACGAAATAAACGCCAAGCACGACTACAAAAAGGGAGTCTTTGGAAACGACCTGCCCCTCCAGCTAAACAAGGCCACCGAGCTGATCCTCGATCGTTACAGGTCCGACAGGTTCTTTCTGTTCCTCCACTCCTACGAGTGCCACAACCCCCTGATCCCCCCGAAGAACATCGTCGACTACCTCGACCCGAATTACGAAGGCCCCCGCATAACGGGAAACATCTTCAGGGACATGGCGGCGGTGGGCAAGAAAAATCCCGATCCCAAGGGCCTTGAGAGGATTAGGACGTTCTACGATGCGGAGATATTCTTCTCCGACCGCCTCATGGGCCTCTTTTTCAAGATGCTGAAAAAGATAGGGATCTACGACGACACCCTGATAATCTTCGTCAGCGATCACGGCGTGGAGTACTACGAGCATAAAGGCTGGAGGCACGGGCTGTTGAACCTCTACGAGGAGCTAGTGAGGGTGCCCGTAATCATCAAGCATCCGAAGGGTGCAAAAAAGGGGATAAACTACGACAGGCTCGCCCGGCTGATAGATATCATGCCCACAATCCTGATAGACTACCTGGGCTTCGGCGACGGCGACATCGAGATGGAGGGGATCCCCCTCTCGAGACCGCTTTCCGACCCCCGATCCATAAGCGAGGCTATGATGTCCGACACCGGGATGCGCCTTTTCGCCATGCGCGACGGGGATAGAAAATTTATCATCGATAATAAAAGAGATAATGCCGAGCTCTTCAACCTGACGGACGATCCGGCCGAGCTTTCCAATATCTTTAAGAAGTTCAAAGGCGAATCGGAAGAGGTGGCCCTCTATTCCCGGAAGGCCGAGGAGCTCTTCCTCGAAAACCTGAAGGAATCGCGGAGCAAGGGGGACATCAAGATCGACAAGAAGAGCCTCGACTTCCTTAGGGACCTGGGATACGTCGAGTAACATATTTGTATTTTGCAGGTAAATATCCCGTGCAAATATCATCCCACCAAATGTTTTTTGGCCAAATGTATCAACGGCGTTTTAAATTGACTTTCTAAATTGAATATATAAAGAAAATTCACCCCCACATTTTTCCCGGAAATAGCGGTTTTTAAAAAGCCCTTGTCCCTTAATTTATGAGAAGAATTCCTATCCGATAAAGACATTCGGGGGAATTGGAAGATTTTATATGCAAATCTTGGCCTGATTCAGGTTAGAATCCCTTCACTCTTCATAGGGCTCCAGGTGAACGACGACATCGGCCACTTCGGGCCCTTTTTCAAGAAGCGCGCTCTTGACCGCTCCTGAGATATCGTGGCCGTCTTTCACGGTCATCTCCTTATCCACCTCTATGTGGAGATCGACAGCGAGGCTGAGACCGCTTATATACCGCGTCCTTATCTTGTGGACCGACTTCACGCCCCTTGTTTTGAGCGCAATAGTGCGAATCTTTTCAACGTCAGCCTCCGGCGCTCCCCTGTCCATAAGCGTGTCGAAGGCGGGACGGACGATCTTGAACGCCGCGTAATAGATGAAGATCGATACCACGACGGCGCCCAGTTGATCGAGAAACGCCCATCCGGGGCTTATCGCCGCGCCGGCGACGGCCAGGGCCGCAGGAATCGAGCTCAGCGCGTCGGAGCGGTGGTGCCAGGCGTTCGCCACGAGGGGAGCCGACTTGATCCTGTTGCCGACGTTGACGGTCCATCGATACATGAGCTCCTTGGAGACGATTGAGGCAAACGCCGCCCAGAATGCGATCCACCCCGGGGACGATTCGTGCTGCCCGAAAAATGTAGTGACGGCGTTAAACAGTATTCCCGTCGCGACTACCCCTAAGGCTATCCCGATACCCAACGTGATGACCACCTCCAAGCGGCGGTGTCCGTGGGGATGGCCGGCGTCGGCCGGCCTGCTCCAGTATCTCACGCCGACTAAGATCGTCACGTCAGTCACTATATCCGAGAGGCTGTGAACCGCGTCCGCCACGACCGCCTGGCTCCCCCCTATGGTTCCGAGAACGAACTTCAACACGGAGAGCACGATATTTACCGCCATCCCCCCGATCGTGACGTTCTGAATCATTTTACGATCTTTAAACTCGGGCCTTTCCGTATCTCTTCTGATATTTTTGTCTTTCAACGTCCGCCTTACAACCTTAAAAATATTCAAGAGGGAATAAAAACTTCAGACAAATGTTTTATGCTATGATACTATATCATCTTCTATTGTCAAAGGGATTCGAGTTTACCGGTTGACGACGTTGCCTAAAATCAATAAGATGAGTTATCATTTATTGGAGGCTTTTATAACATCCTATAATTATTATAGTAGTAGGAGGAGACTATGCGGGATTTTTACGATCTGATTGTAGTCGGTGCCGGAAGCGGCGGCTGTGCCACCGCGAAAACAGCTTCCGAGAGGGGCTTGAGTGTGCTTCTGATCGACAAGCGAAAGAGAGAAGAGATAGGCGACAAGCTGACGTTCGATACGATCCCCGCCTACGTTTTCAGGGAGCTCGATATACCCTACCCCGAGGGGAAGGAGCTCGACATAAAGATGGAAAAGCTTAAGGTCTTCTCCCCGAACAGGGAGCACAACTTTGAGGCCCCCCTCGACGCATACCTCGCCCACAGACGACTTTTGGGGCAGAGACTTCTGAAATACGCCCTCGATGCAGGGGCCGAGCTACTCCCCGAGGCGGATGTGATAAGTCCCATCGTTGAAGACAACTTTCTGGTCGGCGTCAGGTGCAGGCTGGCGGACGGGTCGGAAAAGGAGCTTTGCTCCAAAGTGACATGCGACGCCAGCGGCATCAGGGCAGTGGTGAGGGACGCCCTCCCGAAGGAGGTATACAAAGGCGAGGATATCCGCCCCGAGGACACCGTTAAGTGCTACCGCGAGGTCAGGGACCTTATCGGTGAGTGCGACTACACGCCCCCCTCCGACTATCCCGGCTGGTACTGCATCCTCCAGAACAGGGGCTATTTCTGGATAGTCCCGGAAGGAGACGGGGAGACGAACGTGGGGTGCGGCCTGCCCCTGTTTTCCGACAACCCGGATCCCAAGGACGTGACGCTCGATTTTATCGAAGAACATCCCCAGATATTCGGGGAGGAGATCTACGGCAAGGGAACCGGCCCGACCCCCTTTATCCCGATGAGGGCGGACCAGCCGGAGCTCGTCGCCAACGGGCTGGTCCTCGTGGGGGAGGCCGGGTGGCAGGTCGCCACGAACTCCGGCTTCGGGGTCCCCGGCTCTATCGTCGCGGGAAAGCTGGCGGCGGGCGTGGTAGCAGAAGCTATTGAAACGGGCGACGCGGGCAAAGAAAAGCTCTGGGAGTACAACGTCCTCTGGAAGAGGGGACAGGGCGCCGTAAGGGCGTTCACGGACGGGATTCGCCTGCTTGTCCAGTATATGGATCATAACGAGCTGAACGATCTCGTCAGGCTGAAACTGCTGGGCCCAAAGGAGTTCAGCTATCTCTGGAGGGACGAGACCTTCAGGTACAACATATTCGAGATGGCCGCCAAGTTCTTTAAAAGCGTCGGCAACATCCCCCTCCTTCTGAAGGTCTTTCGCGCCTACAGGACCTGTGTGAAGATCGAGAAGATATACAAAAAATTTCCCGATGACGTGAGCGGCTTTGCTGGTTGGAAGGAGAGGAGGGATGGCGCGTACGAGAAGCTTTTTAAGATAGTCAAGAAATAGAAAAATGGGCCTTAAGGAGGAGATAAAGGAGAGGGCGCTGACGGCCGGATTTGACCTCGTCGGGGTGTCCGATATAGAGGGGGTGGAGAGGCTCGGCCCCATGCCGGAGAGGCGCCTGAGATCTCCGATAGAGGTCTTGCCCGGGGCTAGATCCCTTTTGATATTAGGAATCGCCGTTAAGGACGAGGCGATGAACCTGTCCGTCTCCGGCGCATCCGCCGGCGGAATCTTCGAGGCGACTCTCTACTACAACTTCTATTACGAGATCACCGAGACCCGGGCCTGGAGGCTCTTAAGATGGCTTTCCGAAAAGAGTGGGGTAAGGGGAATCCCCACCCACTCGATACACATAAAGCCTGCGGCAGTGCTAGCGGGTCTCGGCTTTATCGGGCACAACACCCAGGTGATAACGGAGAAGTACGGCCCGAGGGTCAGATTTGTGGCGCTCCTCCTCGACGAGGAGATCGAGCCTGACGAGCCGTTTACAAGAGACCTCTGCGGCGAACAGCCCCTCTGCAGTGAGGGATCGCTTTGTGTGGGGGCCTGCCCCTACAGGGCCATAATCCCGGGCCCTTCAAGGGGAGTGCCCCTTGGCGAAAAGGTGAATATCGACAGGTGCGTCGTCTCCCACGTATCCGATATAGAGATCGACAAGAAATGGGAGAGGTTCATCCGCAGGGTCAGCGACAGGGGTTTTCTCGAGTGCACCCTCTGCAATCTGGCGTGTCCCTACGGGGCCGAGTAGACGGTCACAAATTAGATGGGGTTTATAAGAAATGGGTTTTCTTGTTACAGACAGGGCTCCTTAGGAAATAAGCCTGTTTACTATATCCAACCTCAAATTGTCCTATAGTCTCTTGCCGCGGTCGTTTGCGAGTCCTGCCGAAAGAATCGGGAGTGCGGGGTTCTACTTTGTCGAATCACCACCCCTTATTATCACCACGTGCGTAATCCTCTCGATCAGAGACCCCCTCTTTCCCCCCTTCCCAAGGGAGAGCTCCGAGATCACAACCCCCCCGATATTTTTGAGCCGTGGTCGTCCCAGGGGGCCGCGGTCTCGGTATCCCCAGGTGTCGTGAATGACGTAATGTTTACCTTCGATCTCACCGAGGTAGATCATCACGTGTCCGGGCAGCCGGAGGATAGTTATCCCGGGAGGGGCGCCTTCGAGCACCCTGTATTTTTCCGCAACGGGAGTACCTTCTTCAAAGGCCCCGAGGACAACGCCTATCTTCGACTGGGACGTGGAGTTTCTGGGGAGTACGAATCCATAAACGCCGAAGACGTCCCGAACGTACGATGAGCAGTCCCAGAACCCCCACATCCCCCCCCATCCGTAGGACATGCCGAGCATCGTAAATGCGGTGTCGATGACGCCCTTTTGGGTATAGGGGGGATACCCGGTGGTCACCGGGGACTCGGCGCTCAAGTATCCCCGCCTGAAGGCGAGGTAGCCGTCAAAGCCCCTCGATGGAACCGACACCTCGTATATGCCCCCCCTTTTCCTTATGAGGGGCACCCTTGTCCCTAGGCGGAGGCGCCCCACGTAGCCCTTAAGCTTCCGGTCGGAGTAGAGCTCCGCCCAGGGCCCGGCCACGACCAAAAAGTCTTTTTTGTCAATATATCTCAGGATCTCCTCCCGACCCTCGGTAACGGCGATGTCCTGGGTTCGGACCCACCCGGATACGTAAGGGGTTATTACAAACGACCACCTTCCGTCTCCCGTTTTACCGTAAACGGCAAGGGGAGTCCCGAAAGAGAGTAGGCTCATCTGGAAGTAGTCGAACTCGTAATCGTCCTTCGCCTCCATGGCGATCTCCCCCGTGGGAAGGACCCTTATGTCGGTCTCCCGAACCGTCATTCCCCATCTCAAATCCACACTCTCCGGAAGGGCGTCGAGGTTCATGGCGGCCTCAATCTCTGCGAAAAAGTCCCCGGTTATCGGGTAGTTGTCGTGCCCGAAGAAGGGGCGGGACCTCGCCCAGTCCAACAGCTCGATCGCCTTGTCTCTCACCTCCTTGCCCTTGATCTCGGCCGGAAGCGAGGGAAGGTCGTTCAGGTAGACTTCGGCCTTTACCGTCTCACTGTTGAAAGCCGAGATCTCACCCTCGGTCACTATCACCGTCGATGGATCGGTAAGCCTTTTTGCCCAGAACTCCGGCGACTCCATCTCTCTTGTGACGGAGGGGAGGGGCACCGGGGCGAGGCTCCGGATCTCCAAAGTAATCGCGGCACAGCCGGAGGAGAGGGCGAATGCGGCCAGAACGGCGAAAAACAGGGAGTGTCGGGCGATCTTTTTCATACTGTCCTCATAACTAATTAGGATTAAAAGGGAAAGGATATCCCCACAAAAACGATATTGGTCGATAGTATCACCTGTGACAATGTGTGTAAAGCCTGCAATTGTAATTGACACGAGGTACAACCGTGTCCAATCAATATTTGTCTTGACAACCAATCCTTTCGACTATAGATTGATTTTATACCCGAATCTTAAACAATCTGAATTTATTTACAGTTCCTCTTATAACAACCGCTCTTCAATCGAGATCACCTCTTAAAGATTTGGGAAATAAAAAAACTAACCACGAACAAATTGTAGGAGGAAAAAATGAGAGCCATTTATACATTGGTAACGGGGACTCTCCTTATACTGGCCCTTTCGATTCCGGCGGTCACCCAGGAGGCCGCAACCCCGGAGGAGGTGATCGCAAAGGTCAAGGAGGCGGCTGAATATATCTCCGAAAATGGTGATTCAGTGCTCCCCGAATTCAACGACCCGAAGGGCCCGTGGGTCTGGAAGGATACGTATATCTTTGTGATGGACTGCGACAACGACGTCTACGTCGGCCATCCGATGAAGGAGGTCTTGGGAAAAAAGATCAGCGAAATTGTGGACAAAGCCGGATCCCATGTGGGGGTCGAGGAGTGCAAGGCATCGACAAATCCGAACGGCGGGTGGGTCGAGATATTGTGGCCGAAGCTCGGCACAACGGAGCCGGTCCGCAAGATATGTTACGTCTTGAGGCTCCCGGGACAAAAATACACGGTGGGCTCCGGGATATACGAGCCTGAGATGAGCCTCGATGAGCTTAACAAGAAACTGAAATAGCCACATCAGCGTTGTTTAGTAAAGCATTCTCCTCGTTCTTTGCTCATATTATAAAAAGGGCAGAAAAATTGGAGAGATAAACCACTTAACCATCTATTGGAGGAAAAGATGAAAAGAGGCAAAATCCTTACAGCTTTTATTTTGGCGTTTACGCTGCTCATCGCGGTCTCTGCAACGGCCCAGGAAAAGGCGACCCCGGAGGAGGTCTTCGCCAAGGTCAAGGAGGCGGCCGCGTACCTCGCCGAGAAGGGGGACGCCGCGCTCGCCGAATTCAACGACCCGAAGGGACCGTGGGTGTGGAAGGATACCTACATCTTCGTCTACGACTGCGACGTGGGAATCTGCGTGGGAAATCCTAACAATACGAATATTGTAGGCACAAAGATAGAAGAGATCGTTGACATCAACGGAAATCCGGTCGGCATTCCACTGTGTGAATTGTCAAAAAAGCCGAACGGCGGGTGGATGGAGTATATGTGGAAGGTCATGGGGTCTGATGAACATAAAAAGAAGATCTCCTTTATTTACAAGGCCCCGGGCGCCAAATACACCGTCGGCGCCGGGATATACGGGCCCGAGGGGGTTACCCTGGAGGAGCTGAACAAGGGGCTTGAGTAATAAACCTCGGCTTATAAGATATGTCATTGATAGAGGTACAGTACTTCTTGGGAAAATAGAGTAGAATAAAAGATGAGCAATATCACGGCCTCCGGAGGAATGCGGGGGCCGTTTTTTAAGTAAGCTGTTAAAGACTCTTCCCCCCACCGCAAATCCCCGATATCTGTAATTTCTGATATTATTCCCTTTTCCCCAACATGCAATCTCAACAATCCAATCGAACGGGAGCAAAGACTTCAGAGTCTAAATAGTGATTTGCGAACAGGACAGTCTAGAAAATCACCCGCCGATGAACCTGTCGTGACATATCTTTACGGCAATGTTGAGCTTCTCCCTGTCGACCATGGCGCTGATTCGAAATCGCGACGTGTGGATATCGTGGATTGCGATCCCCGCATCCTCCAGGCTCGATATAACGCCCATCAGGTTCTTAGCGTCGTTAGTGATCCCCTCCCCGATGAGGGAGAGCGCCCCCAGCTCCTCGAAGAAGAGGAGTCGCCCGTGAAAGTCTTTCATGAGACGCGACTTCATCCCGTCGTAGCCGTGAAGATTTTCGAGGGGCAGGACGCAGGAGAAGCTGTACCGGTCGTAGCCGTAGGTGTTGAGGTTGAACTGCTTATACTCTACACCGTTGTTGTCCAAAAAGTCGAGAATTTCCTTGATGGTACTTAAAGAAATAAGCTCGGCGGCGGTGACGTAAACGACCTCCCTCTCGGAGACGACCCCCCTTACCACCCCCGTCCTCGAATCGTTAAAAAAGTCCCCCACAACCGTTCCGGTCTTTCCCGCCTTTCCCGTAAACGTGGAGACGGAGTGTACCTTTATTCCCGCCCTCTTGGCGTACTCTACGGCGGCGGAGTTTAAGACCTTCGCACCGGCCTCCGCCATCTCCTGCATCTCCTCGTAGGAGAGGGAGTCGATCTTCTCTGCGTCCGATACGACCCTCGGATCGGCGGTCAACACACCGTCCACGTCGGAGCAGATCTCGAGGTAGTCTGCCTCGACGGAGGCGGCAAGAGCTACGGCCGAGGTGTCGGAGCCGCCGCGGCCCAGGGTGGTCACCTCGCCTGTGGTGCTCACCCCCTGATAACCCGCAACGATGACGATGAGGCCTGACTCCAACGCCTCCAGTATCCGCCTCGGCTTCACCTCTATTATCCTGGCGTTGGAGTGGTTCGTGTCCGTGATTATCCCGCTCTGGGAGCCGGTAAACGATTTCGCGGGGTGCCCCATCTCGTTTAACGCCATGGAGAGGAGCGTCATGGAAATTCGCTCCCCGGCGGTAAGCAGCATGTCGAGCTCCCGGGCGGTGGGCTCGGAGACGACCTCTCTCGCCAGCTGAAGCAACCTGTCGGTCGTGTCCCCCATGGCGCTCACCACCACGACCACCCGGTTTCCCTCCTCCTTGGTGGAGATTATTCTCTTTGCCACCCCCTTCATCTTTTCCGGGTCGGAGACGGACGACCCGCCGTATTTCTGAACCACGGTGGGTTTTTTCAGTGTGTATTTTTTTGTCATGTCAAAAATTACCGGTCACATGCGGTCTGTTCACTTTAAGAGACCTTAATCGCTTCTATCCCGCCATCCCCCCGCCGATCTGCTTGCCCCCCAGAATGTGCATATGGAGATGGAGGATTATCTGGCTCCCCTCCTTTCCGTTGTTGATAACCAGCCGAAAGCCCCGCCTGTCGATCCCCTTGATCTTCGCAACCTCAAGGGCGGCCCGGTGCATCTCCGTGAGGATGGAGAGCTTTCCCGCCTCCGATAATTCGCTTAAGTCCTGATAGTGCTCCTTGGGCACGATCAAGACGTGAACCGGGGCCTGAGGATTGATGTCTTCAAAGCAGAAGACGTGGTCATTTTGATAGACGACCTCGGTCTCCGTCTTTCCGCTGATCAGATTACAAAAGAGACATCCCGCCATGTCAATTACCTCCCTGTTCGGATTCTTTGGATATTTTTGGATCTGTCACGATTTTAAACTCATCCTCTCTTTAAACGGAGTTATTATATACGCTTTCGGTCCCTATTTCAACCATCTTGACGGCGAGAGGAAGAGGGGTACACCGATTTACCTCCAAAAGAATCATTCATACAACAATATTGACAATAAAGATAAATAGAGACCTACTGAATCTTTTTTCGATGTCGAGCGCCGGTCCGATCGTTAAAAAAAATTCCCATTTCCGATGAAATATGATATAATTCCTACGAATTTATTATGGATTTAAACCCGAGAACGGCGACATGCTTCTCTACATCGGCGCATTTATCATCACTCTCTGGGGCGTCGCCCATATCGTCATGACCAAAAAGATTGTCGATGACTTCGGGCTGAAGTAGATGGACAAAAGGAGGGTCTTGACTATGGAGTGGGTGGCGGAGGGGCTTACGCTCTGCTTTCTCGGGATATTGGTCGTTGTCGTGACCGTATGGGGCGGCTCTGAATGTTTTATCTCCGTTGTCGTTTACAGGTCCTGTGCCGTTATGCTCGTGATAATGGCGATCTTGAGCCTTTTACCGGCGCTAAAGCTCCCGCCCTGCCCTACAAGATATGTCCTCCCCTGTTTATGACCGTCGCCGCGCTCTATTTTCTCTTAAAGCCTGTTTTAAAAGATAGTCCTGTTTGCATGGAGGGGAAAAAAGGCGATCATCGGTTGCATTATGCAATATGGTCGTCTTATTTTAAAAACAGTTGCCGTCGTCAAGGGGAAGGCTCGTTTTATATGTGTTGCAGATAAGATGTTTTGGCGGCCGAATATTAACTTTCGATAAGCTCATTATTCATGTTTTAGTGCTATTTTCTAATTCAAAACTGTAAAATTGTTTATGGAGGTAAACTATGTCTGTTCAAAAGAGGGTAGTCTGGGACGCCGATCATGGATTCATAAACCTGATTGCAAACGGAACCGAGGAGAGGCTCTTTCTTATAAGAGAGGGATTCATCAGGGCCTTCGCCGACGAGATCGTCAAGGTGTCCGGCCAGAAGATGCTCACCATGATAGTAAGGAGTCTCTTGAAGAAACTTGGGGCTGAAGTGGAAGAGGGGCCGAGCTGGGAATCTTTCGAGCATTTCACCGACGATGCCATCCTGACCGTCTCGAAAGAAGAAAGCGATATCCCCGAGATATTTACATGGGACATGAAGACGAGAAATCTTCAGCTCAAGGGGGGCGGCGTGTACGACATCTGGACGGTGAAGTCGATCCAGGCGTTCAAAGAGGTCATGGCCGATATTTTGACCGAGAGGGGGGCGAACGCCATCCTGCACGACGTGGCTAAGGCGGGAGGAAAGGCGGTAAGCGACGGTATCATGAAGTCCTGGGGATGGAACGACGTGAAATCCGCCCTCGACAGCCTCGACGGCGTCAACAAGTTCATATATCCGAATGCGGGATGGGGCAAATCGAGGGCCCTTGCGGAGATAGGAGACGACGGCTTCTCCATCGGTATCTTCAAATATTGGGACTTGTATGAATCGTACGGGATAAGATCAAAAGCCCCGTCGTGTACCATCTCACGAAGCTTTATCGAGGGGATCGGGGACGGTACCGGAAAGGCTATCTCGAACCAGGCGGCCGAGGCGAGGGAGGTCAAATGTATCGCCAAGGGGGACGAGTACTGCGCCTTCGTCGTCAAGTTCAAGCCGGACAAGTCGGCACCCCTCGACTGGGTGGAGCTCGAGGGAGACTGGAGGGCCCTGGACGCGGTTGAGCTGCCGCCCGAATGATGCGCGTCTTCAAACCGGGCAAGTCAGCGTGATTGCGGTTAAAGTAACAGTTAAATTATCGATTGACAAGGAAGCCTCAGGAGGGGATAATCGAGGGGATTAGTATTTATCGAGCCGAGAGAGCTTGAATACGGTGGATATTTATTTTTAATAAATTTAGGGGAGATTTAGTATGAAGTTTAGAATAACCGCCATCTTGACGATTTTTCTAATAGCTGCCGCATCTTCCGCATCCGCCTTGGAGTCCAAGACTTTCAGGGGTAAATCCTATACCCTCGGCAAGGACGAGACCGTCTCCGGGGATCTCTTCATCGAGGCCTGGGATGTCAACATCGACGGCAGGATCGACGGCAACGTCTACATCCACGCGGGAGAAATCAAATTCAACGGCGAAGTTTCGGGAAGCGCCCTGATCCGCGGATTTCAAGTGGAGGTGGGGGGAGTCGTCGAAAGGAACGCCTTTGTAAACGGATTCGAAGTCGACATCCCCGGAACGGTAAACGGAGACCTCCACGTCGGTGCCTTGGAGGTTGACCTTTCCGGAAATTATATGTCCAAAACCAACGCCGAGGCATTTGAAATCGTCGCCTCCGGGGAGTTTGTCGGCGAATCGAGCATCAAGGCGAGTGAATTAACCATAGCGAACGGGGCGGTCTTTTCGGGAGACCTCACCTACAGCGCGAATACGCTGACACGATCTCCCGAGGCAACAATCTCGGGGGCCGTAAACGAGATCGTGGCCGAAGAAAAGGAGGAATGCGACTCCAGAATGGGATTTTTCGCCGTCCTCTGGATTATTTTTCTTATAGGGTTTATCATCGTGGGCCTGGTTCTGAACAAGCTCTTTCCTAACTTCGTCTCCGGGGTGACGGAGAGGGTGTTCCCCCAGATGTTGAACAACCTCGGCTGGGGAGTCCTGGTCCTCATTCTGGCGCCCCTGGCGGTCATAATCCTCCTTTTCACCCTGATCGGGATTCCCCTCGCGGTCCTCATTACATTAAGCTGCTTGATAGGACTTTACATCGGTGAGATCCTCGTGGCCGCGGCGACGGGGGGGCTGATCTTCTCCCTCTTCAAAAAGGAGGGGGTATCCTACTGGATAAAGCTCCTCATCGGGGCCCTGGTCGTCTTTATCCTCTCTACAATCCCGATATTGGGATTCTTCGTCGGAGTTATCATCTACATATTGGGGATCGGAGCGATCAAGGGTTATCTCGTCTCTTTAAGAAAGGGCGCCAAGTAGGACAAATATTATTCAGAAAGTGGAGATTGAAATTTAACGGGTAAGAGAGGAAGGCCATATTGATATTGCCTTTGCTGGAAGGTCGGAAAAGGAAATAGACCTTTTTCATTAATAGGTTGGAAGTTGAGTATGTGAGGCTTCCTAAAGTGTCGAATTTCGTCAAGGTAAAAACTGGGACAGAAGATCGTCGCTTAACTACCTTAAGAGGTTTTACCCCTGACAAAACTCTTTTCGTTTTTCCCGCTTTGGGGAGGGTGGCGGGCGTAATCTCGAGTTTTCCCCCACCCTCCCTGAAGTCGTAATATATAATATCCAATTTCTTTTATCCCCATTTCCCCAACACAAATATGCTTTACACTTTGAAAAATCCCCCCCCTCCGAAATAAAACGGACCTTAAGACGTCTTAAATAACATGATGACAGAAGCGGCAGAGAAGAGGTTGACCGATTTCTGGTCGACGGAGCAGAACAAGCTGGTCAACTACGTCAAGCGGCTCATAGAAGATGCGGCCGACCGGGACGGCGAGGATATCGTCCAGGACGTCATCTTGAGCGTCTTGAGCAGAGACAACGAGATGGACCCGATCGAAGACCTGTCGTCATATATGTACAGATCGATAAGGAACAGGGTGATCGATTACATGCGTAAGAGAAGAGATACGGTGCAGTTTGACACGACTGACGACGAAGATTCACACCTCTCCCTTTCAAACATCCTTCACGACCCGAAGTACGACGCCCTTGACGAGGTGATGAGGGGAGAAGTGAGGGAGCGGATCTTTGAGGCGATAGGGGATTTGAACGACGAGGAGAAGGCGGTCCTTATCGAGACCGAGTTCAACGGCGCCAAATTCAGGGAGCTGTCCGAACTTTGGGAGATACCGATAGGGACGCTCCTTACGAGGAAATCGCGGGCGCTTGCCAAGATCAGGGAGTCGCTCGCCGACCTCAATCACAACGGTAACAAAGTTTCAAACAAATAGGATTGGAGGAAAAGATGGAAAGACAAGATTCAGAGGTTAAAAATCGAAATAGAAGAAGGATCCCGAGAAAGGCCGCGCACATTGTCGGCATGGTCTTTTTAGGGCTCACTTTAACGGTACTTTTCGCCCTCGTCTTCGGCTACGTGATAATGTGGCTCTGGAACTGGCTCATGCCCGATATCTTCGGCCTGGGTGAGATCTCCTTCTGGCAGGCGTTCGGCATCCTGGTTATGGCAAAGATCCTGTTCGGGGCCTTCGGAATGCGTCCCCACCCCTACAGGAGCAAGCTCAAAAGCATAAACGGTCATATCAGTGATCACAAGAGGGCCTTCTTCGACAAAGATGGGGACTTCAAGTTCTCGCCAAGGAATTGGCGTCATTACAAGGAATTCTGGGAGGAAGAGGGGAAGGCCTCCTACGAGGAATATATCAAGAAGGCGGAGGAGAAGAAGCAGCGGAAATGAGGTCAAGGACTGAACCAATTCAGGAAGGGGTAAATCATGTTCAAGAGAATCGAGCACAATGAGGAGGCCATTAACGGTGCCCAAGACGTGGAGAGATACAGCAAGGGCCATAGGGAATCGAAAGACCTGCAATACTCATCGCTGATAAAGGGGATCAAGGCCTTGAAGGTCTCCGGCAGGTATCTCGAAGTCGGGGCGGGGCCGGGGGCGCTGACAGTGATGATAGCGGAAGAGATGCCGGATGTTACGATCACCGCCTTCGACCTGTCGCCCGAAATGGCAAAAATCGCCAACGAGTATATAGAAGAATGCGGCCTGAACGGGAGGGTCCGCTATCTCGCCTGCGATGCAACGGACAAAAAGGAGGTCGAGAAATTGGGCAAGTTCGACCTGGTCTACTCCTCGTTTTCCCTCCACCACTGGAGGGACCCGGAGAAGGTGATAAAAAACCTCATGGGAGCGGTAAAAGAAAATGGGGTCCTGTACCTCTATGATCTGAAGAGGGTGTGGTGGCTCTACATCGTTCCGTCAAACGGGGGATTCATAAGCTCCGTCAGGGCCTCCTATCTGCCGAAAGAGATGGGAAAGTTCCTCGATGGACTTGGGATAGAAAGATACGAGACCACAACGCATTTCCCCTTCTTCATGCAGTCGATAATCGTGAGAAAATGAGGCTCGATTTTAAAGAGGAGTCAAATATGATCGATTCACACGTGATCGGTTCACACATAAGGGAAAGGGTTTCAGGATCGAACAATCGGGGCACCGTCAAGTTCTACAACGCCCTCTTGGACGATGGGAGAGGAAGGGCTGAAAGAAGGGGAAAAGAGGAATGCCTCCTCTCCCATCTCCTAAAAAAGAGCGACCGTTTCAATGGTGTGCCTGTAGATAATAAAAATGGGGATTTCATAAGGCCCACCTACATCATAGTCGAAGACCTGGAGAGGGAGACCTTACGGGCAAAGAGACTTGGCGCCAAGGTAATACAGGAAAAGACGGCTGTGAATGGAACCGGCTTCTTTTCCCTGATCTCCGACCCGACGGGAGGGGTGGTGTCTCTGTGGCAAAAGGCCGACCGCGCCAATAGCCAATAGCGTCCAAAAGTGTTTTTACAACCTTTATGATTGACATTGAAAAAGAGATGAACAACAATAGCAACATATCCGTCCTCGTTACCAAAAGGCTTACGATACCGAAGAGGGTCACGGGAAAAAACCTCTACGATATACTTAACGTGGACGGGAGGGACGACGCCCTTCTCCTGATGGACTCGAAGAGCCCTAACCTCGAGGGGTCTTATCTCATCAGGCCGGACGATGAGTCGATAGAGTTCGCCCTTGGGTTGGTAAAGGGCAAGTTGCCGGAGCATATGTTTATCATATTGAGGGGCCAAGGCCACCTGAACCATAAGGTTAATTCTTAAGAACCGAAAGAGAGGAAAAAGTGGATCTGAAAGAAGACAAGATTAGAAGCAATCTCGATTTCAAGCTGACGTCCCTGATGATCTCGATCAGGGACTTCATAAGGCCGAGGGAGAATGTATTGAAAGAGGTAAATATAAAGCCTGGATTTCGCGTTCTCGACTACGGATGTGGTCCCGGGAGCTACTCGATATGCGCGGCAAGGCTTGTGGGCCAAAAAGGCAAGATATACGCAGCGGACATCCACCCGCTGGCCATAGAGAGCGTCACGAGGCGGGCGAAAAGGGCGGGACTCAATAACATCGAAACGATCCGGACAAACTGTAAAACCGGGCTTTCGGACAACAGCGTGGACGTAGTGCTGTTGTATGACGTCTTTCATGGATTCGGCGAGCCGGAGAGATTCCTCAAGGAGTTTCACCGCGTATTGAAGCCGGGGGGAGTCCTCTCATTCTCCGATCACCACATGAAGGAGGAAAAAATCATCCAGGCGATAACAGGATCAAGCCTCTTTGAGCTAATGGAATCGAAGAAGCACACCTTGAGCTTCGCCAAGGTATGACAGTTCCCCATGAGGCTTGAATCGGTTTCCTTAAAAGAGGTCAATATCTCCTTTCCCTCCCCTCCCCCCTTCGCCCCCCCGAGAATAGATTTGAATAGAAATCGAGCATTTAAAGGTCTCCCCTTTCATTATAAATAGCGCTTATTCAAAAAAACAGCCTCCAGCCGGAATCGATTCCCAAAATCGATCAAAAAACAGGTCCCTCCTACTCTTTTCCCCTTTACTTTTTCTTTCATATCGACTATAAATCTCTAATGGAATATACTTAAAAAAAACAAAAGGGACTATGTATGGACAACAATATTTATCTTTTAAGGGCGTCATACGGATCTGTTTTTTATACCAAGCCGAAGTTTCTGGCCAGCGCACCGGGGCGGGTGAACCTGATCGGAGAGCATACCGACTACAACGAGGGATTTGTCCTACCCATGGCCATCGAGCAGAGAATTTACGTAATGGCAAGGCCGATGTACGGCGATCTGGTGAGGCTGAGGTCGATCGGCTTTAAAGGAATAGAGGAGTTTCAAGTAAACTCCAATATTAAAAGGGGCGAGAGGGGCGAAAAGGGGGAGGGAGACAAAACTAACTGGGCCGATTACGTCAAGGGCGTCTCGTTGAAAATCAAGGAGTCGGGCCGGGAGATAAACGGCTTCTGGGCCCTCTACAGGAGCGATATACCTATCGGCGCCGGGCTATCATCGTCGGCGGCGCTGGAGGTCTCGACAGCTATCGTTATTGCGGCGCAGTTCGGCCACGAGCTTAAATCCGAGGAGATAGTCAACATCGCCCATTCGGCGGAAAACGACTTCGTCGGTGTAAAATGCGGAATCATGGACCAGATGACGTGCGTCCATGCAAAGGAGGGAAACGCCCTCTTCATAGACTGCAGGGATTCGAGCTTTGAGTATATCCCGATGAAGCTAAAAGACGAGACCTTCGTGGTTGTGGACACCAGGGTCAAGAGGGACTTGGGGTCTTCCGTCTACAACGTGAGGAGGGAGGAGTGCGAGGCCGCAGCAAAGGCGATCGCAAAGCTCCGCCCAGAGGTGAAGGCACTGAGAGACGCAAACATAGATGACCTGAAGGAGATCGATGGCAAGGTCGACGCCGACGTCATCAAAAGGGCGCGCCACATCATCACCGAAAACGAGAGGGTCTTGAAGGCGAAGGATCTCCTCAAAAGCGGGAGCCTCAAGGAGTTCGGAGAGCTTATGTACCAGTCCCACGAGAGCCTTAAAGAGGATTACGAGGTAAGCTCGCCGGAGCTCGACCTTGTCGTCGATACGGCAAAGGGCGTAAAAGGGGTCTTGGGCGCAAGGCTTACCGGCGCCGGTCTGGGCGGCTCGGCCATAGTCCTCGTGAAGAAAGAGGGCCAGGAGAAACTTACAGAGGTAATCAAAGAGGCTTTTGCAAAAAAAGAGAGCGATGAGCCGAACCTCTTTGCGGTGTCTCCCGCAGGCGGGGTCGCCGTCGAGGAGATGGAGGTAGACGAGTAGTGTAATTTAACCTTTCCAACTTCATCTTACAGGTATTTATCTACAAAATATCTCTTCTTGATGTGGGATAAGTGGAGAAATAGAAATATCATTGGGTAAAATATCTTATGCCTTGTACACATCAATGCGTTTTGACAGTTTGGCCGACTCACCAGTCCAACTGATTTTTCTAACGTAGCCCTTTTGATCTTTTTATCACATCTGAACAGATAAAGCCAATGGAGACGACCGTAAGGGAGCGGACCGAGGAATGGGAGAAGACCCACCTCGTTCCCTATGCCTCCCTCTCGAAAGACAGCAGGGGGCGCAAACACAAGGAAATCGAGGACGATACCAGGACCTTCTACCAGCGCGACCGGGACAGGATAATCCACGCCAGCGCCTTCAGGAGGCTCGAGTACAAGACCCAGGTCTTCGTCTACCACGAGGGTGACTACTTCAGGACCCGCCTAACCCACACCATCGAGGTCTCCCAGATAGCGAGAACTATAGCGCGGGCCCTGGGGATAAACGAGGATCTGACCGAGGCGGTGGCCCTTGCCCACGACATGGGGCACCCCCCCTTCGGCCACAGCGGGGAAAAGACCCTAAACGATCTCCTGAAGGACGACGGTGGCTTCAACCACAACATCCATAGCCTCAAGATCGTCGACGAGCTGGAGAGGAAGTACCCGGGTTTCAACGGTCTTAACCTCACCTACGAGGTGAGGGAGGGGATCGCGAAACACTCCACCGACTACGACGCTGTCGGCCCGTCAGAGTTCTCCCAACATCAGTTTCCCACCCTCGAGGGGCAGGTCGTGGACATCGCCGACGAGATAGCCTACAACAGCCACGACATAGACGACGGGATCGCGTCGGGGATGCTCAGCCTCGACGATATCATGGACGTGAGGCTATGGGGGGAGACCTACACTGAAGTAAAGGACAAGCACCCGAACGAGTCGAGCAAGGTCCATCGCCTCGTCACCGTATCGAAGGTCATCGGAAAGCAGGTGAAGGACGTCGTCGAGGAGACCTCAAAGAACATCGACAGGTTCAATATCAAGACCGTCGACGACATAAGGGAAGCCCCGCAAAAAATTGCGCTCTTCGGCGAGGAGATGAACGGGCTCAACGAGGAGCTAAAGACCTTTCTCATGGAGAAGCTCTACCGCCACTACCGGGTCGTCAGGATGAGCGGCAAGGCGGAGCGGATACTGAAAGACCTCTTCAGGACGTACCTCAACATCCCCCTTCAGCTACCCCCGGACGTATACAAGGAGTTCATGAGGACGGAGCAGGATAAGAGGGTGATCTCAGACTACATCGCCGGGATGACCGACAAGTTCGCCATCGACGAGCACAACAAGCTGTTTGATCCTTACGAGAGGGTGTGAGGGGGGGGGGAAGGAAGGGTGTAAAGTTTTCGGTTACTTCAAAATCAGTGCGTCAATATTTCCCATCAACAAATTTTCTATGTATACCTTATCATTTACTAAACCAGCTTCAGGATAAGTGTTATATCTTCTCTCATCTGTTGGATATGTCATAAACTCATCATAATCTGTTAATCCATCTCCATCAGTATCTTTCATATTAGCAGACATGCCATTGTTTTCCTCAAACTCATCTGTCAATCCGTCTTTATCAGAATCCTTGAACAATCCTCCCTGGAAATAGTTTATCCCATTATCACCGACAGAATAATCAATTGGATTGTCTGCAATAGGAAAAGGCATTACTAGGTTAGATTCTTCCTGATAATGAAAATCAAAATATTCCAGATCTTCTAAGCTGTCTGAACCTCCTTCTGATCCTTCTCTCATATGGATTCCATCCCCGCCGTCAGGCTCAGCTCCAGTGATCCACATCACAAACATCTCTGCAACAACATCTATAAAATTCCCAGAATTAATCAGCTCACCAAAACTTATATCCTCTATATTGCTGTCATACATCATCTGCTCTGTTGTAGCAGCTTCAGGATACAATACTTCATTAAGATCAATATGCTGTTTAGGAATATACTCAACATTAGGCTCCCATATCATACTCTGATCAACAATCTTCCAATCCAACCTAGGATCCTTTTTCTTAACAGCATTATTTAATTTTACTTCATCACTGTAAACAGAACCATCGTCGAAGTCTGAAGCTGTGAGTCCGCCTCCTTGGTCTGTACCTCCTCCACCCGGCTCATCTTGTATTATAGCATTGCAAATATTAGAA
>Ga0180431_10003192_pt1 | contig 21253 bp, 17 predicted proteins | sample SS_ome_11_FD_132459 | JGI IMG/M metagenome (GOLD analysis project Ga0180431, IMG submission 132459) | Hypersaline lake sediment archaeal communities from the Salton Sea, California, USA - SS_1_MS_1 metaG | ecosystem: Environmental > Aquatic > Non-marine Saline and Alkaline > Hypersaline >...
ACCGTCCAGCTCGCCGGCCTGCTCATCGCCGCGCTCTCGGCCTCGGCCTCGGTCTCGCGCGAGATCGAGAGCCGCACCGCCACCACCGTGCTGAGCAAGCCCGTCGGCCGGCTCGAGTTCGTCCTCGGCAAGTATCTCGGCCTGCTGCTCGCCCTCGGCGTGGCGTTCTGCCTGCTGACCATCACCCTCCTGCTCGCCGGCCGGCACGGCACGCTCGACACCGTGCGCGACAAGTACGACTGGCCCGTCGTCGTGCTCGGCGCACTCGCCCTCGGCCTCGCCGTGCTCACCGCGCTCGTCGGCAACTACCTCTTCGGCTGGCACTTCGGCGCCGCCGCCGTGTGGGCCGCCCTGCCCCTGTTCGCACTCGCCATCTTCGCCGTCTGCTTCGTCGGCCCGAGCTGGTCGGCCCACCCCTTCGGCGCCCGGATGGACCCCCAGCTCGTGCTCGCCTCGCTCCTCGTGCTGCTCGCCATCGTGGTCATCACCGCCCTCGCGCTCGCCGTCTCGACCCGGCTCAAGGTGGTCGGCACCCTCGCGGTGTGCGCCGCCGTGCTCATCGTCGGCCTGCTCTCCGACTACATGTTCGGCAGAGCCGCCCACTCCAACATCGCCGCCCGCATCGCCTACACCATCGTGCCCAACTTCCAGCACTTCTGGGCCGGCGACGCCGTGCTCAGCGCCACGCCCATCCCGTTCCACTACGTGCTGCGCGCCCTCGCCTACGCGGCCCTCTACTCCTTCGGCGCCCTCGCCCTCGCTCTCTTCCTGTTCCAGGACCGCGAGCTCGCATAAAAAAGCGCGCGGACCCGGCCCCGCCGGTCCCGCGCCCCGCCTCTCACGTTCCTGCTATACGGCGCCGTCCGCTTCCCGCTCCTCGTCCGGCGCCTCCTCTTCTTCCTCGGGAGGCAGGTTGAGCGCCTCCCGCAGCCGGTCGCGAAGCACCTTCGGCAGGCCGCGCTCCCGGTCGAGCGCGCCCTCGCGCCCCTGCTTCACCAGCACCTCCCACGGCGGCAACGCGAGCCGCTGCGCCACCTTCTCCTGGTACAGAAGATAAAACGATTTCGCCATGGCCAGGTAGCCGTCACTCGCCTCGCGCACCCCCGCTGCAAGCCAGAAATAGCTTTGCCGGATGTAGCCCCGGATGAAACCGGCCACCTGCTCCAACTGGCCCCGCTCGAGGTCCTCGCGAACCTCCTTGACCACGAGCCCCTCGACCGACGGCGGGTAATCCGTGCGCGGGTACAGCTCGACCAGTTGCCGGTAGAACTCGGCCGCCTTCGCCTTGTCGTTGAACAGGTACAGCGTCGCGATCGCGTTGCGCAGCCAGTACCGGTGCGTGCTCTTCGGGCCGGCCACGTCACGCGCCTCGGTCTGTCGAATCTCCCAGAGGAACGCCTCGTTCGCCGCGTCCGCAAACCGAATGTCGGGCATCAGGTACGTCTCGTCCGTCTTCGGATAGTAGAGCAGCCGCCCCGTCTCGAAGATCTGCACGAGACTGTTGTAGATCATCCGCTCGCCGTGGATCGGGTTCTCCGTCGCCTTCACGTGCTTGAGCGACTCCGTGGCCCAGTACAACGTGTGCGCCCACGGCACCCGGAAATCAACCGGGCCGTACCGGTCCACGATCGCCTTGACCTTCGCCGCATCGAGCCCCCAGTCCTTCCGCAGCGCCCGCGCCCGCAGGAACGCCTCCAGCGCGTCGAACGCCGGCGTGCCCGCCGCCGCCTCAACGATGGGCGCCGCCGCCTCCGGCAGCGTCGAGGCGTCGTTGAGCCACGCCATGTCGCGCCGCAGCGGATCGAAGTCCACCGCGCGCAGCCGCTCGACGAGAGACGACACCTCCGCGTCGGCCAGCAGCTCATCCTGCGTCCGGGGCGCCGCAGCGAGCCGCGCGTAATCGGGCGTCGGCCCGCCCAGGATCACGTGCAGCTCCCGGGCCATCTCCCGCTTGTAGTACGGATGCTGCTCGTCGGACGTCGCCCCGATCTTGTGAAAGTAGATCCACGCCAGCTCGCGGTTGAGCAGGTAGCTGCGCGGGTTCATCACCAACCCCCGGTCGCGAAGCTCCCGGATCCCGTTCATCACCCACCGCCACCGCTCCTCGCCCGTCTCGAACGCCACCGAAATGTTGTACGACTGGTTCCACGCCGAGTACGCCCACACGCTCTCGAGCCGGGGCTCGAGCTGCGTGATCCAATCGTAGAGCTGCACCAGCTCGTAGTAGCGACCCTGCTCCTGCAGCTCCGTCGCCCGCATCCACAGCCCCACCACCAGCATCCCGCGGAACGAGCCCAGCATCTGCGTGCCCAACACCAGCGACGGCGGAAAGTTCGCCAGCGCCGGACGCAGCAACCACGCGTCCCGCGTCTCCACCAGCGGCCCGTGCAGCGTGCTGCTCAACGCCACCGCCACAAGCGCCAGCACCAGGTACGACCATTTGCGCCACCGCGTCGGTGTCATCACGCCTCCTAACTCGTCGGGCTACCCGCCCGAGGCCGCCTCCGCCAGCTCCCGCCCGGCGAAGTACAGGCACCCCAGCGCCATCACCACCCCGCCGTAGATCGCCCCGACCACAATGAGCCCCCGCACGACCAGCCGCCACGACACGAACCGCCCCGTCGCCAGCTCCGCCGTCCCGTCGTACTTGCCGAAGTTCGGGACCGCCCCCGCCACCGCCTTGAGGATCGGCCGGTACCCCGCCGGCGACTGGAACACCGGGTGCTCCTCAGTGCCCGCGATCGGCGACGAGAGCGCCACGAAGTGATTCACAGACAACGCACAGATAAACACGGACATCACGAACAGCGACGCCACCGGAAACGACAGCACCGCCCCCGCCGCAAGCCCCAGCGCGCTCAGAAACCCGAGCCGCACGAGCACCAACAACATCGCCCGCACGAAGTTCCACTCGAACGTCCCCGCCCTGTAGAGCAGTTGCACCCCCTCCTCGGCCGGAAAGCCCACGTGGATCAGCCGCTGGTCCCTGTTGATGCACCAGATGTAAACCACCCCGTCCGGCCCCACGACGCTCGCCGGCACGTCAAACTCGTGGAAGTCGCCCATCGAGCCGTTCGTGGGCCATCTGAACTGGTCAGGATGGTTCGGAGTCTGCACCGGCGTGATGATCCAATCCAGTTCCACCGTGTTCTCTTCCGGCCGCTCCTCCATGGGCCCGGTCGCAATCACCTTGTAGCGGACGGAAAGCTGCTCGTCGCGGCTCGCCGGTGTCACGTGCTCCATCTTGCGGCCGCGCCCCTCGCCCGGCGCCAGGCTGTTGTAGTACGTGCGCAGTTGAACGCGCCGCCGCTTGCGAAGCTCCTGCTCCGTCAGGTCCTCCGGCATCTCCCCGGCCAGACGGCGGCGCCGGATCTCCTCGCTGATAAGCGCCTCGAAATCCGGCGGCGTCGGGTCCACCGTGTGGCGCGCCACGTACACGTCCTCCTCGAGCTGCTTCCATTCGTCTTTGTCCTTAGCCGCCGATTCGCGACCGACGACACGCCGCACGAGCACGTAGGTGAACACCCCCGCCACGACCACCAGCGCCACATTCAGCAGCATCACGCCGACCCACTTGCCCACCACGATCTGCCAGCGCCGCACCGGCTTGGTGGCGATCGTCTCGATGCGCTTCTCCCGGATATCGCCGGCCAGTGACGAGGTGGCGAGAAAAACGGTCAGGATCGACAGCAGGAACCCGGCGGCGCTCAGCGAGTAATTCAGCACGAGCTGCACCCGCTCGGGCAGCGCCCCCGTGCCGCGCAGGGCGAACGGGCTCACCACCACCACGGCCAGCACCGTAACGAGAATCACCCCCGCCGTACGCGTGCGCACCGCCTCACGCAGCGTCGTGCGCGCCACGGCCCAGATCCTACGCACCGCCGCCCACCTCCTCGTCCTCGCCGCCCTCGCCCGCCGGCGGAGCCGCATCATCGCCCTGCACGAGGTCCTCGAGCACCGAGCGCTTCACGCGCCGCACGGGTCGCGGCCCCTCGTCCGGCGCCTCCCGCTTGGCCGGCGCCGCCGGTTCAGCCGCTGGTTCGGCCGCGGGCTCGGGCGTAGGCGCCACGTACCGTTTGAGCCGCTCCTTCCTCGTCTCCTCGACGGGCACCGGAGCCTCCTCGCGCCCCGGCGACGCCGCCGGCGCTTCCGCCGCCGGCTCCCCGGCCACCAGCTTGTCGAGCAGCGCCTTGCCACGGATCGGCTCGGGCTCCTCGGTCAGCCGGAAATCCTTCGCCGCCGTGCCCGCCTCCACGCCCGAACTCGCCAGCCGCGCCCGACGCGCCTCGTCCACGATCGTCAGGAACAGCGTCTCGAGCCGCTCGCGCGGCGCCTCGAACCGCACCGCCGCCCCGGGCGCCTCCGCGCGGATCGCCTTCTCGACCCGCTCGGCGGCCCGCGGCTCGAGCCGGCCCCCGGCCGTGATCTGCGTCACGCCCCCGCGCTTCAACAACTCGTCCACCTTGCCCTCGGCCTGCAGCGCGCCCCCGTAGAGGATCCCGATCCGGTCGCACACGTCCTCGACGTCCGCCAGCAGGTGGCTGCACAGCAGCACCGTCTTGCCCCGGCGCTTCAGCTCGAGGATCAGGTCCTTGAACTCGCGCGAGCCGATCGGGTCGAGGCCCGCCGTCGGCTCGTCGAGAATCAACAGCTCCGGGTCGTTCACCAGCGCCTGCGCCAGCCCGATCCGGCGCGTCATCCCCTTCGAGTACTCGCTCAGCGCCCGCCGCCGCTCGCGCCGCAGCCCCACCAGGTCCAGCAACGCCTCCGTGCGCCGCGCCCGCTCGGCCGGGCCGAAGTTGAACAACCGCCCGTAAAAGTCGAGCGTCTCCTCCGCATTGAGGAACCGGTACAGATTCGACTCCTCGGGCATGTAGCCGATCTGCGCCTTGACCCGCACCTCGCGCGGCGAGCGCCCCAGCACCATCGCCCGGCCGCTCGTCGGGAACAGCAGCCCGAGCAGGATCTTGATCGTCGTCGTCTTGCCCGAGCCGTTCGGCCCCAGCAGCCCGAACACCTCCCCGCGCTCGACGCTGAACGTCAGGCCCGACACCGCGCGCACCTTCACCCGCCGCCACAGGTCACGGAAGACCTTCGTGAGCTCGAGCGTCTGAATGACTGGACCGTCGGCACCCTCGGCCATCGCTGCACGCCCCCCTAGGCGACCGGTTCGTCCTCGGCCGCCGCGGCCGCCTCGCCCGCCGCGGCCGCCTCGCCCGCCTTGGCCTTGGCCGCCCGCACCAGCTCGGTGTGCGGCGTCATCTCCTCGCCGAACCGCACCAGCCGCGCACTGTTGAAAATGACCGCGAACGGACTCGTAATGTGCACGAGCGCCGCCACGATCGGCACCGCCCTGACCGGCACCACCGGCCTCAGGCCCACGACGAGCAGGATCCCCCCGATCACAAACAGCAGGCTCAACGCCAGGTTCTGGTAAATCACCAGCCGCGCCCGCCGCGCCAGCCGCAGGAAGAACGGCAGCCGCGCCAGGTCGTTGTTCATCAACACCACCGGCGCGCTCTCGAGCGCCACGTCGCTGCCCGCTGCGCCCATCGCGATGCCGATATCGCCCGCCGCAAGCGCGGGCGCGTCGTTGACCCCGTCACCCACGACCGCCACCCTGTAGCCCGTCTCCTTCATGCCTTCGACCAGCTCGAGCTTGTGCTCCGGCAAGCACTCGGCCTCGTACTCGCTGCAGCCCATCTCCCCGGCCACCCTCTTGGCGATCGCCGGCCGGTCGCCCGTGAGCATCAACAGCCGCTTCACGCCCAGCTCGCCCAGCTCGCGCGCCGCCCGCTTCGCCTCGGGCCGCGTCCGGTCCTCGAGCCCGATCCAGCCGATGAGCCGCCCGCGCCGCGCCACGTACAGCGTGCTGAACCCCTCCGCCTCGGCCAGCGCCGGCGCCTCGAGCGACGTCATATCCACCTTCGACTGGCGCAGGAACGACTCCCGACCCACCAGCACCGTGTCGCCGTTGAGCCGGCCCGTCACACCCTGGCCCGCCACCTCGCGGAACCCCTCCGCCGCCTCGAGCGGCAGCTCCGCCTCGCGCGCCACCGCCACCACCGCGCGCGCCGCCGGATGCTTACTGTACTGCTCGACGCTCGCCGCCGCGCCCAGCATGGCCTCGACGTCCAACCCCGGCGCCGGCGTGAGCCGCACCACCGACAGGCTCCCCGTCGTCAGCGTCCCCGTCTTGTCGAACACGAACGCGTTGAGGGCCGACGCCGTCTCGAACGTGTTGACGTTCTTCACCAGAATGCCCAGCCGCGCCGACGACGAGAGCGCCGCCACCATCGCCGTCGGGTTCGCCAGCACCAGCGCGCACGGGCACGCGATGATGAGCAGCCCGATCGAGAGCCGCGGCTCGCGCGTAAAGAAGTACACGATCACCGCCAGCATCAGGATGAACGGCGTGTAGTACGACGCGTACCGGTCAATCATCCGCATGATCGGCAGCTTCGACATCTCCGCCTGCAGGATCATCTTGCGCACCCGGCCCAGCGTCGTGTCGCGGCCCGCGCGCGTCACCTCGATCTCGAGCGTACCCGACTCGTTGAGCGTCCCCGCGAACACCTGGTCGCCCGCCGCCTTATCCACCGGCAGCGACTCGCCCGTGATCGTCGCCTGGTTCACCGTCGCCTCGCCGCTCAGCACCGTGCCGTCGGCCGGCACGCTGTCGCCCGGCCGCACGCGGATCCGGTCGCCCGGCCGCAGCGCCTGCGCCTCGCGTTCCTCCTCCGTGCCGTCGGCCAGGATCACGTGCGCCCGCGTCGGCGTCAGCCGCACGAGCGACTCAATCGCCCGCATCGCGCCGAGCGCCGTCCGGTGCTCGATCAGCTCCGCCGCCAGCATCAGGAACGCCACCACGCCCGCGGTCTTGTAGTCGCCGATGGCGAAGCACGCCGCCACCGCCACCGCCGCCAGCTCCGACATGTGCACCTGGCCCCGGATCAGGTCCCGCACCGCGTTGCGCACCAGCGGCGCCGCCAGCAGCACCGCCCCCACCAACGCGCTGAGCGAGCCGATCCCGAGGTCCCGGTCAACAAACCAGTCCACAATGATGCCGTTGACCACCAACGCCACACCCGCGAGCACCGCCACGAGACCCGCCATCGTCCGCGTCTGTTCCGACTCCAGCGAGCCGTGCGCGTGCCCGTGCGCGGACGCATTCCTATGCGCGGGTTCCTCGATGCGACCACTTATCCGTCCCGCATACTCCATCGCTGCCTATCCTCAAAGATTCATCAAGCCCCGGCGCATCCGCTCCTCCGGGGTTGGCGCCCCGACGGGTGCCGCCTCCTCCTTCTTGGGCGGCGGCTTCTTCTCCGGTTCGAGCAGGAGCCATATCCTTTCGCCGCGCGAGAGCACAAACGTGGCCCCCGCCTGGCCCACCACCTTCTCCATTGCGTCCAGATACGTCTGCCGAATGAAGACCTCCGGGTTCTCCTTGTACTTGCGGTCAAGCGCCTCGAACGTCGCGGCCATCGACGCGGCGTCCTCCACCACCTTGGTCTTGTACTTCTTCGCCTCGCCCAGGATCCAGGCCACCTCACCGCCCGCCTCGTCGAGCAGCGCCGCAACCTCCGCGCGAAGCGCGTCCACCTTTGCAGTGTCCGGCTCGTTCTCGATCGCGCGCTGGTCTTCCAGCGCCCCTCGCTCGTCTTCGAGCGCCCCTCGCTGGTCTTCCAGCGCACCTCGCTGGTCCTCAAGCGCCCCTCGCTGGTCTTCCAGCGCGTTCTCAGCCGCCGCAAGCTCGCCAACCTTCACCGCAAGCCGCGGACCCGCCGCGCCCGCCACGGCGGCGAGCACCGCCTCGCGGTAACGCTCGGCCTTCTGCTTTTCCTTGCTCCGCTCCAGGCTCGCATTCGTCACGGCGACAAACCCCTCGTCCGTCTGCCGCGGATGTTCCCTGGCCGTCGTATTGACTTCGCCGATGGCAATGCCGCTCGCCGCCGCGTCGAGCCGCTCCTGCAGCCGCCTGCGCACCCGGCGGCGCATCTCCTCCCCCTCGCCCCAGAGCACCTCTTCCACCGTCAGCTCCGCGCTCGTATGCACCACGGCCGCCGCAAGCGCCCTGCGAATCAGCTCCGCCGGGTCCTCGACGTTGAGTGCGTACTCGACCACGTCGTCCACCTGATACTGAATCCCCCAGCTCGTGTGCACGATGTTCGCATCGCCCGTGAGCGTGTACCCGTCGAGCCCGGGCGTCAGCGTGTCCCCCAGCGACTCCGTGCCGCCGGCCCGTGCGCCCTTGCGGTACATGAAGTCATCAATCTCGAGGGTTTGGACGCGCTCCTTATCAACGACAATGATCTCGTCAATCGGCTGCGGCCAGGCGAACACCACGCCCGGCCCATGCACCCGGCCCGCGCCCGTGCCGACGATCTTGCCGAAGCGCAAAATCACCGCCCGCTGGTTCTGCTGGAGGAACCGCGTATTCGAAAACACCAGCGCCGCCAGCACGATCACCATCACCACGCGCAGCACGCCAAACACCGTCCGGAGCGCCGAGGCGAGCGCCCGCTCGGCCGGCCCTGTCTCGCCAGGCCCGGGCGGCGGCGCCTGATCGCGTGTCGGACTCGACTCGTCCATCACTCCCCGTCTCCCGGCTCGCCTGTGGGCTTGAGCAGATCGGGCGGCAGCTCACGCAGCAACTTGAACACCTCCCAGTCCGGGCTCGCAATGATCGTGGTCATCTGGCCAATGATCGCCAGGTACGCCTGGAGGTTCCGCAGGAAGTCGTGCAGCTCCGGGTTCTTGGCGAAAATGTCGTAGTATTCCGCCGCCTCCTTGTCGCCCAGGGTCTTCTCGCGTTCGGCCTCCGCCTCCGCCGCCGCCACGATCTGGGCGCGCGCGGTGTCGGCCAGCGTCCGGATCTTCTGCGCCTCGCCCTCGCCCGTCGCGCGAATCGCACCAGCCATCCGCTCGCGCTCCTCGATCATCCGCGAGAACACGAGGCTCGTCGTAGCCCCCGGCAGCTCGAAGCGCATGATGCCCACCTGCGTTACGGCAATGCCATACTCGCCCAGCGCCCGCGCCTTCACCCGATCGAGAATCTCCACTTCTATCTCACGGAATTTCGGCTCCGACTCCACCTCGCGCGCCGGGCCGCCTTCTCCCGCGCCCGCCGACACCGGCGCCCCTTCCTCGTAGCGGAACCGAGGCATGAGGTCCGAGAACGCGTACCCGCCGAACACGTCGTCCTTGGCGTCGCGCACCACGTCGTACAGCGCCTTGCGCGCCCCCCGAAGCGTCTCCGCCTCGTCGCGCGTATAGAACTTCGTGTAAAAACGCTCCGCGTCCTCGACCCGCCACGTGTAGTACGCATGCAGCATCAGCAGCACGCCGTCGCTCGTCTTCGTCTCCTCGAAGCGGTCCTTGTCGGTGTGCAGCCGTGCGTCAAACGTCACCACCGTCTGGATCGGCGGCGGCGCCTTCCAGTACAGACCCGGCCTGTCAACGACCCGCACCACCTTCTTGAACGTGGTGAGCACGGTCACCTCGCCTTCGCGCACCACGTACGTGATCATGTACAGCACGAAGACCGCAACAATGATGACCGCCGTCGTGACCGTCAGAATATTGCGTCGCTTCCTCATTATTCCCTGCCCTCGCCCGGTGAACCCACTTCCACTTCCATCAGCGGGGAGCGGAATTTCTCCTTGAGATCTATGAACCGTTCCACATCGGGCGGCGCGATGACGAGCCGCCGCTTCGACATGACCGCCTCGAGTGCGAGCAGGTAGCGCCGCATCCGGAAGATGCGCGAGGCCTTCCTGTCCACCGCGTCGAGTGTCTTGAAACGCTCCGCCTCGGCCCTCACCAGCGTCCGCTTGGCGAAACGCAACGCCTGCGCCTTGCCCAGGATCTCCGCCCGCTCGGCGTCCTGCTTCGGCTTCATCTCGATCGCGTACGTCTGGGCCTTCAGGATCTCCGTCTTGCGCTCCTCGAGCGCGCTCACCTGCGCCTCGAACGAGGGCGACACGGCCGCCGGCGGATGCACCCCGTGCAGCCCCACAAACACGATGTCCACCCCGAGGCCCGCCTCGTCGGCCGCCGCCTGGATGCGCCGCTGCAGCTCCTCGCCCGCCTTGGCCCGGTCCGGCCCGAGGATGCGGATCAAATCAACGCCCGCCACATAGCGCACCAGCTCACGGTAGCCGATCGCCTCGAGCACCTCGGCCACGTCCACGTAGCCGTACACGTACCTGTAGAACTCTTCCTCGCGCACGACGAACTGCACCGGCACACCCACCACGAGCAAACTCACCGGCGGCACCCGGATCGTCAGCCCCCCTTCGATCGGCTCGACGTCCTCGACCGGCTCGTCCGTGGCGACGAGCAGATTGTACTCCTCCTCGAAATGCACCCCGGCCCACAGAAACGGCGGCAACTCCGCCTCCTCGCCACGCGCCCGCGCCTTCTCCACCTCCTCCGCGCCGCGCTCCTTGCCCGCGACACCCAGGATGATCTGCTGCACCCGGTCGGCCGGCACGGTACGCGCCACCTCGATCGGCCACGGCCACTTCATATGCAGCCCCGGCCCCAGGGGCTTCGGCGCCTCGCCCGCCGCCGCCCGCGGCGTGCCGAACCGCTCGATAAACGACAGGTGCCCCGGCGGCACCACCACGAAGCACGTGAGCAGATACAACGTCACCAGCCCGAACAGCACCAGCGGCGCCAGCGCCCGCTCGAGAAACCGGAAGAACCACGTCTCCGACACCTTGAAGCCGAACTGATAGTCGAGCGTCTCGGCCGCCGAGCGAAGGATCCCCTTCGGCATGCTCAGCAGCCCCAGCAGCCGGCTGTCGTACGGCGCCCGCGCCTCACGCGCCGCCCGCCGCGGCCGGTACAGGTTGAACACGAACATCAGCGCCATCTCGACCCCGATCAGGCCGAGCACCGCGATGATCACCCACGCCAGCACCCGCTCCACCGCCGGCGCCCCCAAGTGCACCAACGCCAGCGCCACCGCCACCGCCGCCGAGCACAGCGCGTTGAACAACATATAGCTCGCCGGCCCGCGAACCAGCCCCGACGCCGCCTCCTGCGAATGGCCCAGCGCGTAGCGGCTCATGAGAAACGTCAAGAACACGATCGCCCCGAACGCCCCCACGCCCGCCAGCGCGTCGCTCACCCGCTCCAGCGGACGGCCCCAGCCCGACGCCATCAGCACGCTCACCACGATCATGCCGAGCCCGAACACCAGCGAGCCACCCGGCACCAACCACTTCTCCACCCGCGCCAGCCGCGCCTGAGCCGAAAACGCCTCCGCCGCCCCTTCCGGCCCGAAGATCCCTTCGGCCCGCTCGCCCTGGCGACGGCGGATCGCTTCCTCGTCAAGCTGCTCCTCGGCCGCCAGCCGCCTGAACCGCAGGTGCAGCAGCGCCACCAGCCACACCCCGGCGCCCAACGCCAAATGCCACGCCTCGGCGAACACGGCCCGCGAGTCCGTCACCGGCGCCAGCACAAAGCAGCCCAGCGCACACATCGCCTGCAGCACCAGGCCGCCAATGCAAATGTATTCCGCCTTGCGGCTCATGAAATCACTCCATGAAAGAAACAAACAGATGCGCGAGACTCACGCAACCCGTGCGTCCACCGCGCCATTCCCGCACCCATCAGGCACCACCCGCTCACGGTCCGCTCAAGAAGCGCTATTGTGCGGACACCCCGATGAGCTGTCAAAGCAATTCGCCCGACGCGCCTTACAACACAACGCCGCGCGCCGCCGGCCACCCGTGCGCCCCGGCTGCCCGCTGCCCTCCGCACTATAGCACACAACCCGTGCCAACAGGAGAACCGCCTTTCACCCGCACCTTCTCGAACGAGACAATTGCCCCTTGCGTTCCGCCTCCCACGATGATTGAATCACACGACGCCGGCGGTGCAAGGAGCCCTCAATGCTCAACGAAGACCTCATCAGAAGCCTCGTCTGCCCCGACACGAGACAGCCCGTCGCGCCCGCACCCCCCGGCATCGTGAGCGCCCTCAACGACCGCATCCGCCAGGGCGCCGTGCGCGACGCGAGCGGCCGGACCCTCGAACACCCCATCGAGGCGGGCCTGCTCCGCGAGGACGGCCGGGTCCTCTACCCCGTTATTGACGGCATCCCACACATGCTTATCGAGCGCGGTATCCCGCTCATCGAGCGCGGTATCCCGCTCATCGAGCGCGGTATCCCCGTGGAACCAGACAAGGCAGGTGGCGCATGAGCGAGACGATCTTCGCCAAGATCATCAACAAGGAAATCCCCGCCGACATCGTGCACGAGGACGACCTGTGCGTCGCCTTCCGCGACATCCGGCCCCAGGCCCCGACCCATGTCCTCGTCGTGCCGCGCAAGCCCATCCCCACCCACGACGAGATTACGCCCGACGACGCCCCCCTCATCGGCCACATCCACACCGTCATCACCGGGCTCGCCGCCCGGCTCGGACTCGACGAGGGCTACCGCGTCGTCGTCAACTGCAAGGCCGCCGCCGGCCAGGAGGTCAACCACCTCCACTTCCACCTCCTCGGCGGCCGCCCGATGACCTGGCCCCCGGGCTGAGACCGCACGCAGGCGCCGCTCGGATGCTCAAGCGCGAGTTGAAGCTGCTGGACGTGTTCTGCATCGCGGCCGGCGCGATGATCAGCTCGGGCCTCTTCGTGCTGCCGGGCATCGCCTTCGCCATGGCCGGCCCCGCGATCATACTCTCCTACGCGCTCGCCGGGCTGCTGATGGTCCCCACCATGCTCTCGAAGGCGGAGCTCACCACCGCGATGCCCAAGTCCGGCGGCAGCTACTTCTTCATCGAACGGAGCCTTGGCCCGATGGCCGGCACGCTCGCCGGCCTCGCCAACTGGCTGTCCATTACACTGAAATCCGCCTTTGCCCTCGTCGGCATCGGCGCGTTGGCAACGCTCCTGGCCCCCGGCGCCGGTGCCTGGACCGTCAAGCTCATCGCGATCGCCGCGTGCGTGTGCTTTGCCGCCGTCAACGTCGCCAGTGTCAAGATCACCGGGCGCCTGCAGGTCCTGCTCGTGCTCGTCCTGCTCGGCCTCTTGATGTTCTACGCCGCCGCGGGCGCCGCCTCGGTACGGCACACGCGATATCAGCCCTTTGCCCCGTTCGGCATGCAATCCATGCTCGCGGTCGCCGGCATGGTGTTCGTCTCCTTCGGCGGCCTCACAAAAGTGGTCAGCGTATCCGAGGAGGTGCGCCGGCCGCACAAGACGCTGCCCCTGGGCATGTTCCTCGCCTTTGCCACCGTCAACATCCTGTATGTGATCGTGATCGTGATCACGGTCGGCGTGCTCGACCCCGCCGGCCTCTCCGGGTCACTGCTCCCCATCGCCCTCGGCGCTCAAGCCATCCTGGGGCGTACGGGCGTCGTGATCGCCGGCCTGGCCGCCCTGCTCGCCTTCGCCACCACGGCGAACGCGGGCATTCTCTCCGCCTCGCGCTCGCCCATGGCCATGAGCCGCGACGGCCTCCTGCCCAGCGCGCTGGCGCACACCCACAAACGACTGAAGACCCCGCACATCTCGATTGCGCTGACGGCGGCCCTGGCGATTGTGGCCATCGCCTTCCTCTCCATCGAGCAACTCGTCAAGACCGCCTCCACCGTGATGATCCTCATGTTTGTCCTGGTCAACGCCTCCGTCATCATCATGCGACAGAGCCGGTTCCAGAGCTACCGGCCAAGCTTCAGGGCCCCGCTGTATCCCTGGCTCCAAATCGCGGCGATCGCCGTCTACGGCTTCCTCATCGTCGAGATGGGCACGGTCCCCCTCGTGCTCACGGCGGCCTTCGCCGTCGCCGCCTGCGCGTGGTACTTCATCTACGTGCATCACCGCATCGAGCGCGAATCGGCCTTCGTCTTCCTCGTCAAGAACATTGTCTCAAAAGACATCCGGCGCACCGGCCTCGAGGAGGAACTCAGACAACTCTCGCTCGAACGTCACGGACGCACCCTCGACCGGTTTGACCGTCTCGTCACCACCTGCCCCATTCTCGACATCGAAGGGACGGCCTCGGCCAGGGAGTTGTTCCGGCGCGTCGCGGCCGCGCTCGCGGAGAAAGTCGCCATCAGCGAGGAGAAGCTCTACGAGCTCCTGCTCGCCCGGGAGCGGCAATCGAGCACCATCGTCCAGCCCGGCCTCTCGATCCCGCACATCATCGTCGAGGGGACGGGCATCTTCGAGATCGTCCTCGTCCGCGCACTAGCCGGGGTCACCTTTTCCGAGCTCCATCCCCCTGTCACCACCGCCTTCGTGCTCGTCGGCTCCCTCGACGAACGCAACTACCACCTCCGAGCGCTCATGACCATCGCCCACCTCGTCCGGGAACCCGACTTCGAAGCGCGCTGGCGCCAGGCGCGCAACCCCGAAGCGTTACGCGACGTCGTGCTGCTCTCGAGCCGGAAACGCGAAGTGTGGGAATAACCCAGATTTCTCACGCCAGCGCCGGCGCTTGGCCATAAATATGAACCGCCCTGCGGTGACTGGCAGTAGCCTCGGGCGCCAGCCCGTGGGGACGGCACCCGACGAGAACAGAGCCCCGGCAGGGGCGATTGAGGCCTTGCCGATCGCGTTCAATCGCCCCTAACCGGGCTCTGATTGTTTGCGCCCACCGCCAACTACGGGCTGGCGCCCGAGGCTACTCCCACACGCCCCTGACGGGGCTTGGGAACGGCCCTATGCGGCAATGGATCATGCCATGCTCGACGAGCGCGCCACCGGCCCGCTGTGAGAAATCCGGGATAAGCCCCCGGAACCCCTCTTGGACACAGCGACCTATTCGGAGACGCCGTCCGCCTCCGGCGCTATCGCCGGCGCCGGCAGGTCCCTTCGGGCGGCCGCCTGTTGCTCGATCAGCTCCTCGACCCGCTTGTTGAGGCGCCGGTACGACGCCGGGCCCTCCGTCACCCCGACCTTCTCGCCCCCGGCGAAGTACACCACCGTCGGGACCACGTTCACCTCGTAGCGGTCCGCCAGCGCGCCGTCCGCACCTGCATCCACCTTGGCCACCACCGCCCGCCCCTCGTACTCGTCGGCGAGCTTCTCCACCTTCGGCGCCAGCCGGTGGCAGGCCGGACACGCGCGCGAGTAGAAGCACACCACCACGGGCGCGTCACCCGCGAGCGTCTCCTCCAGCGCCTCGTCGAACGTCTCCGCCGTCAGCGGCACAACGGTGCTCTCCTCGTCGGGCCGCCAGCCCATAGGCATACCGAAATACCAGGCGAACACGAAACCGACCACCCCGCCCAGCACCGCCCCGCGGCCCGGCGTCCGAATGAACGCCCACGCCCTGTCCCGCGACTTCACCAGCACGCCAAGCACGCCGCCGAGCGCGGCGCCGATCGCCGCGCCGATCACCAACGTCAGTAGCCGGGCCATAACGCCGTCTCCCGCTTCTTCAACACCCTACAACGCGCGCCCGCGCCAAAACACTCCCCCCGGCTCGCCGGCTACTCGGGCCGCTTCCGCTTGCCGTACTCCTTCTCGAGGATCTCGATCTTGAGGTTGCCGAACACGGTGACGAACGCCGCGAGATCGAACAGGAAATCGTCGTCCCCCAACGCGGCCGTCGTGAGCCGGATGTGCGCCGCGTCGAAGTCCCGGCCCGGAAGCACCGCGTCCACGTCCCGCCACGCCCCGTCCACGTACACCTGCGTCCACATGTGGTAGCCGAACCGCCCGCCGAGATACATCAGCCCGACGGCCACCCGCGAGGGCAGCCCCTCGGCCCGCGCCATCGCCGCCAACAGCACCGCATGCTCCGTGCAGTCGCCCGCCTTGTTCTGGATCACCTCGCTCGCCGTCGCCATCGCCACGTCGAAGCTCTTTGCATCCACCAGCTCATACACCGCCCGGCGCAGCGCCTGCGCCTTGCGCCACGGGTCCGTCTCGTCGCCCACCGCCGCGCGCGCCGCCGCCACGATGCGCTCGTCCTCGCAGTCCACGAACGCGCTCCGCGCCCGGTACGGCGCGAGGTCCTTCTCCTCCGTTGCCGTGGACTCGAGCGAGATCTCCAGCGTCACGCTCTCCTCCGTCCGTTCGACCACCCGCTGGTGCCCCGCCGTGGCCAGTTCCACCGCAAACGGCGACCCGTCCTCCGTGCTCAGCCGCACCACGAGCCGCGTCAGCCGGCCGGGGAACCAGAGGCGCTTGTCCGGCTTGATCAGCATCGCGCCCCCGATCTCCGCCGGCTCCACCTCGCCCAGCGCGTACTCCTTCGTGCAGCGCACGGTCCGCATGCCCATCAGCGATACCTCGCTCACGAGCAGGTCCCCACCCGAGTCGAGCCACAAACGCTCCGCCACGCCGCGCAGCTTTGACATGCGCATCTCGATCTTGACCGCCTCATGCCCGACCCCGAGCACGTCTACCGTCTCCGGCCCGATCACCTTCAGCGCCACCTGCACGGGCTCGGTCACCGAAACCTGCGGGCTGAACATTGCCACCGTCAACTCGGTCCCCGGCTTCAGATCCAGCGACCTCGTCTTCCGGTCAAAAGCGTACGGGAAAAGCCCTCCTCCTTCCCAGTCGAAGGTCTTCTCTCGGCGCCGCGTTCCCTGCGTCGTCACCAGGTGCAGCGTGTCCCCCTTGATCGTGCCCTCTGTGCGCAACGCCGTTCCGCCCGTGTCTTGCACCATCGAAAACGACAGCGGCGTCCCGTCCACGCGCTCGCGGAACGTTTCCTCCACCTTGACCGTCACGTCCGTCCCAAAGCGCCGCAACGTCATCGTCGTCTCGTTTCGGCTGACGACGTCGTCGTCCTCGCGCCGCATATGTATGTGGGCATAGCCCGTCCGCTTGGCGCCCACGAACACGGCGTGCCATTCCTCACGGGGCAGGTCGTCGCCCGGCTTGCCAAGCGCGATCTCGTCAGCCGCATCGCACACCGATGCAACAACCACGAGCGCGGCAAGCGCCGGAAGCACGAGTCGTCGGATCCTTACGCCGCTCATTTCATTCCCCTCATTTGCCGATGCAGAATTTCGAAAAAATCCGGTCCAGGATATCGTCCGTCGTGACCGCGCCGACGATCTCGCCCAGCGCGTCGAGCGCCTCGCGCGCGTCCACCGCCGCCAGCTCAAGACCGCGGTCTACCTCGAGCACCGCCAGCGTCTCGCCCATCGCGGCCTGGGCCCGCGCCAGCGCGTCGCGGTGTCTGACCTGCGTCACGATCGCCGCGTCCGTCAGCGGCACGCCCGACGGCCACGCCGCCTCGCCGATCGCCGCCTTCAGCGCATCGAGCCCGGTCCTCTCCAACGCCGAGGTGTGGACGACCGTGCGGCCCACCAGCCGCGCGTCCAGCACGCCGAAATCCGCGTGCTGCGCCAGGTCCATCTTGTTGACGACCGTGATGAACGGGCGCTCTCCCGCCCGGCCCGCGATCTCGAAGTCCGCCTCGTCTATCGCCGCCGCCCCGTCGAGCACGAGCAGCACGACGTCCGCCTCGCGCATCGTCTCGCGGCTGCGGCGCACGCCCTCGGCCTCCGCCGCGCCGCGCGGCTCGCGGATGCCCGCCGTGTCCGCCACCGTGAGCACCACCCCCTGGCACACGAGCGACTCGCGCACCACGTCGCGCGTCGTGCCCGGCTCCGCCGTGACGATCGCCCGCTCCTCGTCGAGCAGCGCGTTCAGTAGACTCGACTTGCCCACGTTCGGCTTGCCCGCGATCACCACCCGCACCCCCTCGCGCACCCGCCGCCCCTCCTCGAACGTCCCAAGGAACGCCGCCGCCCGCTCGCGCAGCGCCCCGAGCCGCGACACCAGCGCCGCCCGGTCCGCCGGCTCGATGCCCTCGTCGAGAAAATCAATCGCGGCTTCGAGCTCGGTGAGCACCTCGACCAGGCCGTCCCGCAGCGCTTCGACCTCCCGCGTGAGCCGGCCGCGCAACTGCTCCGCCGCCACCCGGGCGCCCAGCTCGCTCTCGGCCGCGATCAGCTCCTGCACCGCCTCGGCCTGCGCCAGATCCAGCTTGCCGTTGAGGAACGCGCGCCGCGTGAACTCGCCCGGCCCGGCCGGCCGCGCCCCCGCCGCCACCACCGCCTCGAGCACGCGCCGCAGCACGATCGGCCCCCCGTGGCACGACAGCTCCACCGTGTCCTCGCCCGTATAGCTGCGCGGCGCTCGCATCACGGTCAGCAGCACCGTGTCGAGGAACTCGCCGTCCGACATGGCCCGCCCCAGGTGCACCGTGTGCGTCGCAAAGCTCGACGGCTCGCCGTCCCGGCCCCGGAACACCCCGCCCGCAATCGCGCACGCCTCCGGCCCGCTCAGCCGGACGATCCCCAGCGCCCCGCGCCCCGCCGGCGTCGCAATCGCCGCAATGGTATCGTTCCCATGCAATATCACGACGGCTCTTCCCTCTCCCATCGAGGTCCTTGGCTTCCTCGCTTGGCCGTCAGGAGCCTGAACAACCCCACCGGGACGCCGGCGATGATCTCCCCCGGGTAGAGCAGAACCACGAGGGTCAGTCGGGAAACGGGACTGATCAAGAACTGCAGCGCGCCGTCGCTGCCCACCTCTCCTATACGCCACCTCAGGTGCCATCCGACAATCGCGTACACGGCAATCCCCACAGCGAAGCCCGCGATGTTCCGGCGAGTGGGCGCTGTCTCGAAACCATGAAACACGATCACATAGAGGCCTAGGATGAAGAGGCCGGCCAGAAACGACTGACCAAGCAGACGACCCAAGCTGACATCACGACCGCGGCGCTGCTGGACAACCTGCTGCACAGCCCACCCACACTTCGGACACACCGGAGCCTGAGTGAGTTCTGACACGACAGTCCGCGCGTTGCAGATCGGGCATCGCATCATGGTTCGGGCACTCCACCTGTATCCACCGGACGGGCTCCACCGGACCGGCGGCGCTCACCGGCGCTGCTGGAACGGTGGCTCCTTCGGCTTCCTCGACGAGAAAATCAACCGGAACAGCCCGACGACGGCGCCGCCGATGATCCGCCCTGGGAAGAGCAGAATGAGCCACTGCAGCTTCCAGCGCTCCACGTTGTCTCTGAACGTAAACGGGTTGTTGACCAACCCGCCCAGCCAGCCAAGGTTCTCGCGGTCGACCTGCGGCCTTATGAGATAGCCCAGCGCCGAGTAGACGGCGAGCACGGTGAAGAAAGCCCCGATGTTGTTCGCAGTCGGCTCCGCCTCGAGCACATGAAAGACCACATAGTACAACCCGGCCACGAGTCCCCCGGCCACGAGCCAGGTCACAATGAGCATGGTCACATCCTGCCGGCTCGAACGAGCGCGCCGGATGCGCTGCTCCCCGGCAACCTCGGGGTCGCCATGCTCAGCGCCCCATCCGCACGAGGGGCACATCATCCGCCCCGTCTGGTACGACAACACCACTTCACGACCACACAACGGGCACTTCATGGCACCGGACATCCTGTAACCTCACAGGATTATATCACACCCTCCTTTGTTTGGGCCCTCGGAGGGCACGAGGAGTGAAGGACTCTCACGCATCCTCCTCCGCAAGGCCTCCGGAAGACGAGAAGGCCCCTAGGGGCCTGTTGAAGAAACCGCGACCAGCACGTCCTCCAGGGCGCGACGCACGTCGTCCCATGCCCCGAAGGGGCCGAACGTGAGTAGCCGTAGGCGTAAGCCTACGGGCAGGAGGCGACCGATAAACGTCCTCTTTCTCGACGGGCGACCGGCCCGGACGGGGCCGGTCGCCCGTCGAGAAAGGGTAGCTTTGCCTCGCTCGCGGTCCGTAGGCTTACGCCTACGGCTACTCACGTGATGCCCCTACGGGGCATCGAGGGCACAGGTTTTTCAGCAAGCCCCTAGGCGCAAAGACAAAGGCGGGGCGCAAGCCCCGCCTTCAATCAGTGTCCATCTGTGAAATCTGTGGCTTTCTATATCCCCTGATTGTCCGTCTCGTCCTTGACCGCGTAGCCCGACTCCTGCCGCTCGAAATTGACCTTGTTCTTCTTCATGTACGCCTCGAACACGTCCGCCGCGCTCAGCCCCGCCGCCTGCGCCAGCGAAATCAGAAAATGAAAAATGTCCACCACCTCGACCCGCACGTTCTGCTTGTCGAACTGCTGGTACTTGGCCCACCACTTCCACGGTACGCTGTCCACCAGCTCGGCGAGCTCCTGGCCGAGCGCCCGCGCGTAATTGAGCACCCACTCGACCTGCTCCTCCTCCGTCATCGCGTCCGTGTCCTGGCCGATGCGCCGGTTGAGCTCCTTCTGCATCGCGAACATCGTCTCTAGCTTGTCGTCCACAGCGGCACTCCTTCCTCCAGCAGTTCTCTGACCGGCGCAAACCCCTTGCGGTGCGCCGGGCACGGCCCATGTTTCCTCAGCATCGCCAGGTGCAGCCTCGTCCCGTAGCCCTTGTGCCGCGCAAACCCGTACACCCCGTAGCGCACGTCGAGCTCGCGCATCATCCGGTCGCGCGTCACCTTCGCCACGATCGAGGCCGCCGCGATCGACACGCTCAGGCAGTCGCCCCGGACCACTTTGCGGTGCGGAATCGTCAGGCCCCGGACGAACATCCCGTCCACCAACACGAAATCGGGCCGCACCGGCAGCGCCTCGACCGCCGCCCGCATCGCCCGCCGCGTCGCGCCGAGGATGTTCAGCGCCTCGATCTCCTCGACCGAGCACACGCCGATCCCGACGTGCACCTCGGGATCGTCACAAAGGACCGCGTAAAGCTCCTCGCGCACCGCTGGCCGGAGCCTCTTCGAGTCGTCGAGCCCCCCGATCAACCGCTCGCGCGGCAGGATCACGGCCGCCGCCACCACCGGCCCCGCCAGCGGCCCGCGGCCCGCCTCGTCCACGCCCGCCACCAGCCGCCGCCCGCGCGACCACGCCTCCCGTTCGTAGGCGAGCATCGCCTCGAGCCGCTCGACTTCCGCTGCCGCAACCCCCGCACCGTCCATGCCGCCAGTATGCCGACATACCCCCGCACCCGCAACGCCGAAGTACCATGTCCTTGTCCCTCCCGGCCCTCCGTGCCCCGGCAGACGTTCGTCCTCGGCTGCCCTCAAGCGGCAGTGTAAGATAGAAAGCATGACGATCGAACGCCCTTGCCCTGAAAGGGCAACGGAAGATAGCCCAGGGCAAGCGGCGCCCCGAGCTGAAAGGGCAACGGAAGATAGCCCAGGGCAAGCGGCGCCCCGAGCTCGTCGAGGGGCGACGCGCCGCCCTGGGGAAGGCATCATGCCAGCACGCCCGTGCCCTGAAAGGGCAACATAGGATAGCCCAGGGCAAGCGGCG
>Ga0180431_10003193_pt1 | contig 21251 bp, 17 predicted proteins | sample SS_ome_11_FD_132459 | JGI IMG/M metagenome (GOLD analysis project Ga0180431, IMG submission 132459) | Hypersaline lake sediment archaeal communities from the Salton Sea, California, USA - SS_1_MS_1 metaG | ecosystem: Environmental > Aquatic > Non-marine Saline and Alkaline > Hypersaline >...
GCTCTCTTTATTATTGTCATTAATTAAATAAGTTGATATGATATATACTATTATAATAGATGAGGACACTTGAAATGGCTGACAGAACAAAAGAGATTTTAGAGGCTGTAGGAGAAGTTAAGTCAGATATAAAAGATTTAGATAGTCAAGTATTAGATGTAAAAGAAAAAGTACATGAAATAGAAAAAGTGGTAATAAAAAATACTGAATCTTTAGATACTCACATAAAAAGAACAGATACTTTAGAAAGTATTTTAATTCCTCTTCGTGATCAAAATTTACAAGAAAAAGCAGTAGAAGAATATAAAAAACAAGCAAGAATGGAATTTATTCAAAAACTAAAAGTGCCAGGAATGATATTAGGTCTTTTAATTAGCGCTGGTACAGTTTTAGCGTGGGTATTGGGGGCATTTTAATGACAGCAATAATATCCTCAACTGCAGGAACTAGAGTAGAACCTATTGACTCTTATGTATTTGTAAGAGGTACTACAAATAAATTTAAATTAATATTTACTAATGAGGGAGTACCAGTAAAAGTTGATACTGGAACTAAACCTTTAGCTAGAATATTAGAACCATCATTTTTAAATAGAAGTGGAAGTACAGTACCATTATCAATTGCTGAAATAGAAGGAGAATTAGTAACAGGGCAGGATTATGAATATGAATTTGAATGGGATATTCCTGCTGATATAACTCCTTTAGATAATTATATTGTTAGTTATTCTGGTGTGCTAGGCGGAATTACTTATGATTTTTTTGATGAATATTTTACTATAGCAGCAAGTGCAGGTGTTGTTGGAGGAAAGTATCCATCATATGCTACAGTTGATGATGTTAGATCAATGAAATTTAATATAGATGATTATTTACCAAAATTATATGCTAATGATTTATCAGCTAGAAATAACCTCATAGAAAAGCATTTGAGATCTGCTACAGTTAAATTAAGAGAAGAATTATCTCTTTTTAAACAAAGAGGTAATAGTGAAAATTATAAACTCTTTTGTGTTTATTATACTATTTGGAGTATTCTATTAGCTTCTAGAGGTGAAGATGGTAGTTCTGTTTCTGATCAGAATTTAATGTTTTGGAAAGGTGAATGGCAGCAAATACTTAATCAAGAAAAACGTGAGGGAGTTATGCAAGGAGTCCCCCTTGGGAGAGGTTAATATCTAATATTATTGGACTTTTATGGCAGACGTACTTAAAATAAATGTAAATTTAAAATCATTTGATGATTATCCTAGATTTTTAAAAGATTTTAGAAAAAATATTATTGAAAATGGTTTTGATGAACCAATAAAAAAATCTATACCTGAACTAAAAAGACAACTTAAATTTATAATTAATGACAAAATTAGACATATTGACTCCATGGCTCAACCAGAAGTTATTAGTGATAAAAATCAATTAGAAGCTCCAAGAGCAGATATATCAAAATCAGAATCCACTATAATGGAATATCTGACTGATATGAAAAGTCTTGATTATAATAAAGCTAAGAATTTTTTAGAATTAAATGATAGTAAGGCTTTTTGGGGACAGAGAAGTAGAAACGTAGATAAATCACATAGAATTACTTTAAGAATACCAATAACTCCTGGAGATACCGTAGAAAACCAGAGAACGCTAGCAAGAAATTTTTTTAGTGAAGCTATTATTGCCATTCCTCAAGATGACGGAGGCGTTAGGTATTTTAAACCATTAGAAAACGTCAATATAGATAGATATTTAAAAATTGTATGTTCATCAAAAGAAGGGTATTCAGAAGAAGATAGATTTGACCAATATAAGACTAAAGAAAGAAAAGATAGTGATACTCCTTATGCAGAGTGGACGGTTTATCAAAGTTTTTTAGATCAACTGCCCAACAACAATAATTATGTAGAAATTACTGATATAGTAAATACTATTAAAAATGGAGATTTTGAAGAAGCTACTATACTAGCTAAAGATAAACTTCAAAAAACAGGATCAAAAAAAGTAGAAGAATTGGTACAAAAAACTGAAAATATTGAAAATAAATCTGATTTAACTCCCAGTGTAGCAGCTTATAGAAATACAATTTCTCTGATAAATAATATTGATATAGAAAAGAAAATAACTACAGATAGAACTACTTATAGTTTAGTTTCTGATTATGAAGATTTTACTGAAGAAGAAAAAGAATTTGAATTTGAATTATTAAAAGCAGTAAGAGATTGGATGATTACTTATAAAGAAGAATGGTGGAAAGAATTTATAAGAAAAGTACATACGTTAATTAAAAAATATGGATTCTAAATATGTCAAGAAGAATCTTTAAAGATATTGAAGAGGCTATTAGTAGAGAAGTAAGAAGAATTACTTTTCATGAAGATAGAACTGTTGATGAAACAATACTTCAACAAACTTTTGATCCGTTTACTGGAGAAGTGGTAGAAACTCCAATAGAAGCGGATTATTATGATAGTAGTGCAGATACTAGTCATAGACAATACCCACATTTTTTCGTGAGATTATTAAAGAGTAGAGAAGATAGATTTACTGGAAGAGAAGTTGGAGCGTATGATGGAAAATTTTTCTGTGAACAGCCAGTAAATAATGGATTTGTCACTAGTAGAACAAAAGGTTATGAGATATTAATTTATAATGTTGATGGAGATATAGATCCAGGTAATATATTTAAAACTAATTCTTTTCAGATCGCAAAAGCACAATCTGGACATTGGTTAAGAATTTTAAGTGGATTAAATCAAGGCACTTATATCATATCCAATGTTACTCCAAAAAGTAGTGGAGCACATGAAATAGAATTGTCGTCTGATTTAGTAGTTGATTTACCTGAAATTCATTTTGATTCTTCAACAAGAATAATAACTTTTACTGAATCTTTTGATTTAAGTACAGCAAAAGTAGGAGACGTATTTGAGGACGCTTCTACTAATACTTTTAATATATTGTCGATTGATTTAAGTAGTTTGAAAATAGAGATTGATGGAACAACTTCCCCAGATACAAATCAGGGCGCAAAGATAACAAGATCTGGAAATGTTCTTCAAAATGATGATACAAGTCTGGTAGCATTTGCTGTTTTAGACCCAACAATTCCTATTGAAAAATTATATGGAACTGCTGAAACTATTACAGAAGGGCGTGATGCTCCAATACCCTTAGATTTATACTACATGGTTAGAATAGATTCAAAGGAAAGAGACACACATATCGAAGTTTTGAATAGAATATGGGAAGAATTTAATCCTCCTAGATCAGCTATTCCAGTAGTAGTTAGAACTGCAGAGAGTGCACAAGAACTATTAACAGAAGATGTATCTGCAGGAGGAAGTAGTACAATTAAAGTAGGTAATAATTCAGATTTTAATATTAATGATAGAATTTATATTATTGATGATTTTCATCCTACAAAAGGTTCTGATGGTGGGTTTGAGTCTATTTTTCAAGCCCAAATAATAGACAAAGTTGGTACTACTGATATAGTTTTATCAAATACGGTTCCCGATACTTTTACAGTTGATTCTGGTGCAAAAATAGTTAGTAATGCTAATTATTATTTACACTTTTTTCATTTTGTCGACCATATTACTAAAGACATAGAAGGTGCTCAATATTGGGTGCATGAGTTTACTTTCTGGATACAAACGTGGGTTGACAGATTCGGAGAACCAACAACTTATGAATCAATTGTATACGATATATCTACTCCAATTGAAGATATGGATGGAAATGTTATAATTGGTGATTTATAAACATAGAATGGAGATGTATAAATGGCACTTAATACTAATATAGGACCAGAACGAGTACAAGTATTTGATTTACCATTAGGTACTGTACAGGTTCCTGGGGCAGCCATTTCTACTGCAGCATTTTTAATAGGCACATCTAAAGTTGGCGCTCCTGTTAATACTGCAACTTCTCTAACAAGCTTAGAAGATTTTGTAGATACTTTTGGAGATGCGGATGATGTAGGATATGATGCTTATTATGCAGTTAAAGGTTTTTTTGACAATGCTGGTACAGGAAACACAGCAATTATAGTTAATGTTGGCTCTTCTCCAGGTGCTTCTGATTTTATCGGCAATGCTGCCGATAAGAGTGGTTTAAGAGCACTTGATGCTATAGATGATGTCGGATTGGTTATGGTTCCTGGATTACCTTTAGAATTGGCCTACCTAGTTCATGGTTCTTTAATTGATTATACAGAAACAGTTAGAGCTTTGTGGGGTGCTACATTAACTACTTCTTTTTCATTACTCTCAATTCCAGAAGAGATATCATTAGCAAATTCAGAAGACGATGCTGCTACTGGAGCAAAATTTGTTTCTGTTTCAGGCAGTGGTCCTTATGTAATTACTGTTGATGATGGCGCTGCAGGTCCAGTAGACCTTTCTGCAGTTACTGCTGGTATGTTAGTTAGAGATTCTGGAAGTACTTATGCAGGCGTTATTAGTGCTGTTGATGATGGCGCTAATACTATTACAGTAGAAACTGATCCGGGAGTTACGTTTGGTGTTGGTGATGATGTTTTAGTTAAACTTCCTTCAGCAATTTCTTATAAAGAAGAAGTTATTAATAACCCATCTAGAACTGCTGCTTGGTATTTTAATCCAGTTGTAGTTTTAGACGAAGGTGCTTCTGCAAGTCCAGGTGATACAAAATCTGTTGATCCTATAGGACATTGTGCAGGAGTTATTGCTAGAATTGATGCTAATACTTCTGTAGGCGGACCTTCTCATGCTCCGGCTGGTATTAGATATGCTGGTTTAGCAGGCATTAGGGGATTATCTCTCGTTATTTCTGAAAGAGAAGATGCAGGCCCATTAAGATTAGCATTTATTAATAGATTAACTTCATTTCCAGGTTCTGGGAATGTAATTTTTGGTGGATATACTGCTGATTCTGGAACTTCTCCTGTGTATACAGCAGATGAGCAGCTTATTCAGGTAATGAGATCATTACAGTTTATTAAAGCATCTTTAGAACCAGGATTAAGGGGATTCCTATGGGAAAACTTTACTCCTGCTACACAAGAAAGCATTAATGATGCTATTTTGTCGTTCTTAAGAAATAATGCTTATTTATTTCCTGTAGGTCTTCCTGAAAGTCAGCAGTTTAGAGTTATTTCTGTAGAACCTACTCAAGATGATCTAGATCAAGGATTGTTAAAGGTTAGAGTTCAAGTTAGACCTAATAAGGCAGTTAGGTTTATAGAAATCTCTCTTGAATTTCCATTACCTTCAGCATAATTAAAGGAGACTTAATATGGCAAGATGTTCAAAAGTTGACCCTTTAGAAAAGTTTCGATTCAAGGTAGTCTTCTCCAGCGATGGTGATGGTAGTGAAGGATCATCTGTTACTGCAGGATTCCATGATATACAAATGCCTAAGAGAGCAACTAATAAAGTACCTTATAGAGAAGGAACAGATCCTGACGTTAGCAGCCAAAGTGCTGGTCTTTCTACTATGGAAGATATCGTTATGAATAGGGGATTAATTTCTGCTCTAGGGTCAGATTATGAATCTATGAATGGATTGTATAGATGGATGTCAGCAGTACATAAACCTGGAGATACTAGTTCGCATTTTGATAGAGAATCTCAAAGGGACAAAGAAAGACCTGTTAGTGGTTTAGATTGTTATAGAAAAACTGTAACAATTCATATCATAACTAGAGCAGGCGACACAGCAAGAAAATACAAGTTATATAACGCTTTTCCTACTAATTTTGTACCGGCTTCTGATTTAAATGCTGCAGAAGATGGAGAGAAAGCATTAGAATCTTTAACTCTTGCATATGAAGATTTTGAAGAAATTGACGTTAATTCTGATCAAGCCGCTGCAGTTAGCCCCGAATATTAATAATGAATTATGAGGGAGGAATTTTTTCCTCCCCCATTTTACTTAGGAGATTATTGTGGCAAGGTGTTCAAGATCTGATCCTGTAGAAAAATTTAGATTTAAGTTAACAATTTTTGATTTTGATCCTACTGGATTAACTACTGTAGATTCTAGTCAAGATAATTCTGTTAGTGCAGGATTTAGTGAAGTACTTTTGCCAAAATCTAATGTAACTGAGATACCCTATAGAGAAAATATTGATGCTCCCAGATTCACGAAAATTCCTGGATTAGTGAGATATGAAGCACTTACTTTGAGAAGAGGCGTATCTAAAAAAAGAGAATTATACAATTGGTATAAAAAAATTAATGATGATATAAATACACTTAGTTTTACTAACGATTTATTATCTAATCAAAATTTTATACCTATTCTTGATCCTGATTATAGAAGAGATATTGTAATAGAAGTATTAGATAGAGATGGAGCTACTAGAAGAGCTTGGTTTCTATTTAATGCTTTTCCTATAGGATATAAAGGTGGAAATGATTTAAATGCTAGTACAAATGAGATATTATTAGAAGAATTAACTATTTCTTATGAAGCATTTGTAGAATTAGAAAGTTCAGAACTTCATGGACCTTTAGTTGAATCTAGAGAAGCTGCTAAAAGAGCACTTATTGCTGGAGGAATTAGAACAGCGACTGATATTGGTGGTTTTCTATAAGGAGATATAATGGCTAGATCCGCATTACAAGATCCATTAGATAAATTTAGATGGATTGTAAGTATTGATGATTTTACTAGATCTGGATTTACTAGTTGTGGTGTACCTTCTTATAAAATAACTACACATGATTATCCTGAAGGTGGAGCACATTTAAATCCTAGAAATATTCCTAATTCAGTATCATATACTCCAGTAACACTTACAAGAGGAGTAACAAATGACACTTCTTTTAATAAATGGGCTAATGGAGCTTTTGATTTAGTGCAAAATATGGCAGCTACTCAGGAATCAGGTTTATTGGATAGAACTGGAATATTAGGTCCTAGTGCTGTTAGAAGTTCTGATGAATATCCATTTCAGTATAGAAGAACTGTAAAAATAAAACATGTAAATAGAGTTGGACAAACAGTAGTTCAATATACATTATATAATGCATTTCCAATAGAATATAAACCAGCATCTGATTTTGATGCAAATGCAGATGATGGATTAAGTATAGAAACTTTGGTTCTTGGTTATGAAGGCTTTGATGTAACATATCCAGGATTAACTGGCACTGCTGCTAGTTTAATTGCAGGTAATTTATTTTAAATAAAAGTCGAGGAGAAATGATGATAGTTAAATTGCCTAATGGACTATTGGATGGTCCAGATCTTTTTAATTACGTTGAGGTAGAAGAGTTAACAGGAAAACAACAAAATTATTTAGCTAATAAAGATTTAGTTGTAGGTAACATTGGACATGTTCCTAAGATTCTTGAAGATTTAGTTATTTCTTTACAAAATAAAGAAGGACTAAAATGGAAGGGAGATATTAAAGAAGCGATATGGAAACTTCCTTCAGGAGACATAGAAACAATATTGATTAAAATAAGAGAAAAAACATTTGGACCTAAATTTTACCATGAAGCAATGTGTAATGACCCTGAATGTCAACATATCAATAAGAATCTAATGTTAAAGTTAGATAAACTTAAATTAAGTCCTTTATCTGTAAAAGAAATGCTGAATAAAAAGAAAAGAACATTTACTTTACCAAAAGCAAAAATTGAAGTTGAAGTTAAACCATTATATTTAAAAGAATTATTTGATGTAATAAAAATAACAACAAATAAAAAAGATGAATTAATCACTTCTTTAGTAGTGTTATCTATAAAAAGACTCGGAACAAAAACACCAGTTACTAAAGAAGATGTAGAAAGTTTGAAAGCAACGGATATTCAATATTTGCAAGAAAAATTAAGTGATGTATTACTTGAAGGAACTATAGATACTGATGTAGAAGTTGTATGTGAAAAATGTGAAAAAGAATTTACTAGCAAATTAAATGTGTTTGATTCAGATTTTTTCGCCCTTACCAAGGCTACAGTCAGTTAGAATATACTTCTCATGATGTTGATATATTATCTGATTATTATTTTTTTGGAGAAATATTTAGGTGGCAACCAAGTGAGATAGACAAGTTGCCTTGGTCATATAGGAAGAGATTAAAAGAAATCCATATGGATAATATTGCTAAAAATTCTTCTAAATAGGAAACAGTATGTCTAAGAAAAGATTAGATGTTGATGTAAATGTCAGAAGTAAAAATGCTGAACAGCGTTTAAAAAGTTTACATAAATCTATTAGAAATACTGGAAAAGCAGCAAAAACTGCTAGTAATGACTTTGTTAAATTTAATAGAACAATGTTTACTACTACTGCTTTTGTTGGACTATTTACTGTCGCTTTTAGAAGGTTATCGGATTCATTATTACAAGCATCTAGAATGGATCGTGTAGTAAATCAATTTGAAAGATCAATGGGACCAAAAGGTCAATTATTCCAAGCTATATCAAGTATGACTGATAATAGTATTAATAGAATGGAGGCATTACGTTCAGGATTAGCACTTAGTAGTTTAGGTATAATGAAAAATATGAACCAAATGGCAGAGTTTATTGCTAGAGCAGGAACTGCAGCTAAAATGGCAGGAATGGATTCGTCAGAAGGAATAAAAAGATTTACTAGATTTATGAAAGACGGTTCAGTAGCCCATTTAGAATTTCTTAATTTAATAAGAAGTACTAATCCTCAATTAATGATCCAATTAGCGGCACTAAGAAAATATGGAGATATAGCAGGTGGAGCATTATCAGCTACACAAAGACACATAATTGGATTAAAATTATTAAGAGCTGCTACTCAAAGTACCCTTATGGGACAAAGAGATATAGCAGATTCTTTATTAGATATTGGTCAAGCATTTAAATTCTTAGCTAAAGATACAATGTTATTTATAGGTTCAGCGTTAGCTCCTATGATAGATAATATAACTAAAGGAGTATTTCATCTTTCTGGATTTCTAGATAGAACTAGAAAAACAAATAAAGAATTAATAACTTTAGTTAAAATGGTTACTCTTACTGCTGGAGCTGTAGCAGGACTTGTAGCAGTAAACGGATTATTAAAATTAAGTATGTTAGCTTTAGGTTCATTAGGAACAGGCATACCTATGCTTATAGGTATAGTAGGGACTTTAGGACTAGCATTTCTTGGAATTACACATAATGTAGATACTTTACAAGAAAAATGGAGGGTATTTACTTCAGTTTTTAAAGGTAGTTATCAATTAATTAGTTCCTTTTTGGGTATAACAGAAAACTATAAAAGAGGAATTGGTCAGATGGACAAATCAACTCATGATTTGCTTCGTCGTCATGGACTACTTGATTTAGTTAAGAATTTAGCTAGAGTTGGATCTATATTAGTTAAATTAGGAACAGGAGTATATAAAGGATTTAGAGATACTTTAGTTGGTATTGGAAATGCAATTGGCTTTGTTATGAATAAATTTTCCAAATTATTTGGGATAGATATAGGTAGTTGGAGCAAAAATTTATTAACTAATTTTGAAACTGTAGGAAAAGGTATTGGATCTTTATTGGCAATTTTTGCAGCACTTAAACTGTTTAAAGTAGGCGGAGGATTATTAAGTAAACTACCATTTATAGGAAGATTAATACCTAAATTTGGAGGTTTATTCGGAAAAAAAGGTACACCATCAAACCCAGTATATGTTAGATTAGCTGATAGATCTGGATGGTTAACGCCAACTACTGGAGCAAAACCTAGATCACCAATATCTTTAATTCTACCTGCGGCATTTGCTGCAGCAATAGGTGAAGTTATTGGCAAAGCAATAGATAAGCATTTTGGAAAAGAAATAGATGATATGCTAGAAGGGTTTCTTTTTAAACGAGAAACAGAATTGTCTGGATCAAAACATGCCTTAGCAATAGTAACTATGCTAAAGAGTATAGGAAAAAAATCTTTTTCTGCTGAAGAAATAACGGCTAGAACAAAAGAATTTATTGATAAATATTTACCTGCTTATGGAAAAGATGCTATAGAAGCTTATAAATTAATGAATATAGGAAGAGCAAGAGGAGAAGAATTAGAATCTCCTTATATTAGTCCAAGATTTGGAGCTGTTGGTGGCGTTTCTTTAGAAGAATTAAGAAGAAGAGTACCTGTAAGACCAGGAGAAATGCCATTAGCGCCTAGGGAAGTACAAATTCCTAAATTCCCTAAAGGATTAGAACAAGAACAATTAAAATCAAGCATTATAACTACAATAAATACTTTAGCAGAGGAACAAAAAGTAAAAGCAAAAGAAGCTTATAAAGCAGCTATGGATGAACTTTCTGCATCTGGAAAAACAATAACTCCAGAAGAGTATAGTAGAATATTTAAATATGCTTTTGGAGAAGCTTTAGCACCTATGGTGAAAGCTACACAAGAAACAGCTTCTAATACAGTCAAAACAGAAGCCACCTCAACTGTTAAAAGATCAGGGATTTGTTAAATGTCTAGAAAACCTCAACAAAAATTAGCATCAATAGCAGAACCAGGTGTATCAAATTCTAATGATGGTTTGAAAAAAGCAGCATTAATTAGAATTACCCCAGATGGAAAAATAAATAAAGAAGAATTTAGAGCAAAATTTTTATTAAATCCTGCTTCTTATGAAGAAAATAAAGGATCTAATTGGATACCAAATAACGTACCAGGTCAAAGCCACCCAGTATATCAATGGGTTTCCGGTGGACCTAGGATAGTGACCTTTGAAGCACTAATAACTAGAGACGGTAGCCATTATCCAGAACAAGCTGACGGAAGTTTTTTAGGGGATTTAGCAGACGCAGCTATTAAAGTAGTTGGAGACATAGCTTCATCTTTTGCAGGAATCGATTTGCCGCCAGTTACTGATTTGTTTCCCCAACCTGACCCTACATCTGGAAATCAATTAAGTATTTCTCCTTATCTTGATTACTATAGATCCTTACTTTATCCAACTTATACTGAAGATTATAAACTATCACAAAGCCCTCCATTAGTTGGTTTATTAATAGCAGATACTTTTTCTCAGGGATTATCTGGAGATTTTTATACTCCGCCAGGAGGAACTAGCACTCCCTATTTTCCAGTATGGATGGTAACAAACATAAATATAAGAGTTACTAAACAGCTTCCTAATCTGAATCCGATGGAAGCATTTGTTACTTTTACTTTACATGAATATCCAGCAAAACCTATAAGTATTGGAAATTTAATATCAATATTAGATTCATCTTCTAGTGGTTTAGGCGGAATTGGCGGATTATTAGGATTTTAATATGGCTAATTTTAAATCAAATTCTAGATATACTAATGGTAAAAAAACAAAGAACAGAAGTGATGAAGATTTTTTAGTATTAAGAAAATCTTTAGTGTTAGAAGAAGCAGAAGATGATATTTTTGTAGAAGTTAATAAAGAATTGGTAGAAAGACCTGACCTTATTGCTCATAAAGCATATGGAAATTCAGATTTGTGGTGGGCAATATATGAATTTAATAATTTAAGAGATCCATTTTTTGATTTAACATTAGGCGCTGTATTAAGATTACCTTCTAAAAATAGATTATTAGAAGCAATAGGAAAATTAGGACTTAAATAATGTCTCTTTTAGACTTTTCTGGAAATTCTCAATCCTCAGATTATAGAAGATTTAGAACTCCGTACTTTAGAGTTAAAATAGGACCAGAAGGTAAAGATCCTGTAGAATTGCCTATAGAAATACATAAATTAATACAGAAAATAGAAATATCTGAATTTTTTAATAGATGTAGATTTGATGTAGTAAATATTACTTTTATAGAAGGGTCAAGAGAGCCATTTTCCAAACAAGAAGGAACTGATACTAGAAGTATATTTCCAATCGAAACTAATAGTGGAGATAATATTTCAAACTCAACTGGAATGTTAGCTGATTTGATTTTTAGTGATCTAGGCGATGGAAAAATTGGAATAACATCATTAAATGCTGGTGAAGTACTTTCAGGTATATCTAGTGCTTCTGCTAGTATATCTCAAGCATCTAGTATATTAGCTACTAATGATCCTGAAAAAGAAATAAGATATGAAGAAGTAGAAACATTGGGAAAAATTCCAGAATTTGTATTTTCTGAAAAGAATGTTTTAGAAGTTACTTGGGGATATTTAGAAGATCCACAAAACTGGAGAAAAGCTATAGGTAAAATAGGAATAATAAAAGGTAGTTTTCCAGAAACTGGACATCCAACTTTAACTGTGACTACATTCCCTATTAGCGCTTTTTGTGACCAACTTACTCCAGTGGAAGCAATTGATTTTAAAACAGAATTATCATTTCCTTCAATTCCAGGTATTCCGTTTAATATATCTGAAGCAGAAGATATGTCTACAGCAGATATAGTTAGAAAAATTGGGAATATAACTGGATCAAAGGTAATAATAAGTGATAGTTTTGATGGTGATAAATTAGATGCAGATTATATAAGAAAGATACCGGCAGGAAAAAGTCCTCATCAGTTTTTAATAGAATTGGCTAGAAGACATCATGTACATTACAAATGGATACTAAGTCCTGCTGATAATAAACCATTAATAGTTTTTATAAAAGTTAATGAATGGAATAGAATATCTAGATTAGATCCAAAACTATTAACATATAAAGGCCCAAATAGTATATTAAAAAGTGTATCAATAAAAGCAGACGTATCAAATATAACAGAAACCACTGCTGTAGGAATTGATGATAAAGGAAAACTAGTACAAGTAACTAGTCAAGAAGGTAAAGAAAAAGCAGTATTATTTGAAGGAGAAACTTTCGTTCCTTCAAAACCTATTGGTGAAAATGATTCAGAAGCAACAAAAAATTTTCATAAATCTGCTGGCAATAGAACTTCTGGATATGTGTATTATGATTCTGAAGCAAATCAAGTATCGAATTTAGAAGAGAAAGTAAACAGTTCTGCAGCTTGCCAAAAATTAGGTAATGTTGTGCTAGAATTCAATACCCTAGGATATACTAAATTACATCCAGGCCCAATACACATTCAAGGCATTGGAAAAAGATATAGTGGTCATTATCAAATACAAAACATGTCTCATATTATAGATGCTAATGGTTATAATTGTAGAGGAATAGCTATATGTGAAGGTTTAGGTACAGGAGGACCTGTTCCATCTGCTCCAACAAAAGGGGACTCTAGTAAGGAAAAAGTTGATGAAGTATTGTTTGGATTTGAAGATGCATCCTCAACTATAAGTACATTAGCTGGAGGAAATATAACTTCTACTGCTGCTGCTGATGAATATGCACAAGAAATAGGAATAGCATAATGTTTGAAACCACTAATACAAATGGAAATTCTAGATATGCAGGAAGATCCAGAGCATTAGTGGTTAATAATGCTGATCCAAAAAGTAGGGGTAGAATTAGAGTCAATAGTCCACTGCTAGGAGAAACTGGATGGATTCCTTATCTAAGACTACCATTTGCTTTTGATCCTCCAGAAATAGGTGATATAGTATATATAGAATGTGATGGAGGATTTGAAACTCATCCTGTAGCTTGGGGAAAATTAACTAAATTAAATGATGATGGTAGTCCAGATATTCCAGAAGAATTTCAAAGAACTTTTCCTAGTAATAGAGGATTTTATACTCCTGGAGGCCATTTAATAGAGTTTGACGATGGTTCAGATACAATTATAGGCACAGGCAAAGGAATTAGAATAACAACTAGTGGCGGAAAAAAACTACACTTAGTTGATGACCCTACAGCTAGTTCTATATTGATTGAAGATGAAAATGCTAATTCAATAAAAATAGATTCTTTATTAAGTGTTATGGATATAGCACTACAAAGTACTACTGCTCAAATTGATGGAATTTCTGATAAAATAACAGTAAGTGCTGCATTTGGAGATACTCTTAGTGTTAGTGCTACTGATGGAATCCAAGCTTCCACTCCTACAGGAACTTCTTTAAGCATGAAAAATGCTGAAATAATTGTTGATACAAATGGAACTAACATTACTTTAAATGCACAATCTTTTGTAGTATCTGACGCTGTAGGAAATAAAATAGAATCAGGACCTTCTGGAGTAAAAGTTACTGAAGTAGCAGGAGCTGCTTTGAATTTATCCACAGGAATGGTTGCTCTTGGGGGAAGCACAGCAGAATTATTGGATTTATATGATCAGACATTAGACGCTTTTATTAATAATGCTGCTTCATTAGTATTCACTGCTGTGGGGCCAGGTGCTCTAAATCCTGCAGTAGTTACTTTATTAACTAATATAAAAGTTTTATTAACCACTATTAAAGGCAGTTTATAATGGCAGTTGATTCCTTAGATATATGGAAACAAACATTAGAAGCGCTTCCTAAAGTAGGTGATGTATCCTGGGCTTTAAATTTTGCTGCTTGGGCTGCCGAAAGAGTTAATAATAAAATAGAAACAGATCCTACTTCTTTAGATAGTTCTGCTGGTTTTACTTTTGTATTTAATGAACCAGTATTCGCAGGAGCATTGGCAGCACTACCTCCTACTCCTAGTCAGGCATTAGGAATAGCAGGTTTCGCTGCAGCATGGGAAACAGCTATTTTAACTACTATTTTTCCAGCAACTCTTAATGTTGCTGCTGGCGCTTTTATTCCTCCTCAATCAAATGCTACTTTATTTAGTGCTGTTAACAGTGTATTATTAGATCCCCCTTCTATAGTAGCAGGAAAAGCCAAAATAATGGAATTAGTTAGTGCTCCACCTGCAGGCAGTGGATTAGACTCACAATTTGCAGAAAAATTTAGAGAAGCTTTTTTAGAACTGACTATAACAGTTGTAGGATTAGACAGTACTCCACCTCCTGCAGGACCTTTACCACTAACTGCAGCACTGGTTCCTTTGATTTAGCATATACTATTATATATAGTAGGGGCAGAAAATGGCTCAACAAAGCAAACCTAGAAATAGAGAAGAATCATTAAATATAAGACTTGGGAGTGATTGTAAATTTCCTATAGACGGTAATTTTAAAACTATAAAAGGACTTGACGTATTACTTCAAGATATACAACAGTTATTATTAACTATTCCTGGAGAAAGAGTTAATAGACCAGATTGGGGATGTGGATTAAGAGCTTCAATTTGGGAGAATATAGATGTTGCTGCTGTAAATGGATCTGCTGCTATAAAAGAGGCTATTGATAAATATGAACCAAGAATTACACTAAGTAGTGTAGAATCTTCTATTAGCAGAAATACTGACCTTATTACTTTTGTTATAAGATTTTCTATTAAGAGTACTGAAACTTCAGTTAATTTAATTTTTCCCTTCAGGACTGCTAGTCAAATTGCTTCAGCATAAGGTGTTTAAATGGCAAACAATACTGAAACTTTAACACAAAATCGTGATGTGGATTATATTTTAAAAGATTTTAATTCTGCTGTTGATGCTATGATTTCTTTTGCTACTGTTAATTTTGGTAGTGGTACTAGCGCAAACAGATTATGGACAAATTTTAATACTGATAGTTTTAGTAGAAATTGGTTAGAAATAGTAGCATATATTGCTGATACTTTATTCTTCTACTTAGATAACCAAGCAACACAATCATACTTACAGACTGCCACAATAAGAAGTGCAGTTAGAGATATAGCAAAACAATTTGGTTTTACTCCAGCAACAGCTTCTAGTGCTTCAGGTAATGCTACTTTTACTTTTACTTCTGCAGGCACAGTTCCTAGAGGTTTTAGAGTATCCTCTGAATCTGGCGTAGAATTTTATGTAACTGATGATGTAGTTGCTGGCGCTGCAGGAGAATATACTGGAACAGTTCTTCAAGGAGAAATAAGAACCGAAACTTTTACTTCTGTAGGTATTCAAAATGAAGAATTTGAAGTAAGTGCTGATAATGTAATTATAGACGATAATGCTCTAAATGCATTAGATTTAACTCCACAGGTTACTGTTAATGGTAATGAGTATACCTTAGTAGAAAGTTTTATAAGAAGTAATGGAACCGACTCTGCAGCAATTGTAGATTCTTTTGGAGATATTATAGGAGGCGGAGGAAGAGTTTTTCAATTAGAAGAGAGACCTAACGGAACTCCTTTTATTAGATTTGGGGATGGAATTTTTGGGAGAAAATTAGTTTCTGGAGAAACTATTATAATTACATATAGAACTGGAGGAGGCACTCAAGGTAATATTGACGAAGGCACTCTTAATACATTAGTTGATAGCTTGTCTTTTGTTTCTGCAGTAACAAATGGAGCAGATTTTTCTGGAGGAGCTGATGAACAATCTATAGAAGAACTAAGAGATTTAATTCCAGCAAGTCTAAGAACATTAGAAAGAGCAGTAGCTGAAAGTGATTATTCAGATATATTGACTGCAAATTTTAGCGAAGTATTTGATGCTTCTACAGAAGTAAATAATATAGATCCAGGTATAGATTTAAATATTTACGTAGTTCCTCAAGGTACTGGAATTACCAGTATTACTGATAATACTTTACTTGTAAATCGTTTATCTGATTACATAGATAGACGTAAGATGGTAACTGTACAATTTCAGATTTTAGATGCTTATGGAGTGGACGTATTAATTAGATTAGAGATTTTTGTTTCTTCTACTACAAGTAAAACTACAGTAGAACAATCAATAAATTCTGCTTTATCGAATTATTTTGATTTATCTACAGGAGGACCCAATGGGTCTGGCATAGGTTTTGCTCAAAATATATTACTAAAAGATATATGTGCTATATTAGAAGATATAAGTGGAATAGAAAGATTTGAAATTAAACAATTATCATATAGACCTAGAATAGAAAATAACGTACAAGGATTATTAACTGAATATAATTCCAGTGAAGTTAGTATTTTTCAAAATGTTTCTGAATCTGAATGGCTTGCTGGGGCAGCAGGATCTGAAACAGAAGCTTCAGGAACAGTATTATTTGATAATGCTAGTTCTACTGGATTTGCATATAATTCTTCTACTGGAAAACTAAGTTACGATTTTTCAGTTGATTTAGAATCAGTAAGTCCTGGAGATTTATTTAGAAATGGACCAGGACTCCCAGAAATTACTGAGGTTCAAACAGTTGGAGATGGGGTTGGAACTGAAGAAGTAACAAAAGTAACCACAAGAGCAGATCAACAAGGAGTTGAAGAAGAAACTGAAATTACTACAGTAGAAAATGTTGGAAGCGTTCTTATAGGAACATATTTTGTAATTTATGATATTGCAGGTTCAGTTGGAGTATGGTTTAATGATAGTGGATCACCAGTAAGTCAGCCTTCTACAGGAGCTAATAGACATATAGAAGTTGATCTGAATGGAGTAACAACTGCCAATGATGTAGCTTCAGCACTACAAACAGAATTAGATGGAGATGCAGAATTTTCAGCAGGAGTTGTAGGAAATTTAGTTACTGTAACAAACGATAAAAAAGTAGATGTATTTGATGCTGCTGATGGTTCTGTTCCAACAAATTTCACTTTTACTACAACAATAGATGGAGCAAATCCAGATAGTTTAGATGGAACATACTTTTTGTTATATGATGATTCAGGATCTGTTGCTTTTTGGTTTGATATAGATAATAGTGGAACTACTATACCATCAGGTGCTTCTGCTGCAGCCAGAGCTGTTGAGGTTTCTACAGTCAATTCTAATGATCCTGCAAATGATGTTGCGTCTAAATTACAAACTATTATAAACGGAGATGCTAAATTTTCTGCTTCTGTAACTAATAATGAAGTGACAGTGACAGATGCAAGTGTAGGACAAAGAACAGATGCTTCTGATGGAATCCCTCCAACTAAATTTACTTTAGAAACTATAACTCAAGGAGCAAATGCAGATCTATTAGACGGAACTTATTTTGATATGGAAGATGATAGTGGTGCGGTAAGAGTTTGGTTTGATGTAGATAACTTATCCACTCCTCCCGGTGCTCCTGCTGGAGGAAGATTGTTAGAAGTTGATATATCTAGTGGAGATATTGCAAATGACGTCGCATCTGCATTACAATCTGCAGTTGATCTTGATGCTAAATTTTCTGCTTCTGTTGTTAATAATGTTGTTACTATAGAAGATGCTTCTGCAGGCAGTAGGGATGATGCTGCTGATAATGATACTGGATTTACATTAACTATTACTCAACAAGGTATAGAAGATGATGTAGATTATACAATATTTTCTGTTGATATAGAAAATAGTGAACTATATTTATTAGAAGATTTATCTGTAAATCCTGTTGCTGGTTTAAATGCTGGAGGTTCCATAAGAAACGGAAATACATCATTCGAATCTTATAAGGTATTTAAAAAACTACTGGCAACAGCAACTAATTTATCAATAAATAGTATTACTGATAGTAGTGTTGATTTATCTGTAAATACTGGAACAGGAACAGCTTTAGATGCTAGAACTTTAATAGATAATGATAAAGTATTTATTCCAGGAGAATATGCTACTGGAGAATTTTATTTAATAGATGGTTCTGGTAATATATGGGAAATAGAAAATAATGAAAGTAATACTTTAACTACTTCTATAACTGCCGTAAATGACGCAGGTATCACTTCAGTCAGCGACGGTGATTACAATATAGTACCAAAATTTACAGCATATCAAATATTATTTAATGGAAGTATATTTAATATTCAATATAATACGCACAATACATTTTATTCTGTAGGCGGACAGTTTATACAGATAGGAACCATAGGGGACTCTTTTGAAGTAAGTATAGAGCAGACTAATTTAGGCAGTCTTGGAATTAATGTAGATCCTATATCATTTGATTCTCCTACTGGAAGGATAAGGTTAAATGGTTCTCCAGACTTAGAAGGAATAAGTTCTGAGTATGTATTAGTTGATAATTCTGGACAAATATTTAATATAACTTCTATAGATGACAGAGCGTTACCATCTGTTACTTATAGTCAATCTAATCAAAACGACGAACTAATACTAAAGGCTAGTGGAGTAGGATCTCAATATTCTCAGGGATTTCAAGTTTCAGAAACAGATACCTATTCTGCAATTAATTTATATTTAAGAAGAGAAGGAAATATAGTTGGAAATTTAACAGCTAAAATAGTTAATGATGATGGAACTGGATTGCCAGACAGCACTTCTATAATAGCAATTTCCAGATCAATAAATGTTACTAATGTTTCCGATTCTACTTTAGAATTAACTCCTTTTACTTTTAGTTCTCCACCTACATTAAGCGCTGGAGTACAATATCATATTATTTTGTCAGGTGATGTAGCATATGTAGGTTCTCAACAAGATAACGTTTTAGTGTTTGATAATACCCCTTTTGTTGCTTATACCTATAATTCAATTTCTGGAGCTTTAGATTATGCTAGTACTGTTAATTTATCATCAGTAGAACCAGGAAATTTCTTTGAAGATAATGATGGTAATTTATTTGAGATAACTAATGTAGATGATTCAAATAATAGCTTAACTTTGGCTGCAGGACTTCCGTTAATTGTAGGTATTAATGGACATGTATATGCAAACGATAGTGTACTTATTGGAGTAGATAATTTATCTCCAACGTTTGCTACAGGAGAAATGTCACAATGGGATGGAGCTTTTTGGTCTAATTCAACTTTAGGACCAAACCAATTTGTTACTGAGCATGATGCTATATTTAGTATAGAAGGTCCTAAATCTATAGTCATAGAAAGCAATTTAACTCCAGTCTTAGGAGAAGGCGCAACTATAAGTAAAAGATATTATGATGATGAAAATGAAATATCATTTATATTAGGTATTTCTGATGGAACAATAACTTCTGCTAGTGATTTAAATGCTTATGGTAAAGGTACAGTTGGTGGAAGTCCTGATACTTTTGTTGACCATTTTATTTGGAGAACTTCTAGATTTGCGGACGATATAATCAATTTAAGATTGATGGAAATTCCTCAACTAAGTGTTTCAGATTTAACATTAGATATATTTGGTGGGATAGAATAAATGGCATTAGCTAGAAATTTTGTAGCGGATTCAGGGGAATCTAATCAGGTAATTTTAAATTGGAAGATACCTTTATCCTTTAACGATACTTCTGATGAATTAATAGTAACTAGAACCATTAGTCATGCTCCTACTGAATTATATAATACTTCTTTTCCTAATACTGCTACAGATTCTAGACCAGTAGAAATATTTAGAGGAAATACTATAGTTGGAACTGATAATGCTACTATATCAGTTTTAGGAAGTATACTAACAGATACTGCAGCAAGTTTTCCAACTGCTCCAAAATTAATAGGAAGATTATTAAGAGATTACAATAGTCAAGTTCATAGAATAATTGATAACACTTCTACTACTATTACATTAGATGGTGAACCTGCAGATGGAAAATATATAATATTGCCAGATTTTGATACTGATGAAAGAATACAAGAAAATTATGAATTTGATATAAGAACTCAAGCAGGCGCAGGATTTATCCAAGATTTAGTAATTTCTGAAAATAATTCTTTGTTACTGAAAGAATTTACACAAGATGAAGTTGCTAATCTAATATTTAAAGATGCTGCAGGAGATAAATTCTTAATAAAAACAAATGACGCCAATACTTTATATTTTTTTGAAAATGATACTCCAGTTATTGGTGCTGGAATGGCAATATTGAATAAATTTTCTGATAGTTCTCCTCTTCCTTATATTGATACTTTTTTAACGGAAACGGAAGCACAAAATAGATCTGGATCTGGATTAAGATCAAATAAGTGGTATTATTATACAGTTTTTACAAAACCACTTAATGCAAATGTAGCACAAGCAGAATTTTCAGTTATTGATACTGGAGTTTCTACTCAAGATTATGCAATTAGTGCTGATAATAAAGGATTTGGTGATAGACTATATAAACTTTGGCCTAGTTTATATAGAGATTTAGACGAAACTGGAGATCTGCAAGATTTAATGCAGGTATTTGGATTTTATATTGATAAATTACATGCTATAGTAGATACTTATAAATTACAAGATACGGATAATGTAGTAGTTACTGCTATGCTTCCTTTATCAGAACAAATGGGATTACCTGCTGTAGGATATTCAATAGGGATAGATACTCTTAGAAGAATAGGTAAAGATATTATTTCTTCTTGGAGATTAAAAGGCAGTAAGGAAGGTATAGCTTTATTTATAAGAATAATAACTACCTGGGATATAACAAACGGAACAGGGGATTTTAGTGATGCAATACAAGATTTTTTACCAAATGTAGAAGCATTAAGATTCTTTGATCCTAATTTAGGTATTACTAATAACAGACTAACAGAA
>Ga0180431_10003195_pt1 | contig 21245 bp, 20 predicted proteins | sample SS_ome_11_FD_132459 | JGI IMG/M metagenome (GOLD analysis project Ga0180431, IMG submission 132459) | Hypersaline lake sediment archaeal communities from the Salton Sea, California, USA - SS_1_MS_1 metaG | ecosystem: Environmental > Aquatic > Non-marine Saline and Alkaline > Hypersaline >...
ATCGAGAAGTTGCACACAGTTTGTTTACAAGGAGACGTCGTGAAGATTGAGCAGCGTCGTGTCGAGAAAATCAGGCCGTATGAGAACAACCCGCGCGTGAACGATATGGCAGTGGACGCGGTGGCGCGCAGTATCGAGGAGTTCGGGTTTCGGCAGCCAGTCGTCATCGATAGCGAGAGCGTGATCGTTTGTGGCCATACACGATGGAAGGCCGCGCAGAAACTCGGACTGAAGGCGGTACCGGTCCACGTGGCCACCGACCTTACTCCGGATCAGATCCGCGCCTATCGCATCGCAGACAACAAGCTGGCCGAACTGGCGACCTGGGACGTGGAGCTTCTGCAGATCGAGCTGGCCGACCTACAGGCCGCCGATATTGATCTCTCGATCATCGGTTTCTCGGATGAGATGCTCGCGCAGCTCGCCCAGGAGAATGCCGCGCCCGGGCAGACCGATCCAGACAGCATTCCAGAACCGCCCGATGCCGCTACTACTAAGAGAGGCAGGGTCTACGAGCTGGGGAACCACCGCCTCATGTGTGGTGATTCCGGGTCCGTTGCCGATGTTGACGTTCTGCTCCACGGCGTGTCGGTTTCACTTGTGAACACGGATCCGCCCTATAATGTTAACGTTGAGCCGCGCAGCAACAACGCCATTGCGGCAGGCCTCAGCACGTTCAGGCAGGGAACCACGTCCGATTTGAACCATCACCGACTTACGCATCACCAGGGTTTTGACCTGCGCCGAGGGAAGTCCAAGGCCCACGGAACAACAACAAAGATGCGTCCGAAGGACCGTCCCTTGGAGAACGACTTCGTCTCTGGAGAAGAATTCGACCGGCTCTTAGCGGCGTGGTTCGGCAATATTGCCAGGACGTTGCAGCCTGGCGGGGTGTTTTACGTTTGGGGCGGATATGGGAATTTCATCAACTATCCTGTCGCGCTCAGGGCGGCGTCGCTCTATTTCAGTCAGGCGATTGTCTGGGTGAAAGAGCATCCCGTCTTGACGCGCAAGGACTTCATGGGCAACCACGAGTGGTGCTTCTACGGCTGGCGCGAGGGCGGCGGGCACAAGTTCTACGGGCCGAATAATGTCCGTGATACCTGGCAGCTTTCACGGGCCCATCGCGGGAACGTGGCCATAGACAAGGGGGTGAATCTGACAGCCGCCGATGGTTCGCGTATTGCCGTTATGCCGCCCCAGGAAGATCTCCGCGCCGTTAGCGTTGGGGACGAGGTGCTCTTGCATGGTTTCAGTGAAGGAACGGACGTATGGCGTGTGAAGAAGATCAGCCCTCAGAACATGGTCCACCTGACGGAAAAGCCGGTCGAACTAGCCGTTCGTGCGATTCGCTACTCGTCGAAGAAGGGGCAGAGCGTCCTCGACCTCTTCGGCGGGTCGGGATCGACGCTGATTGCCTGCGAGCAGCTCGCGCGAAAGGCCTTCCTGATGGAACTGGATCCGCCGTACTGTGACGTCATCCGGCAACGATGGGCGGAGTTTGTTCATGGCAAGGGATGTGATTGGCAGAAACTCGCCCCGGAGATTCAATGACACAACCCGCCGCCGATCCAGGAGCACTCACGCCAGGGCAGATAGCTCAGTTACTTGCGGTTGGGGGCGCGAATGGCATAACCGAAGACATGATCCTCGAGGACATAAAGATGGGGGCGCCGGTCAAGGATGACGGCACGATGAGCCTGATCGATTATACCGCCTGGATGGTGAAGGAAAACCGGGCTTAGACAGACGACAAAGCGGCCCAGTCAGACGCGTCAACGTCGTGGCCGGGCCTGACCACAGCGGGTTATCAAGAACACGCCATGGCTAAGAAGAGTATCGGCAAGAAGAAACGTCGCCGAAGCCCACCGCCGCAACTACCCTTCAAGATAGACTGGACCGTTTTGGACGTGATCGACCCGAGAAAACTAAGCCCCGGCGAACTTCTTCGCCTCGTCAATTCGACGCCGATCGGCGCCGTTCTCACGGAGACCGTTCTTCGCCGGCAGCGGAACCGGGCGGGTTATCGTATTGGGACGGCGCGCCAGATCGACCTGGTTCGTTACGCTGCATGGCTTGCAAACGAACGGCATCCAGCCCATTCCCCACCAGCCAAACGATCGGATTATGATGCCCATCGCGACGCGATGGCGAAGGTCTCGCGCGAGCGGTCCGTGTCCGGGCGCGACATCGGCCTGTGTCCGGAGGTGAAGGACCCGGTCCGGTGGGCCGCGTGCGAGCGGGATTTCAAGCTCTTCTGCGAGACCTACTTCCCGGAGACGTTCAACCTCGAATGGTCGGGCGACCAACTGAAGGTCATCGCCAAGATCGAAAAGGCCGTCCTCGAGGGCGGCCTTTTCGCTATGGCCATGCCGCGCGGGTCCGGGAAGACAAGCCTTTGCGAGGCGGCCTGCCTCTGGGCAATCCTATATGGACACCGGTGCTTCATCGCCCTGGTCGGGTCCGACGAGGGGGCCGCGATCGAGATGATGGATTCGCTGAAGATGGAACTCGAAACCAACGAGTTGCTCCTGGAGGACTTCCCGAAGGTGGTATTCCCGATCCAGTGCCTGGACGGCATCGCGCAGCGCGCCAATGGCCAAACGAGCGACGGCGAACGCACTCATATGGAGTGGAAGGAGAAGGTCGTGGTTCTCCCGACGGTGCGTGGGAGCCAGGCCTCCGGGGCGATTATCCGCGTGGCCGGGATTACGGGGCGCATCCGCGGCATGAAGTACAAGCGGCGAGACGGCGTGGCAGCGCGTCCCGACCTGGTTATTCTCGATGATCCGCAGACCGATGAATCGGCGAAATCCGATTCGCAGAACCATTTTCGCATGGGGGTGATCAAGGGGGCGGTCCTGGGCCTGGCCGGGCCGGGGAAGAAGATCGCCGGCTTCATGCCCTGCACCGTCATCGCGCGGAATGACATGGTTGACCGCGTCATGGATCGCGACCAGAATCCGGAGTGGCAGGGCGAGCGGATGAAGATGATGTACTCGTTCCCGACGAATACGAAGCGCTGGGCCGAATATGAGAAGATCCGCGCGGAGGATTTGAAGGCCGAGAAAGGACTCAAGCGCGCGACCGCCTTCTACCGAAAACACCAGAAGGCCATGGACGTCGGCGCGATCGTGGCGTGGGCGGCGAGATACAACCCGGATGAGGCGTCGGCGATTCAGCACGCGATGAATCTGCGGTTTCGGGGCGAGGCGGCCTTTTACGCGGAATATCAGAACGAGCCGTTCGACCTCGTTCAGGACGAGGAGATGCTCACCGCCGATCAAATCGCCGCGAAGATCAACCGTCTTGACCAGGGCATAATTCCAATCGGAAACGATCATCTGACCGCTTTTATCGACGTCCAGGGCAAATTGCTCTACTGGGTTGTCTGCGCGTGGGGAGACGATTTCACCGGGGCGGTCATCGATTACGGCGCCTATCCAGATCAAAAGTGCCACTATTTTACGCTGCTCGACGCGCGGCGATCCCTGGCGCACGTGACGCCGCGCGCCGGTCTCGAGGGGCGCATCTTTGCCGGGCTTGAAAAGCTCACGGCGGAGATCCTCGGAAAGGAATGGAAACGGGATGACGGGGCGATGATGCGGATCGAGCGGTGTCTGATCGACGCGAACTGGGGCCAATCGACCGACACGGTCTATCAGTTCTGCCGACAGAGCGAACATGCCGCGCAGGTCATGCCTTCGCACGGCCGCTACGTCGGCGCCTCCTCGAAGCCGTTTTCCGAGTATCGCAAGCAGCGCGGCGAGCGTCTCGGGCACAACTGGCGTATTCCGTCCATCAAGGGGCGGCGGGCGATTCGGCACGTGATCTATGACGCGAACTACTGGAAGTCATTCGTTCATGCGCGCCTGGCTGTGGCCATGGGCGACAAAGGATGTTTGGCGTTGTTCGGGAAAAAGCCGGAACGGCATCGGCTCTTTTCCGAGCACCTGATGGCGGAATATCGCGTGAAGACCGAAGGCCGCGGCCGCACGGTGGACGAGTGGAAGCTGAAACCGAACAAGCCGGACAATCACTGGCTGGACGGGCTGGCCGGCGCGGCCGTGGCGGCCAGTATGCTGGGCGTGCATCTCGGCGAGCATCAGGCGGTGAAGGGCGCCGGCCGCAAGCGCGTCTCGTTCGCAGAAATGCAGAAAAACAGGAGAAGGGCGTGAAATCACGGATAAGCGAACCCGGCCACGGCGATGGCCTCTGCTGCGCAAAATGCGGGTGCGCACACCTGCCGGTCCTGTATACTCGCCGGCATCCCGGCAACCGTATCAAGCGCGTGCGCGAGTGCCGGCATTGTGGGCACAGGCTGGTCACGTACGAATCGGCCTCTCCATTTGGCTCCAAAGCGAGCGATAACTAAAAAAAGTACAGATATGTACGCATTTTGTTAGCGCCCCCTTGACGTCCCTCATCATTCCCCCCCATAATCAAGGCAACAAGAAAAAACTGCGGGCATAACGCGAGCCAGCTACTCGCGGAAGTCCCGAGACTGAGCCGGCCATGCAGGGCTGCATCCTTGCATGGCCGGTTTTCTTTTGGGCGCACGCAGGCGAATCGCGGGTGGCAGGGGCCGGTGCCCCGGCGGGCTTCATGGGCCCGCGACCGAGGTTCGACTCCTCGGCCCGCTACCGTTTGGGAGAGGAAGCACTGAAATGAGCGACAACTCAGCAGCCATCAATACGAACGCGCAAAGTCCTGCCGAGGTCGAGCAGGACGGCACACGCGCGAAGGCGCATCCGATCAACGATCAGATCGCAGCGGATCGATACGCGGCAACGCGCGCTGCGCACGCCAGGAACTCGACGGGACTGCGATTCAATAAAATCGTACCGCCGGGGAGCGTCTGAATGAAGAAATTTTTCCGCGCCGGCAAGAGACGCTTGATGGCAATCAGGCGCGCGATTCGCGGCAAGTACGACGCCGCGCAGACGACGGCAGACAACAAAAAACATTGGGCGAACGCCGATGCGCTTTCGGCCGATGCTGCCAATTCATTCGCCGTTCGGCGGACGCTTCGGATGCGGGCACGCTATGAACTCGCCAACAACTGCTACGCGCGCGGGATCATCTCGACTTTGGCGAATGACGCCATCGGCCGGGGCCCGCGATTGCAGCTGCTGACGGAGAGCGGCGATGACAATACGCACGTCGAGAAATCCTTTTCCGACTGGGCGGCGGAGATACGTCTCGCTCAAAAGCTTCGGACGGCGCGCATGGCCATGGCCAGCGACGGCGAGGCGTTTCTGCTTCTTTCCAACAATCCGAAATTGCATCATCCCGTCAAGCTCGACCTGGTTCTGATCGAGGCGGATCGCGTGACCACGCCGCTGTTTGCCCCCGAGAAAGGCGCGAAGGCGGTTGACGGGATTGTTTTCGATCAGAATGGAAACCCTGTCGAATACCACGTTTTGAAGCAGCACCCGGGCGACACGGGATGGCTCGGTTCAGGGCTGGAATATGACCCCGTTCCGGCCAGCCGGGTGATTCATCTATTCCGCAAGGATCGGCCGGAGCAGCATCGGGGCATTCCGGAAATCACACCTGCCCTTCCGCTCTTCTCCCAACTGCGACGATTCACGCTGGCGACGCTTGATGCGGCGGAGACGGCGGCAAACTTCTCCGGCGTCATCGAGTCCAACGGGGCTGCCGAGGAGGAGACAACCGAAGAGTCTGCGCCGTTCGAGGAAATTGAACTGGCGAGGAACCTCTTCACGACGCTTCCCTACGGCTACAAACTTGGCCAGATGCGGGCCGAACATCCGGAGACGACGTATGCGATGTTCAAGCGGGAACTTCTGAACGAAATGGCGCGGTGTTTCAACATGCCTTACAACATCGCCGCCTGCAACTCCTCCGACTACAACTACGCCTCCGGGCGCCTCGACCACCAGACCTATGATCGCGCGATCTCCGTTGACCGAAGCGACATTGAAATCGTCGCGTTGGATCCGATTGCCGCGGCCTGGATGGCCGAGGCCGTTCTCATCGAGAAGCTCCTGCCGCAATCATGGCGGCTCATGGGCGCCACGCTGCCTCCGCGTCACGCATGGTTCTGGACCAACCGTCCGCACGTGGATCCGTCCAAAGAGGCGAACGCCCAGGAAACCCGGCTGCGGAACAACAGCACCACCCTGGCGCACGAATACGCGCTGATGGGCAAGGACTGGGAACAGGAACTGCGCCAGCGCGCGAGGGAAATCGCGCTGGAACGCGAACTGGGCATTGAGGCAACGAAACAGACCCGAAATCCGGCGCGGAACCGCGCCGACAATTCAGAGGAGGACTGATCATGTCCCGACGATCGAAACGCCGTATCCGCGCCGCCGCGACGGACTCCGACAAAAAGCAGATCTCGTTTCTGACGGACTTGGGCAACATCACCATTGAGGCGGCCGCCGACGAGGAAGGCAAGCCAAAGATCCCGCGTTTCTCGATGGTCGCTTACACGGGCGGCGCGATGCGTCTTGCGTACTGGCGCTATCCGGTCATTCTCGATATGGCCGGGGCGCAGATCCCGGCGCAGAGCGTGCCGATCCGCATGAATCACGACGCCGCGCACGGCGTCGGGCACACCGACAGCATCAAAATCGAAGACGCGCAGTTGCTTGCGTCCGGCGCGGTTTCGCGCGACACCGAAGCCGCGCGGGAAATTGTGGCGAGCGCGAAAAGGGGCTTCCCCTGGCAGGCATCCGTCGGCGCCAGCGTCGGCAAATACGAATTTGTCAAGGAGGGCACAACCGTTGCCGTCAACGGCCGGAACTTTGACGGGCCGGTCTACGTGGTACGGCAATGGCCCTTGGGCGAAATATCTTTTGTGGATCGGGGCGCCGACGCGAACACCTCTGCGAGCGTGGCGGCGAGCGGCGTCCCCACAGGAAAGGAGATGGATATGGACTTTGAAAAATGGCTCAAGGCAAAGGGCTTCGACCCCGCGTCTCTGAGCGACGAGAACCGCACGGCGCTCGAGGCCATGTGGAAGGCTGACGTTCAGGCAAGCCAGCCGGCGCCGCCGGCATTCGGCAGTCTCGATGCGGAGATTGCCGCGCAGAAGCGCAAGCAGGACCTGGAGACGCTGGCCGTGAAGTACGTCCGCGAGGCTCCCGCATCGGCGGAGACGATCCGCGAAATCGCCGCGCGAGCGACGGTCGATGACAAGGTCTCGATCAAGGACGCCGAGCTGCAGATGCTCCGGGCGACTCGCGTGACGCCGCCGCACACATTCACGGGATTCGCACAGAGCGAGCACCAGGTGCAGGCGGTCCACTACGAGGCCGCACTGGCGGCAACCGCAAAGCTGCCGAGCCTTGAGAAGTCCTATTCGGCCGACGTGCTGAATCGGGCGAGCGATGCCTTTCCGCGCGGGCTGTCCATCGGCGAGATGCTGCTGGCGGCCGCCGCTCAGAACGGCTACCGCGGGATCAGCCTCCGCAGCGGGCTCAAGACCGCCCTGCGCGCCGCGTTCGCCGAGCCGGACATCCAGGCGAGTGGGTTCTCGACATTGAGCCTGCCCGGCATCCTGGGCAACGTGGCAAACAAGTTCCTGCTCGACGGATTCATGTCGGTCGAACAGGCCTGGCGCGCCTGCTGCCGCACGCGGCCGGTCAAGGACTTCAAGCAGATCACCTCGTACCGCCTGAGCGGCGGATTCGAATACGACGAGGTTGGGCCGGACGGCGAACTGAAGCACGGGACGGTGAGCGAGGATTCGTACACCAACCAGGCCAAGACGTATGGCCGCATGTTCGCCATCACGCGGCAGGACATCATCAACGACGATCTCGGCGCCCTGTCCGACGTGCCCCGTCGCATCGGTCGCGGCGGCGCGCTCAAGCTGAACACCGTGTTCTGGACGGCTTTCATGGACAACAGTTCGTTCTTCACCAACGCTCGCGCGAACTACGCTACGGGCGCCGGCACGGCGCTGGCAGCCGCCGGACTGAAAGCGGCCGTGACCGCGTTCAGGAAGATCAAGGACCCCGACAGCAAGCCGAAGGGCGTCGCGCCGAAGGTCCTGCTCGTACCCGTGGATCTCGACATCGCGGCCCGGGAGCTGGTTCAGACGATCACCTGGAATTCGGGCGGCGCGGCCGACACTGCGCAGATTCCGAACTTCAACGTGCTCGGCACGCTCGGGCTGGTCCCGGTGGCGACCGAGTATCTGTCCGACACGGCCATCACGGGCTACTCGACCACGGCCTGGTATCTCCTCGCCAACCCCAACGACATCCCCGTCATGGAGGTCGTGTTCCTCAACGGCCAGGAGAATCCCATTGTCGAATCGGCCGACGCTGATTTTGACATGCTCGGAATTCAGTTCCGAGGGTACTACGACTTCGGCGCGGCCAAGCAGGACTGGCGCGGCGGGCTGAAGTACCGCGGCACGTAGGATCGCAACCCTCGGGGGGCGCGCATCCGATGAAACACGCGCCGACATGATCTTTCACTCGTAATCGGGAGGACTCAAATATGAGCGCAACCTACAGAGCAACCGGGGATCGCATCGATCATACCCCCGACGCGGCGGTGACGGCCGGCGACGTGGTCGTGCAGGAAACCCTGGTGGGCATCGCCACCAAGGACATCGCCGCCGAGGCCCTTGGCTCCCTGGCCGTCGAAGGGATCTTCGATGTGGACAAGGAAGAGGTGGCTTTCGCCGTCGGCGAGGACGTCTATTTTGACACCGACTCCGAACTGGCCACCAAAGAGGAAGGCGCGTTCATGGGCAAGTGCGTCGCGGCCGCAGACGCCGACGACGACACGGTTCGCGTCAAGCTCGTGATCCTCGATGCCGCCGCATCGAACACCGTAACGGGGACCGGCACAGGAGTTGCCTGATCGTCAAGAATCCGCTCGATGACTGAGGGGGCCATGACGGCCCCCTCGCGTCGAGTCGCGTTTTGCCTTTGGACGGAGACGAGAATTCTAATGGCGACAATCATCCGACGCGAACACAAGGACTACGGCGGCGAGGAGTACGCGTATCGTGATTAGCGCAAGCAATCTGGTCTATCCCCCGACCGTGACAGCGGACGCGGATCGCTACCGCTATCTCTATGCGGCCCTGGAACAACTCCGCCTCAAGCACAATGAGCGCGCGGGCGACCTCACACCGCAAACGCTCTATTGGCGGCGTGAATGGCGGAAGCCTCACGATGGGATTATCCAAAACATACTGCCGCTGCGCGCGAGGTTGCGGACCCCTGACTGGCGCGTAAGCGATTCTGAGCCGGTCGATCCGGCGCTGGCTCTCTTGCGAGGCGAGGGCAAGGCGGATTATCGCAGTGCCGATTACAAGGTGCTGACCGGATTCGATCTGGACGGCGTTTCCGGCGCGATGAAGATCGAAGACCCGACGGCGGATTTCACTGCCTTTTCCAACACGAGCGACCCCGGCTCCGACATCATTGCCACCGCCTCTAAGCTGGACTTGAACGATGTTCGAGGGGACTCTGATACGTACTGGTGGGATGACCGTGGCGTCGACCATTTTGGGGCGGCATTTGAACATCTGTTTGAGGCGACTCAATATGATTCCGGGTCCGACTACTATATCAGCCTGGTCATCTGGGGCGTTTCCAATGTCGCGGCGAACGAGGAATACCTTGACGACAATTCGTCTCAGGCGCTTTGCGTCTATTTGCGGACGCGCAACCCCACTACGTCCAGCGAGGTTTTCATCAAGGATTACGAGGACGACAGCAGCGACAGCTATTCAGCCGTCTCAGCGGATATCAAGCATTATTACACGGCGGCGCGAACGAGCGAGACGGCGGTCCAGTGCATCATCTACAGCGACGCAGGCAGGACATTGGACGAGGACACGATAGCGACCACGATCACGAGCGGCCGCCGCTACCGATATGGGGCTGGATGCGCCATCGAGAACGACGGCGATTCGCGCGGCTTCACCGCCGACATCGAGAACCTCGATTGGCAGGAGGGGGGCGAGCCCCCAGCCACGAACCCACGGCGGAGGCTGCTCATAGGAGCATAGCATGTACGCAAAACAGAGCACGGCGAAGAGCTTTCTGGTCGGGCCGATCCTCGATGCGGACGGCGCGGCGAAGACCGATGAAGTCGTCGCCTCCATCAAGGTCACGAAGAACGGCTCGGTCGGCGCCCCGAACGGCTCCTCGACGCTCACGCACAATCACACCGGCCACTACGTTTACGCGGCGAACGCGAACGACTTCGACACGCTCGGCGAGGTCGTGTTTTCTCTAAACTCGGGCACGAACGCGATGTCGATCGTGCGCTTCCAGGTCCTGCCCGCGAACGTGTACGACTCGCTCGTGAGCGGGTCGGATTATCTCGATGTGAACGCCGCCCAGGTTGAGGGCTCGGACGCGACGGATACGATTCAATCCTCGTGCGATGATGCGCTTGTCGCCAATCATCTCGACCATCTGCTCAAGACCGACTATGACCCATCCTCAAAGCCGGGCGTTGCGACGGCGCTGTTGAACGAGATCGTCGAAAACGACGGCGGCGTGTCGCGCTTCACGCAGAACGCCTTGGAACAGGCCCCGGACACCACCACGGGGATTGAGCTTGCCGACGACGCGATCACAGCGGCGAAGTTCGACGAATCGACGGCCTATCCTGTCAAGAGCGCCGATACCGGCGCGACACAGATTGCGCGTGTGGGCGCTGACGGCGACACGCTTGAAGACCTCTCAGACGAGATCGCGGCCATGCAGGACGATGTGACCACCATTGCCGGGGACGTGGAGAATATCGACGGTGACGCCATGCGTGGGACGGACGGCGCGGCCACGGCGGCGGAGGTCGTGACGGCGCTGCTGGCAAAGACAGGCTGGACTGAGGGGGGCACGACAACGATTGAAACGCTTTTGAAATCGCTGCTCGCCCTGACGCAGGGCAAAATCACGAAGGACGGCGATGACTACACGTTTTTTGACGATGACGGTCTAACGGAACTCTTCACGCTCACGATTGCGGCAGGATCGAGGACTCCAAGCTGATGACGATCGCTATCGCTGACATGCAATCGGTCGGGACTCTCGGTTGGTGGTATACCGACCTGGGCGGGGCCTCTCCGCCCGACGCCCCGAGCCTGTCCATCAGTGACGACGGCGACGGCGACGCGATCACGGCGACCGTGGCCGGAGCGGCCGGGGCGACCCACACGCTGTATTACATGGCCGCCGGCGCATCCGCATGGCGCGAGGGCAACTCGCGCGCGGGCGACGGCGTGATTCACCAGACCGGGTTGGCAACCGGGACGCTTTATTTCTTTGTCGTCGTCTCATCCGCCGCCGGCCTGGTCAGCCTGCCGTCCCCCACGATTCAGGTTCGGCTGTCGGCGGGGGAGAGCGCGGCCGCGAGCGACCTCCTCTCCTCCGGGAGTTCGTGGCTCGCCGCGCAGCGCCGCGCCCACATGACGCGCTCCGTCGTCTACCGGCGCGGCGCTGCCTCCGTCGCCCTTGCCGCGACCGTCGGCCGCACGCCGTTCTGGGTGGACCGGGGCGAGGGACTGTTCGAGCGCATCGAAAGCCGTGATTATTTGGTAACGGCCGCCGATCTCAGTCTCGGCGGGATGACGGTCCTGCCGGAGCGGGGGGATCAGATTATCGAATCCGCGAAGGTCTACGAGGTCATGGCGCCCGCCGACGAGCCGCCTTACCGCTATTCGGATCGCGGACGCTCGCAACTCCGCATCCACACGAAATACATGGGAGATGATTCGTGAGTTCCGCCATCGCCACCATCGCCGAAGCGATCAAGGACGCCCTCAACGGCGAGGACTTTTCGATGGACTTCACCGCCGCGCGCGTCTATCGCCCGAGTTATGACCTGAAGGACGTGAAGGACCTGACTGTTGTCGTCGCGCCTCGGGCCAACGAGATCACGCTCCTCAACCGGCGGGACGATCAATACGAGGTGACCGTTCAGATCGGCGTGCTCAAGAAACTTGACGACGAGGACAATGCCGAGATCGATCCCCTTATGGCGCTTGTCCAGGAGATCTGCGAGTTTCTCAGCCGCAAGGCGATGGGAACCGGCCTCTGGCTCAGCACGAAGAACGATCCCATTTATTTGGCCGAGCATCTCCACCAATACCGCCAGTTCACCAGCGTCATCACGGCGACCTATCGCGTCATGGAGGGGGGCTGATGGTCGGATTCAAAGTCACGCAGAAGATGAACCCTGAGAAAGTGCTGCGCGCCAAGGCCCGCGCTCAGAGGCAAGTCCTCTACCAGCAGGGCGGCTATGTGCGCGCGGTCGCGCGCCGGAGCATCAAATTCCGGGCGGACCTGGACGCCAAGTCGCCCCCGGGATCTCCGCCTTACACGCACCGAGAGCACACGCTTCGCAACGCGATCATGTTCGCGGTCGAGCGGGTCAGCGCGGTGGTGGGCGGGACGCGATCGCGCATTGGCCGCATCGCGCACACGCATGAATTCGGCGGCGTCGAACCGGCCACGAGGAAAAAGCCGCGACGCCGATATCCGCCGCGTCCCATCATGGGACCGGCTCTCATCAAGTCGCAGCCCCGCCTGAATGAGTTCTGGCGGAACGCCATCAAGGCCTGAACAGGAAGGAGCCTCCAATGAGCGGCAAACTCGGCATGGAAGCAAAGCTGTATTACAAGCGCGGCGGCGTGGCGGCCGCCGGCGACTGGAGCGAGTGCGAGAACGTCAAGGACAACAAGCTCAGCCTGAGCAAGGCGTTGGCCGACTTCAGCACGCGCGGGAATAACGGTTGGCGCGCGCAAAAGGGCGGACTCAAGGAAGCGTCTGTCGCGTTCCAGATGATCTGGGACATCGACGACGCGGACTTCGACGCCTTCATCGACGCCTTCATCTCCGGAGACGTGATCGGCCTGGCCATCATGGACGGCCCGATCGCCACCGGGACCGGCCTCGTGGCCGACTTCGAGGTCTCGAAGATGGACCGCGACGAGGGGCTCGAAAATCCGATGACCGCCGACGTCGAGTGCGTCATCACCTATTCGGCCACCGCGCCGCAGTGGTACGAGGAAGGCGCGACCGGCACGGGGACCGCTCCCTGATAGCCCCGGACTTTAGGAGGAGAACCTGACGTGAGCAAGTTTACCGACATCAAAGGACGGGCCTGGCTGATCGAGATCACGGTCGACACCGTCAAGCGCGTGAAATCGCTTTGCGAGGTCGACCTGCTCGATATTGTGCAGGACCGGGGCAAACTGCTGAGCCAACTCACCGACGATCCCATCACCCTCTGCAACATCCTCTATGTCATCTGCAAAGACCAGGCGGATGAGCAGAAGGTTTCCGATGAGGACTTCGGACGCGGGCTCGGCGGCGATGCCCTCGAGCAGGCGACGGTTGCCTTCCTGGAGGCCCTCGTAAATTTTTTCCCCGGCCACAAGCGGCGGGTCCTGCAGAAGGTCCTCGATCGAAGCGCCGAGGTGCAGAGCATGGCGACCGATCTGATCATCGCGAAGCTGGACGATCCGGCGATCGAGGCCCATCTGAAGGCGAGGGTCGAAAAGATTCTTTTGACGCCTGGGGACTCATCTGGCGATGCGCCGGCATCCTCGGACTGAACCCCGGGCCCTTCACCTTAGCCGAGCTTGTGGCGATGAGCACGGCCCGGGTGGATTCGGAATGGAATCATACCGCCGCGCTGCTCGCGCAGATCGCGAATGCGCACCGGGATCCGAAAAAGGGCCGCGCGCACAAGCCGGATGATTATCACCCGCTGAGGGCCAGGCGGTCGAGCGGCGGGATTCCGATCACGAAAAAGAACATCGGCATGCTGAAGAAGATTTTCATCAGAGAGGATCGACATGGCAGGCGCCAGTGACATCAAAGCCGGAGCGGCCTTCATCGAGCTCTACCTGAAGGATGCCGCGGTTATGAAAGGACTCGCGCGGACACAGGCGCGGCTGAAGGCCTTCAGTGCGTCTCTGATGAGCTATGGCCGGAAGATGATCACCTTCGCCGCGGTGGCGGCTCTGCCCTTCGCCATTTCCCTCCGGACCTTCAGCCAATTTTCCGACAAGATGAGCGTGGTCCGGGCCGTCACGCAGGCCACCACCGATCAGTTCAAGGCACTGACCGAAGAGGCCAAGCGGCTCGGCCGCACCACGTCATTCACCGCCTCCCAGGTGGCCGAGGGCATGATCTCGCTCGGTCGAGCGGGATTCGGGTCGGATCAGATCCTCGCCGCGATTCCGGCCGTCCTCGATCTCGCGCGGGCCACGGATACCGAACTTGGCAACGCTGCCGAGATCGCCGCCGCCACCTTGCGCGGCTTCAAGATGGAGGCCACGGAGACCACCCACGTGGCCGATGTGCTGACCGCCACGGCGAACGCCTCCGCCCAGACCCTGTCCGAACTCGGCGAGTCCATGAAATATGTCGCCCCGCTCGCAGCCGAGGCGAACGAATCCCTCGAGGACACCGCCGCCGCCCTGGGCCTCCTCGCCAACAATGGCATCAAGGGATCCATGGCCGGGACCGCGCTTGCGCGCGCCTTCAAAAATCTCACGCGCGAACCGGTTCAAAAGACCATCGCCGGGCTGGGCGTGGCAGCCGCCGACGTGGACGGTAATCTCCGTCCGGTCGCCGACATCCTGGGCGATATCGGACGCGCGACCGCGAAGATGGGGACCGCGAAACGGCTTTCGATCTTCGAGGCGGTCTTCGGACGCGGCCAGGCCGCCGCTTTGAAAATGGCAAACGCCCAGGACTTTCAGGACATGCGCGCGGTCCTGACCGGCGTGGACGGCACTGCGCGCGAGACGGCCAAGACGATGGACGACAACCTGGGCGGATCGTTCCGGCGCATGATGTCGGCCATCGAGGGCGTGCAGATCGCCATCGGCGAGGCGCTGACGCCGACCCTGCGCTCCTGGATGCAAGTCATCACCGGCGCGGCCGGCGCGGTGACGGCCCTGGTTGAGAAAAACCACGATCTCTTCGTGAGTGCGGTGAAGTGGATCGCCATCATTGGCGGGGCGGGCGCGGCGCTCCTCCTCCTGGGCACGCTGGCCGGCATCGCCTCCTTTGCACTGGGTGGGCTCCTTTCGATCATCTCCGCCATCGGGACCGGGCTGAGCATGCTGGTTTCGGCAATCGGTTTTCTCCTCTCGCCGATAGGACTGATCATCGCGGCAGCCGGCGCGCTCGGCTATGCCATTTTCACCATGGCCGATCTCGGTGGGATCGCCCTTGGGTGGCTGGGCGATAAATGGGCCGAACTCAAGGGCGACGCTCAGGCGGCGATCGATGGGATCCGAGATGCCCTGATCGCCGGCGACCTCAGACTTGCGGCGCGCGTGCTCTGGGCCTTCCTGAAGCTCGAATGGACCAAGGGGACCTTCGCGCTGAAGGAGACCTGGTTTGCCGGGATGTCGGCCATGGAGAGTGGCATGATCGAGGCGTTCTACGGGACACTGGCCGGCATGACCATCGTGTCGGACGGCCTCCGCTCCACCTGGGCCGTCGTGACAACCGAACTCGCGGACCTGTGGGGGAACTTCATCAACATGGTTCTCGTGGGATGGAACTCGGCATCCTCCTTCCTGCAGAAGGCGTGGACGCAGCTGAAGGGGTTCATCGATTCGGACATCGATGTGGAGGCCGAGATCAAGCGCATCGAGGAGGAACGGGTTGCCAAAGAGACCCAGATCGACGTCGACTTCGCCCAGGAATCTCTCCGAAGGCGCGCGCAACTCGATCGCGAGTTGGACAGAATCGAACGGGACAAGGTCGGGACCCTCGCCCAGATTGGGAGCGAGGCCGACAAGGCCCAGGCCGCGCGGCAGGCCGCCCAGGACAAGCAGGTCAAGGACCTCTATCGGCAACTCGCCCGGGCCAAGGCCGATCTTGCGGACGCCATCGCCGACGCAGCGGACGCGCGCGCGGGCGCCGAGGCCGAGGGGACGGACCTGCCGTCCCGAATCGAGGATTTAAAGGACCGCCTCAAAAACCTGATGGACGGCAGCCTCGGCGGCATCAGTGAAAAACTCGAAACCCGCGGGACCTTCTCGGCGGTCGCGGCCTTCGGGATGGGCAAGGGGACTGAAGCCCTGGACGAGATGGCGGGCTATCTGAACAACATCGAACGCACGAACCAGGACATCGCCGATGCGGCGCAAAACGGTTTGGCATTTGGACCCTGATCATGGCAGCGGAAGTTACCGAACTTTTTGAAAATCGGCATGAGGTCATCGGCGAATCCGCCGAAATCCCTTATGGCGTCCTCGGCGCGGAGGACGAGGCCGCCGTGCGCGCGGCGGCCGAATCCGAGATCCCGGCCACGATGGACTCGAGCGGGGTCACGCTGGCGCTCAAAAGCGTCGAACTGGTCGAGCATCTCGACGTCACCACGTGGCGGCTGCGGGCGAAATATCGGAAGTCCTCATGGAATTGGTTCAGCCATCTGACGCCGCCCGACCCGCGTTTTTCCTTCGACACCTCGGGCGGGACGCAGCACATTACGCAATCGCGTGAGACGGTCAATTCCTACGGCCCGAAGAAGTCGGATGAACTCGGCGGGGCGATCGGCTTCGACGGCAAGACGGTCCAAGGGTGCGATATCGTCGTGCCGGTCTACAATTGGGCCGAGACGCATTATTTCGAGGACGCGGATATCACCTCAGCCTATAAGCAGATCATCGCAGGCCTCACGGGCAAAACGAATAACGCATCCTTCAAGGGGTTTGATGAGGGCGAGGTCCTTTTCCTGGGGGCGACCGGGTCCCGCCAGGGCGACGATGACGACGATCTCTGGGAGATCACGTTCCGGTTTGCCGCGTCGCCGAACGAGACCGATTTGGAAGTCGGCGATATCGCCGGCATCGCCAAGTGGGGATGGGAATACCTCTGGGTGCAATACGGCGATACCGAAGACGCGGTCGCCAATCTTCTTGTGAAATCGCCCGTGGCGGTCTATATCGAGCGCGTCTATGACGCCGGCGACTTTTCGGACCTCAACATAGGAACATGACCACTGCTCTCGAAAAAGTTAGAACAGGGCAATCCTTCAGGCCCAAGGCCGATACATGGAATGCCTTTGTCCACGCCGCGCAATATGTCCGCGATCGCGAGATTGGGGGCGGGGCGCGCATCGGAGACCTGGCGCGGGGCGAGACCGTCACGATCAAGAACTCGAGCGGCGCGGACCGCGCGCGCTTCAACGTCCTGGCCGTCTCGGACATCCTCATCGATCCGGACGCCAACGAATCCGAGTTCATCCGCACGATGGCGCTCGACTGTGACCTGGTCGAAAACGTCGCAGGCGAGAATGCGCTCCTCTACGTGATTTTGCAGGAGCCGATTGTGGGCGACGGCCTCGGCCAGGCCCTGCTCGACGGCATCACCCCCTGCAAAGTCTACGTCCACAACGAGGACCATCAATATGCCCTGCCGGGGGTCGATCCCGGTTATCTCGACTCGGCGGCTGCCGGCATTGCGAAGATCCTCTGGAAGGGCGCCGGCACAGGCGAACAGTGGGCTTTGGTGCGGATCCCCGCCGAGGACGGCCAGTCCATCCGGCTCTACAATGCTTCGGGCGGCATTCTGAGCGACGGGTACGTGTGCGGGATCGATGGGATGGAGACCGGCGGTCCGCCGTTCGCCTTTCGCGCGATAAAGCCGACATCAGATCATCAGATCAACATTCTCCCCATGGGCGGTCCCGACCTGGAGAATGATGCCGGGCGCTGGGTCCCGCTTGGTCCGGTCATGCGCTACCGGCTCAGGGGGAGGATCACTGTCGCGCCGGGCGAGTCAGTCGGCGCGGCTGCCGGATCCCATCTTCTGGAACTCGGCAACCTCGGCTACATCATCCTGGGTGAGGAGATCGTCTCGGTCGATGAGCGGTATGTTTACGTCGTGCATGGCGACGGAGCCACCCCCACGGGGACCGGCACAATCACGAACCCGGAGACGCCAAGCGCCACCACGGAACCGGCCACGGGATCCGCCACCGAAGGCACGGGGAGCGAAACCGAACCCGAAGGGACAGAATCCGACACCGGAACCGGAACGGAGGGAACAGGGACCGACACCGAGACCGGGAGCGAAGGCACTCCGTGGGAGGAGACCGACACCGAACCCGGCACAGACACCGACACCGGGACCGGGACGGAGGGGACGGGGACCGACACCGAGACCGGGACGGATACGAGCGGAACCGGGACGGACACGACGGGAACGGCCAGCGATACGGAGACGCTGACGCCGTCTGCCGGCGGCAATGGGTGCAATGATTGCAACCCGGCGATCCCCGACAAGCTGTATGTGACGCTGTCGGGGCTGGGCGGAGATTTCGCAACCGACATCGGAGACGGCAAGCACACGGTCGCTCACCACGCCGGATGTGACTGGTATGAGAGCACGGACCCGTCGGTTCCCGCTGTGCCTTATATACATCTTTGGTGGGACACCGATCATTGGTACGTGCAGATCGTCGTGGGCGTCAACTGTACGCTCAAGTGGCAGGGACCAGCTGACGAATGCGAGCCGTGGGACGGATCATATGCGTGGCACACATGCACGGATATTACGTGCTCCGGCTCCTGTGCCGCGTCGTCCGGTGCGTCGTGCTCCGTCAGTTGGAACTAGCGAGGTTGAATACATGGCTGAAATGAGCAAGCATTTCCCTTGGCTCGATGCGACCGAGGACGCGAAATACCTCAAGGGCGAGCATGGGAAAACATCGGACCGCTGGTTGTCTGCGCCCAAATTGGACCCGTGCTGGCGGGGGGATTACCGGGAATGGCACATCGAGGACGGCAAGTGCTCCCAGGTGCAGTGCTATTGCAGGTTTTGGCGGCGGTGGATCAACGCGAGCGGCGCCGCGTGTGTGCGCTGCACGCAGAGGGCGTGGCCGGATGTCGAACTTTATCGCGCGCATTTCCTGCCCGGCCTTGACAAGGAGGCTCAGGAGGCGGCCGTTCTCAGAGCGGTGCAATCTGGGCAACTCACAGAGGCCGAGGCGGTTAAGTTGGGAGCGGAATTTGAGTTGGGAAGATCGAGTTAGAGAGGCGGCGGCAGGTATCCGTCGTGCGATCGCGGTCCCGTGCAGGCCGTGTCGGCAGACGCCCGTTCATCAGCCGCTGATCTCCATCTGCATCAACACGCACAATGAAGGCCCGCGCCTCCGGTTGACCGTGGCTGCCCTTCACAAGAATCTTCGCGGCTGGCCGCACGAATTTATCATCATCGCGGACGGTGTCACGGACGGATGCTGCGACGGTCTCGACTCGATTGCGTCGGATATCTCGATTCGCATCATCCGCAACGATCCGTGCAAAGGCTGCGGCCGCGCGAAGGGGCAGGCCGTCGAAGCGGCGAAAGGCGAGGTCCTTGTTTTTCTCGACGCGCACATGAATGTCATTGCGGGCCGCGTCTCGGCCATGGCGCTGCGCGCCGATGCTGAGGAGGCCATCTTCACGCCGGTTATTCGGAACATTAAATATACTTCGGACTGGGCGATTGAACCCGTCGGCTCCGGCGAGAACCAGATCCCTTACGACAAGGGCATGCGATTCTGCAAGCATCAATACCGGAAGCGTCCGAATGGCTGGTTGAAGGAAAACCATCTCGCGGAGATCCGCATGGTGGGCGTCGGGTTCGCCATCAGCCGCAAGACGCTCGCGCGCATCGGCGGCTTCAACGCCTACCACGGGCGGCACGGCTCCCAGGAGCGCGGCATCAGCCTCCGCGCCTTCATGGCTCAGGTCCCGGTCAAGCTCGACACATCGGTTATCCTCGGTCACGAGTTCCGCGCCGGGCGCAAGCGGCCGAAAAACTGGAAGCGTGTCGGCGTCCGCGACCAGGCGAAGAACTTCTGGCACGCCTATTTCATTGTCGCCGGCGACGAGGCCTGGCCGGAGATCGCGCGCCTCCTGCCGGCCAAGGCGCGGCGCGGCGACGGCGTCCTGAAATGCAATGACGTGAAGTCCGAGCGCGACCGCTTTCAGCGCGATTGCAAGCGCCGGTCCGACGCCGAGCTGCTCAAGTTGCTCGGGATGGCCACGCCCGCCCTGGCTGAGGTCGACGAGATCGAGGGAATATCCACAAAGGGAATGCCGCCGGAGTTCGTGAAGCGCTGGCGGAAGGCCAGATCGCTTGGCCTCATCATCATCCAGCATCCGGCCGAGATGGTCGAGGTCTGGAAGGCCGTCGCTCAGCAGCGGCCCGATTCCATGATCGAGATCGGCAGCGAGACCGGCGGCGCGCTCTACGTCTATGCCGGGGCCTGCGCGAAGGGCGCGCGCATCGTCTCGGTCGACCTGGGCGCGACCCTGCGCACCGTCCAGCACCTGCCGCGCACGATTCAGGAATTGGAGAATGAAGGGTTCGACGCGCATTGGCTCAAGGCCGACTCGAAGGACGCCCGCACGATCGGGCAGGCGCGGAAGCTCGCGGGCGATTCCATCGGCTTCCTGCACATTGACGGCAATCATTCGCGCGAGGGCGTGACCGCCGACGGGGAAAACTATTCGCCCCTGGTTCAGCCGGGCGGGATCATCGCCCTGCATGATGCCGCGAATCCCAGGACCGGCGTGCCGGGCTTCTGGGCGGCGCTGGACAAGACCGGCCATGAGGCCGCGCTCCATTGCGCGGGCAAGCTCGGCCAACATATCGAAATGGGCATCGGGATGATTCGGATAGGAGGAGCATCGAAAGTGCAAGCGGACAAGACCGTCAAGCCCGGCATTTCGGAACCCAAGATCGACGTCCATATCGCTTATGAGCCCGGCGGACGCATCGGCGCGGACTATAACCGCATCATGCGCGAGTCGCCGCACGAATGGGTTTTGCTCCTCGATCACGATGTCCTGATCCTCCATCCCTCATGGTATGAGGTCTGCCAGCGCGCGATCCGAGAACATCCGAAAGCCGGGATCCTGACCTGCTGGACGAACAACATCGCCTGCAAACACCAGAAGGACCTCGACGCGCCCGCCGGCCACGACCTCATTGCGCACCGCGAGCGCGCGCGAGCGCTCTGGAACCAGCATGGCTACCGCTGCTCCCGGAATCGGCGGTGGCTCATCGCCGGATTCTTCATGCTCACGAGCAAGGCCGCCTGGAAAGCGGCAAGGGGGTTCCCTGAGGATTCCTTCTTCGGCGTGGACAATGAATACGATCGCCGGGTCCGCCGAGCCGGATTCGAGACCTGGCGCCTGGACGGCCTCTATTGCTATCACATCCGCGAGCGCAGGGATGGCGACTGGATCGAGGGCGTGGCCACGTCGGCCACCC
>Ga0180431_10003199_pt1 | contig 21233 bp, 16 predicted proteins | sample SS_ome_11_FD_132459 | JGI IMG/M metagenome (GOLD analysis project Ga0180431, IMG submission 132459) | Hypersaline lake sediment archaeal communities from the Salton Sea, California, USA - SS_1_MS_1 metaG | ecosystem: Environmental > Aquatic > Non-marine Saline and Alkaline > Hypersaline >...
CGCCCTCTCGGTCTATGTAGAGCCCGGCGCCCAAACCGGCCGCGTGATTTGCCCGGATCGTCGTGGACTCAAGGACAAAGCTCGACAGACGGCACGCGATCCCGCCCCCCGCTTCGACCGCATGGTTCTCCTCAATCAGGTTCTCAAGACCTCTCCCCTGCGACTCCGACAGGTGCACCCCGCCTCCCTCACCTCCTGCCTCGTTGTGGGACACGACGTTGAGGGTGATCTCGCCCGTGAATTCCAGGCACAGGATGCCTCCGCCGTCCTCCAGCGCTCGATTGAAGCGGATCCGGTTCGCACGGAGGCTGGGGGCTCCCCGAAGACACAGGATGCCGGCGCCGTAGGGAGCCTCGTTCTCTTCGATCGTGTTGAGGGAGATCAGGGGGGACGCGTTGTCACACAGAATACCCGAACCCGGCGGGGCGTGGGACGCGCCGAGTGCGGACGCCGGCTTACCGGCAAGCGTATCGGTATGGCTCCCGTGCGTAATGACGAAGCCGCGGATGACGGTCGACGTGTCGGGAACGTCTACGACGGTGACGACCGTACCCATAAAGCGGCCGTCCAGAACCGTTTCCCGCCGGTCGGGGTCGGCCGCCGTAAACCGGGAGTCCCAACCTCCGAGGAACACGACGGGCTTGTCGATGACCGGACGCTCGTCATAGATTCCCTCGGCCACCGCCACCGTGTCGCCGGGCTCTGCGTGGTCAAGCGCTTCCTGAATCGTGGCCCAGTCCCCGGTACCGTCGGCACTCACGCGCCAGAAACCCGCCGGCCCCGGGCGAACGGGACTCAGGTTCTTCTTGTCGTTCGCGCAGCCCGTCAAACCCAGGAGAACAACAACGGTGAGAACTCCCGGCCTCTTCCTGCAGGTCATTCATCACTCCGGCTGTTTGGGCGGTTCCGATCCCGAAAGTAGCACTGCAATGGGGCGGGCTCAAGTTGATTTCCGTCCGCGGCCGTGGATCCGTAGCGGCCGACGGCCGGGAGGGGACCGTCCAGGATCGCCGAGCGGACCTTCGTTGACGCCCGACAAACCGTATGGTAAAGTTGGTGGAGTCGAGTACTCGATCGCCAAACCCCTTACGGGAGGCACGCGATGTTGAGCAAAGGACTTTACAGCACGATCCTTCTCTTTGTTACCCTCGTGATCGGAACCGCCGTCGCGCCGGGCGTCGGCCACGCGGAGAGGGAATCGTCGCGCGCGGGAGCGCCCGACCTCCTTAACATGAACATCACAGCCCTTCCGGATCTCGCCGCCAGAATTCCGACCATGGAGTACGTCCCCGGCTCCCCCGCGCATGTCGTGTATGGAACCGGAAGAGGATTCGTGTACCTCTTTACGATGAGCGGCCACCGCCTGAGGCCCGTGACCAAGATCAATCTGTGGAAAGGCATCAAGGACGTTGACCTTTCGGATCTCGACGGCGACGGGAAACCGGAAGTGCTCGCGCTGACCAAAGAGGCCGTGCTCTACGCACTGGACCTGAAGAGTCTCAAGATCATCTGGAATACCGAGGAGGGGTACTTCGAGGGGATCTCCTGCTTCACCGTAGCGGACATGGAACAGGACGGCGAGAGCGAAATCATTCTCCTTGCGGACAATCATCTCTTCGTGTTCGACATCGGATCGGGCTACGAGCGGTGGAAGTCCCTGGAAGAATACGAGGCGACTGACATCCTTGCCGGAGACGTGGACGGCGACGGCATGCAGGAACTGGTTCTCTCCAACGGCACGGTGCTGGACTCTCGCCTGTACGAGGAAGAGTGGACCTACGAACTCACCTTCGGTCACTCGATGGATCTGTTTGACATCGACAGCGACGGCGTCCTCGAGGTCGTGAGTCTCGACGGCGCCGGCGATCTCCAGATCGTCGATGTGGACGACCGGGCCCGGCAATGGCAGTAGGATCCCGGGCAGCATCCGAAGGCGGTCCCCATACCGGCTCCGACTCCGCATCCCCGGCCCCCTCGGAGACCGATCGTCGCTGCGCATTGCTGTTCGTCCTCTTCGTTATCATCCTCTCCTGGGCGCCACCTCTTGTGGTGGGGCTCCTCGCCGACCGGGTGGTTCTCTCGTCTGAAGAGATCGGCGGATCTTCGCTTTTCTGGGTTCTGGCGGCGGCGCCCACCGCGGCGTGGGGACTCGCCGCCCTCCTGGCCCGGGATCCCAAGCCCTGGCGGTTCCGGTGGAACCTTCCGGCGCGCTGGATTCTGATCCCCTTTCTCCTTGCCCTCGCATGGATCGCCGGAATTGTCTTTCTAGGTGCGCAAACCCGGCTCTCCGAGTGGCCCATTCGGGGAACCACGATCCCGGCGGCGGTGGCTTCCTCTCTGCTTCACGTCCTGCGGGTAGGGTTGCCCCTGGCCCTTCTTCAGGAGATCGGCTGGCGCGGCGCCCTTCTGCCTCGCCTTTTACGATACGGGAGAATCGAGGCCTCCCTGGTCACGGGAATCGTGTGGGCTATCTCTTCTGCGCCCCTTCTTCTCATGACTCCGCTCTTCGCCGGAGCGCCCGAAGCCGTGCGGTACGCGGCTTTCGGGGTCCACATCGTGATTCTGTCTATGATCATGACCTGGATCTACTGCGGATCCGGCCGCAGCCTCTGGGTTTCGATTCTCTCCCACGCACTGCTGTGGACTTTCGCCGCGAGGATCACGGGTCCCTCGGTCCTGGACGGCATGCCGATCCTTGTCGGGGCGCACGGGATCCTGGGGTCGATGTTCCTCGTCCTCTGGACATGGTGGCTCTACGTTCGGGGAGCCTTTCGGGGCGGGAACGCGATCAGGGCCAACCCCCGAGCCGCAGATTGCACAGATTCGAGACCCAACACATGATTCGCAGATTACGCAGACTACGCGGATGAAGAAACCTAAACCCGTTAGCCATAGATTGCACAGATTACACAGAGGGATACATCATGGGGGCTTGGGCTTAAGCCCAAGCCCCCACAAGAACCTGTAGGTCCTCTGTGCCGAGCGTTTGTGCCTCTTTTCGATGCCCTTCAATCTCAACTTTCGACTATCGACTCTCCACTTTCTCGGCCCGTGCGCCTACGTGATTGTAGACGCCTGGCCGCCCACCAGGGACGCGTCGACCTTCCCCGGCTCCACAATCCAGGCGGTGTCCTGGTACTTGGGAAGCTGGCCGAGCGAGACCTTGGCATAAATTTCTCTGATCGCCTCGAGACGGTCCCACGGTTTGAGTTTCTGTCCGTCCACGCTCAGTATGTTGGTAAGTCCCGCGGACGTTCCTGTCTCGAACAGACTCAGGCCGCCACCGGCCAAACTCTCTTTGAATTCCACGTAAGGCACCGTGACCCGGCGGGTCTTGATTCCCATTTCTTTTTCGAGGAGCATCTCCGTCATTTGCTGCGTAATGCCATTCAGGTTGAAATCCGAAGGCGAGATGAAGTGGACCTCTTTTCCGTACGCGAGGATGAGGTTTGACGTGGTGCACTCGGTGACGAAGAAACCGTTATCGTCCGGCCGCCATCCCAACACAATGCCGTCCGCCATGCCGCCCCCGACCATCTCGGAATACTCGCGTTCAAAGATCTCTTTGGCCCACGACTTCATCGCTCCGTACATCAGGTAGTTCGCGTTGAACTTATGGTGGTAGCCGAGGATCCTGGGGTACTTCACGGGCGAGACGCCTTCCTTGATCCGCTCGTCCTCGGGAAGCACCACGAGATGCACGCCTTCGGGCGGGTGGTACCCGCCGGTTTCCTCGAGGAACACCGTGAACCGCCCACGGGCCCCGAGGAGAGGCTTGATGCCCGCTTCTTCATTGGCCACACTCACGTGAACGTAGGACGTCTTCTTCCAGTCGTTGGCGCGAACTGTGGCAACGATGGCCTTCTCGAGATCCTCGTGAGTCATCCCATGGTCCAGTTTCATCGCTTCGGCCGTGTGCATCAGCCGGCGGATGTGACGATCCAGGAATGGGAGAATCCAGACGCCTCGGCCCTCGTCCCAGTGCGCGAGAAGGCCGGTGAAAGCGATGAACCCATACCGCGGGCCCTTGATCCGCTCGAAGGGTTCCTTGCCGTCCAACGAGAATAGCTTCCGTCCACGCCACACGTATTGCATCGATGACCTCCCTCTGGATCCTACCGACCCTCCGGTGAGGGCCGAGCGCTCGCACCGTAACTGCCGACCATACCACCTCCGAAGATGAGTTTCAAGATCCAATAGGGGCCATTGCAAACAGGCCATTCCCCTCGCGCAGTCCCCCCGGCAGGGCGCAATGTGCTAGAATGGAGCGGGCGGCCGTGTACCCGCCTCGCGCCGCATTCAACGGGAGCCTGACGTGCAAGAGAAGGATATTCTGATCGCGCCCCTCGTCAGCCGGGCCAACCGGTACAGCTTCGCCGCGCTCTTCGGATTCCTCTCCTCGCATCTGAGTCGGGGCCTCGGGAGCGGCCCGGGAGCGAAGCGGGTAGCGCCGCTCGGCGCGTGCGAAGACGTCCACTCGATCCTGCGCTCGGCGGAACCTCAAACGCACATCGTGTTTGCCTTTTCCTTTTGCACGCCCGACATCGCGGGTGCCGCGGCCCTCATTCGAAACGTCCGTGAGGCGGTCAGTCAATCGGGCCACCGCAACACGACTCTTGTCGCCGGCGGCCCCCACCCCAGCGGTGATCCTGCCGGCTGTCTCAGGATGGGAATCGACATCTGTGTTGTGGGACCCGGGGAGATTCCCTTCCTCGAGATCCTCGAGGCTCTCGCACGTGGGCGTCGCGTGGACGGACTTCCGGGAGTCGTGACTCGGGCGGGACAATCCCCACAGCAAGCGCCGGACGTGGACCTGGACGGCTATCTCCCCGCGTACCCGGAGGCCCGGCTGTTCGCTCCCATCGAAATCAGCCGAGGCTGCCCGCAGGGCTGCGCGTTCTGCCAGACGGCGCAGATCTTCGGAGCCCGGATGAGACATCGCTCAACCGAGACCCTCGCGAGGTGGTTTCGAGAGGTTCGCGATCGCGGCCACACCACGGGCCGGGTCATCACGCCCAATGCATTTGCGTACGGGTCCGCCTGCTTCGACACTCCAAACCACGGTTCCTTGGAACACGTTCTCCGTTCGGCCTGCGAAAGCGTAGGCCGAGAGAACGTCTACTTCGGCGGTTTCCCCTCAGAGGTCTGGCCGAAATCGGTAACTCGTGAGGCGGTCCGACTCGTGAAACGGTTTACGGCCAATCGACGACTGGTTCTCGGCGCGCAGTCCGGCTGTCAGGCGGTTCTCGACCGAATCCACCGCCGCCACACCCCCGACGATGTGGAGCGCGCCGTCCGCATCATTCTCGACGAGCATCTGACCGCCGACGTCGATTTCATCGTGGGGTTTCCCGGTGAGACGGACGAGGAGCGCGCCGAGTCCGTTCGCTTCATGCGGGAGCTGGTGAATCTGGGGGCCCGGATCCATACCCATTCCTTCCTCCCCCTTGCGGGAACCCGCCTCTATGATTCGGCGCCCTCGCCCGTGGACCCCGATACCCGCCTGGCACTCGAGCAGCTCTCGGGATCCGGAGTCGCGTTCGGCCAATGGCTCACCCAGGAGAACCTGGCCGCCGAGATCCGAGCATATCGCGCCGACCCTCGAAGCCACTGACCCGATCGTACAGAGAGTCGAGAGTTGAAAGTCGAGAGTCGACAACCCATACCCCGGGCCGGCGACGGGGAGGGTTCGCCGGAGCAGGGGACACGCCGGCGGGTGTTTCAACCGAGAGAGCCGCCACCCTCTTCGGCATTTCCAAATCTGCCCTTCGGCGTGGCCCGGGCGACGCCGAGCGCTCCCCGGAGCGCAAGGCCCATACTGCGGAGAGTCGAGAGTTGAAAGTTGAAAGTCGACAACCCATACCCCGGGCCAGCGACGGGGAGGGTTCGCCGGAGGACGGGCCACGGGGAGTGTGTTTCAACGTAGGAAGTTGCCACCCTCCTCCACAAATGCAATCCCCCCTTCCGCCGTGGCCCGGACGACGCCGTACCCTTCCCGGAGCGCAAGGCCCATACTGCGGAGAGTCGAGAGTTGAAAGTTGAGAGTCGAAAACCCTGCGGCCACAGATTTCACGGATTCCACAGAGCCAGCTTTCCCTGCAAGGTGACGAAGATGGGGCACAAAACCGAAAGCCGAAAGCCGAGAGCCGGAACACACCATCCCCGGGCCGGCCGGGGTGAAGGTCCGCCGGATCGAAATCCGCAGCGTGGCCTTTTCACCTGAGCAAGTGACCACCCTCCTGGCCGACCCGAGTTCCCCTTCACGCTGCGGAAGAGAGACGCCGGACCTTTGCCGCGGCAAAAGGGCCCATGCCGCGAAAGAGCGGAGCCCCCAAGGGCTCCGCTCTCAAACGTTGTGGATGATGTGTACGCCGCTACATGACCGCACTCGGCGGAGGCGGCGCGTCCGGGTCACCGGCGCTCTTCACCGGATAGTATACCATCACGAACCCCAGAATCACGAACACGAACAGGCTCGTGATGAAAGACGGGTTCTGGAAAACGGCCGGAACCTTGGTGTTGGCAAACGCCAGAGCCGCAAACACCAGACCCATCAGTGCCTCGCCTGCGATAAGGCCCGCGGCCACCAGCACGCCGGTATTCGTCACTCGGGCCTTCTGCGCGTCATTGAACTGCCGTTTCTTGACGATGGTATCCGCGATCCAGCGGATGATGCCGCCGATGAAGATGGCAAACGTCGTCTCCAGAGGGAGGTACATGCCCACGCACACCAGCATCGGGGACCGGACCTGGACCAGAATGAGAGCAACGGCCATCAGCACGCCGACGATCAGCAGCGGCCACGCCATCTCTCCGCCCACGATACCCTGCGAGAGAAGCGCCATCAGACCGGCCTGCGGGGCCGGAAGCGCTCGGCCTCCGAACCCCTGCCCGCCCGCATTGATGTCCCCCTGATGTAGAATAACCAGCGGGATAAACATGGTCAAAGAGGCCAGGATCACTCCGATGAAATCGCCCACCTGCATCTTCCACGGTGTCCCGCCCAGAATGTGTCCCACCTTGAGGTCCTGCAGCATCTCTCCCGCCACGGCCGCGGCTACGCAGATCACGGCCGCCACGCCGAGCGTGGCCGCGACGCCGGGAGCCCCTTTCATTCCGAGGATCACCATCAGGAGCGCCGCAACGACAAGCGTGGAAAGCGTAAGACCACTGATGGGGTTATTGCTGGACCCGAGAATCCCGACTAGGTACCCGGAGACCGCCGCGAAGAAGAACCCGGCAACCACCATCACGATCGTCGCAACCAGGGCCGCCGCAATATCGTGAGCGAAGTAGTTGTAGATGAAGAAAGTGGCAACGGCACAGACCAGGATTCCGATGAACACCCACTTGAAGCTGATGTCTCTCTCCGTACGCTCCTCGGCCGCCGTCGAGGCACCCGCCTTCTTCACGTCATCGATTGCCCGTCCGAGTCCCGTGGCAAGGCTCTTCCGCATACGGTAGAGCGTATACGCCGCACTCACGAGCATGCCCCCGATGGCAATCGGCCGCACCATGAACTTCCAGACCGAGATCGCCATGTTGATCCACTCGTGTTCACCGCCGCCGCCGGTGTAGGGTGCCAGCTCCGGACCCACAAAATAGAGCAAGAGCGGGACGAAGAGTCCCCAGCTCAGAAGCCCCCCGCTGAAGTTCAACGCGGCGAGCCCCGGACCGATGATGTACCCGACGCCCATATACGCGGGGCTGACGCCCGGCGTCGACAGAAGAGCGCCGCCCGCGCCCTCGACCTTGGTGATCACTTCTCGAGTGCCCGTCAGAAGAGCGACTCCCGTCTTCTTGAAGAACACGAATTTCTCCCAAGACGCCGCGAAGACCTGCAGGTTCTTGAGAGTCTGGACCAGGGCTCCCAGGCCCATGGCGCCGAACAGGAACTGGGCTCCCGTTGCGCCGGCCCGACCCGCCTTGTGGATCTCACCCGCCGCCACCGATTCGGGAAACACCAGTTCCACGTCCTCGACCATGACCCGCCGGAGAATGGTCACGAAGAGAATCCCCACGAACCCGCCCACGAGCATGATCGCCGAGGCCTTGAAGTAATTCGCCAACGTGGCGAACTCCATCCAGACGTCGGCCAGAAAGAAGGCCGGGATCGTGAAAATGGCGCCGGCGGCCACCGATTCGCCGATGGAACCGACCGTCCGCGCCAGATTCTCCTCCAAAATCGTTCCCTTCCACAGCCGAATGGCCGCCATTCCAATGACCGCGGCCGGATAGGTGGCCGCGATGGTCATCCCCGCCTTGAGACCGAGATACGCGTTGGCCGCTCCGAGAAAGAAGCACATCACGAGTCCCAACAGAATGGCCCCGATGGAGAATTCCTTCATCGAAGTTCCTGCCGGGACGTAGGGTTGGTATTTGGCCATTCCCACACTCCTTTTGGAACCCTCTCCTCGACCACAGAGGATCGACGCGGGACCCTCTTGTGGGACCCGATCCTCCTGCCCAACGTTCGCTCCGTGCCCGGCGAGTATGTCTTCATGCCACCGAGCATGTCGCCGAGTATAGGGATAGGCCCTTGAGAGGTCAAGAGTTTCCGGCCAATCCGGCGAACTTGACACTCCGCGGTTCACCATGCTAGATTGCTGGAGCTCGAGGGCTGTTGAGGAAGTCATCGTTGCCGTTCAAGGGTCCGCAAGACGGTCGCTGTACCCCGACGGACCGTCTTGACCGATCGCGTCCAGAGCCCGGGGACTTTTTCAACAGCCCCACTCGCCGAAAAATCCGTTCTCCCGGCCACAGACGAGGAGTCTATGCGAAGGGTGGAGACAACCGGGGCGGCATGTGTGGTGGGACTGTTTCTACTTTCGCACGCCGTTTCCTGGGGCCCGGAACCGGCGCGCCTCGCCCTGGGCGCCGTTTCCCTTTTCCTCGTACCCGGCTACCTCATCGGACGACGGATCTGGCATCGATCCCGCTGGGGCCTCATCCACTGGGTCTGCATCTCCGCCTGTCTCAGTCTCGGCGTGGACGTTCTCACGGCAGGGGTCTTCTACCTCCTGCGAATGAACGCCGGTCTGCTGGTCTACGCTCTCTGTGGCCTGACCCTCCTTCTGTCGGTCGTCCTGATGTCGGGGGCGGCCGGTGTTCCTTCGCGGCCTCTCCCCACCCAGGTTCTCTCGATCAAACGCGACCGCCAATGGATGCTCGCCACGGCGGTGTTCGCAGCCGCCCTTTCCCTGATCCTCCTCTTCTCCCCCCTCGAGATAGGGTACGGAGAGGACATGCTCGGGCACATCGCCGTCAGCAGGGAAATCGTGGATACCGGGCAGATCGTTCCGCTCCACGAGTTCTACGCCGGGGACGAGCCCATGGGGGAGGACCCGAGAGTCGGCCTTCTTCATGCCGTCATCGCTTCACTCGGGCAGGGCTCCGGAGCCGAAATGCTGGAGACCTGGCTGTGGCTGCGGCCGTTGTTCTCCCTCCTGCTGGTTCTCAGTTTCGGTCTCTTCGCCAATGTCGTGTTCCAGGACTACCGCAGGAGTTTCTTCGCGACCGTTCTCTTTGCTTTCTTGTACGGGGGCGATGCGCGTTCGGCCAACATGGTCATCTATCCCTCCAGCATCGGGATGTGCGTCTACTGGACGGGTGTGTTCCTGGCTTTCGAATACGGTCGCCGCGGCGGGCGCGATCTGTTCTGGGGATCCGCCCTGTTCGTGCCGCTGGCTGCAATGATTCACGTGACGCCTTTCATCAATCTCTGGCTGTCTCTCGCCGCCCTGTGCGTTCTCCTGGCACTCCTGGCCGAGAGCAAGCGTCCCTTCGCTCTCCGCACGGCGAAGGTTCTGGGAACCGGTACCCTGCTCGCCGCCCCCTATCTACTGATACGATTCCTGTCGTCGTACGGTGTCGTCAATCCCATCCATCGAATGCCGCAGAACGTCTTGCATCTGGGCGGAGGCTGGCTTCTTCCCCATCCCGTCTGGACGATTCATTGGTTCATGTGGGTCGGGCTTCTGGCGATCCCCCTGGGATTGTCGCTGGTCGGGCGCGCCCGAAAGGACGAGGGGCTGATGCTGCTCTTCGGTAACGCGCTCGTGGGCACGCTGCTGTCGGCGGTGCCGCCCCTCTTTACAATGGGATACCGGGCCTTCAATTTCCTCGCGCTGCGGTTCATGATGTTGGTTCCGCACATCACCATCCTCGCCCTCTTTCTGTCCGGCTCCGCCGTGGGGGCGTGGAGAAGACGGGGCCGCGCCGCAAGGGATCTGATGTTCATCGGCCTCGTTATTGTTCTGATCCTCCCGGACGCGCGGGACCAATCGGGGATCTTCCTCCGCCACCTGACTCGCTTCGGGAAACACCCCCGCAGCGCGCTCGATCTGCGGGACGCGTTCCGTGAACTCGACAAAACCGCCGACGGGCCCGGTGTCGTTCTCGCCGATCCCCTCACCGGCTACGCGGCCGCCGCCATGACGCGCCACGCCGTGATCGCCATGCCCCCCAGTCATTCGTCTCCCAGGGATTCCCTCTCGATTGCCAGGGTCCACGACGTGAGCCTGGCTCTGAATCCCAACACGCCCCTGGACGAATCGATCCGCATTATGCGCAGATACAGGGTTTCGCATGTGATGCTGAACCACACTTTCGAGCAATCCGTTCTCGGTTACGGTTTCGTTCTCAACCCGGATCGATTTGAAGAGCAGCGGGCGCACTTCGATTCTCACGCCGAGTATTTCGAGCCCGTCGCCTCTCTCGATGATGTTCACATATACCGCCTCCGGCCCGGCGGCCCGGCGGCCTCTCCGGCTCCCCGAGACGCGCAGCGCTCCTCGGACGATCCGGGCCGCTTCCATCTCCCGAAGCCGGAGGCACCGGCCGAGTTCGATGGACAGTTCCGGCTTCTCGGGGCCGAGATCCGTGAAGAGCAAGCGTCCAGGGGGGAAACGATCCACCTGGTTTGCTGCTGGACGAGAATGGGGGAGAGCGAGTTCGAGAAGGAGTACCAGGTGCATGTCCGGTTTGATCGCGACTATCCCAAGGGACGGTTCTGGCGTCCGGGCTGGTCCAAACCCTACCGGAGATGGCTCGAGTGGCGCCGAAAGCAAAGGTACCGCTTCAGAGTCGTTCGCTCACCCGTGGAGAACATCCTGCCGCCCGCGCGGTGGGGGCCGGGCAACGCGGTGATCGATTCGTTCCACGTCAACATCCCGATGAATGTGGCCCCCGGGCGATACCGGGTCAAGGTCTGCCTCGCGGCAAGGCCCGTGCACCCCGAAATGTACCTCAGCGATCTCCTGCACGATGCGGACCGCTTCGACGGAATCCCCATCGGGTGGATTGACATCCGCTAGCGGAGAATCGGGATCCCTCCCGCATCTTTGCTTTGCCACTCCGCGACAGTACATTCTACAAACGACGCGAAGGAATACTGATGGAAAAATGAGAGGCGAGCAGTTGGAGAGCTTCTTCTCCAATGCCTTTTTCCAAGAACGATTTCCGATTGCCGATTCACGATTTCCCGGAATTCAAAGAAGAAGAGGGCGGAGGAAAACCCAGAGACGGAAGTGGGAAATGGGAAATGGAGATAGAATTCGGAGGGGGTCCGGGAGACCCCCTCCGAATTCTATGGCGGGGCCGACGGGACTTGAACCCGCGACCTCTGGCTTGACAGGCCAGCGTGCTAACCAGACTGCACCACGGCCCCGCTCAGATCCGGTAAATTACCAGAACGGGGCCCCGTTGTCAACGCAAATCCTCGGGCCCCGATGCCTTCAGAAGACATCAAAATCCCCCCAGGAGACGTGCCACGACTCCCGGGCAACGAGGGGCCCCAAATCCATTCGCCCGTCCAGGGCCTCCCCCAGAAGGATGTACTCATGCGGATTCAATCGTGAAGGAATGCGCACGAAGCCGGCTCTTCGGAGCGCTTCGATCGGGGCTCCCCCGGCCTGGAGCATGCAGGAAACCATGTCGACGCCGTCACCGATCGTGTCGAGCGCCGCCGCCACAAGAGCGTCCGCCGCCTCTCTCTCGGAAGGTTCAACCAGGACTTCGAGGATCACCCCGAGGCGCAGGGTTTCCCACCGGGCCGTCCGCGTAACCGTCAGCCCGACCAGGTCTCCGCCCCGGTACGCTCCCAGCACACGGTAGCATCCCCTCGGATCGCCGAACCATCTCCAGGACAAGAACGCCCGGTCCTTCATCACGGAGTACCGGTAGTGCCGCGAGACTCGCTCCCACAGGCGGTCGAGCGACTCGTCCGCCTGTCTCAACTCTTTGATTTCGACGCCTCGCCGGCCGGCTCTCGGCCGGCGGGCGGTGTTCCACAGGGTCACGGGTCCGGCCGCCAGAGCGCCCAGCGCGCGGGACAAGGGCGAGTTTCCCATCGCCGCCCGGCAGACTTCTCTCGGGCGGATGATTCGATAGAGCATCGCCGGAGCGACAAAGGGCACCCGCCCCAGTTTTCGGGTCTGGACCTTGAGCTGCGGAGCGTTGGACAGACGAACGAATCCCAACATCAACCACAGATCCCGATCGAGCTCCTGCTTCCGCTGAACGCGGTCCACCGCGGGCCCGAATCCCCGCCCGCGCAGATCCGGCTTCACGATGAAGTTCACGTACATGACGGCCGTCGTTTCGGTCTGATCCAGCTTGAAACGTGTAGGTAGCGCTCCCAGTTCCCCCACGATCTCTCCGTCGATCTCGGCGATCGTGACCACCCCGGACCCGGCGGGATTCCTCACGTACTGCCAGTCGAAGAACGCCTCCCGGCCGGATTCAACGTCGTCCCCGTAGACCTCCCTGCGGAGACGGAGCAATCCGGGGCGATCCTCCGGGCGAGAGGGTCGAACCACGAGTTCCGTGTCCTGCGTTGAGTCCATGGATCGTTCCTTGGATTCCACCGGGGAGCCCGGAAGCATGAAGGCCGGCATAGGCCGGGGCGCGGAGGTCGTCCCCGCACCCGATCACGCAGTCCGGCCGGCCGGCGCTATGTCCGAGAGATCACGAACGCGCCCACACAGATCAAGACAATCCCCACCCAGCGAAGCGATGGAATCGGTTCGTGGAACAAGATCCGGCACGCGATCTGCATGAGAACGAAGGTCAGGCTCAGATACGGGTACGCGTAGCTCGGATCGCGCGTCGAGAGGATGTCGAACCAGAAGAGTGAACTGAGGGCCGTCACTCCAAGGCCCAGCCAGATGTAGGGAGAGGTGGCCACCTTGAAGATTCTCCCCGGAAGACCGGCCCCCGTGAGGGAGAACCCGTGCATCCGATCCAACCCGAACTTGATGATCAGCTGGCCGGCCACCAGGCAGACGACCGATCCGGCAATGAAGAGAGCGGTCCTCAATATTCCCCCTCCTATTCTGCGATACCGGGAGGATTCTTCCAGAGTACTCGAACGGCCGTCAAGCGCGAACTTCCCCGAGACGGATCTTCCGGAGACCCCCGAGCCTCACGTTCCTATATCGGTCCGACGGCCTCGAGACTGGACCGTCCAAGCGCCGTATCCGGTCCCGCATGACCCTGAGACCGGACCGTTCAAGCGCCGTATCCGGTCCCGCGTGACCCTGAGACCGGACCGTTCTCAACCACCCGTCTCGCCGAACAGTCTCTCCACCAGGGCTCGGAGCGCACATGGAGAGAAATCATAAGTGGCCACCCGGGCGGCGTCCTTTTCCCCTTCGGGCAACGCCCAGGGGTTGAGGGCCGCCACCAGGATCCGCCTGGGTGAGCACTCTGAAATCGACCTCACCAGATCCGCCTGCCAGGAAACCAGAGGACCGCGACAGAGGACAAGAACCACGATTGCCATGCACCCGTCGAGCGTAGCCACCGGCACCGACTCGCCGGGAACGGCCCGGACGACCTGCACGCGGTCATGCCTCAGACGAAGATCCCGCTCAAAGGAAGCGGCGTCAATGCCGCCCTCGGGCAGAGGTGCGTCCGGCACCAGAACACCGAGCCGATCACCCTCGCCGATCCGGAGCGGGATGAGGTCATGCGGATCTGCAAGCACGCGAATGCCCCGCCTTCGCGCTTCGCGAAACACGTCCCCGCCGGTTGCGTTTCCGGGAGCCGGAATGCCCTTCTTCAGCGCTCGAATTCGGCCAAACGACTCCCGAAGCCTCTCGGTCGAGAGACGCCCCTCGGCCGCCGCCAGGGCGGCGCGAACGTCCGAGGACACGGCCTCCTGCCGCGCGTCCAGCAGCAGGTCGGCGCCGGCCGAGAGACCGCGAAGCGCCGCCTCCCCCACGGAACGGCCCCTCGAGACGGCCACCATCTCAAGGGCGTCCGTAATCAGAACGCCGTCGAAGCCGATCTCGTCTCTCAACAGATCCCCGACGATCCGCCGGGAAAAGGTGGCCGGTTCGTTCGTCCCGCCCGTGACGGCGGGGAACGCGACATGGGCCGTCATCACCAGGTCCACGCCCGCCTCGATCGCCGCTCTGAAGGGCGGCAGGGCACAACGTCGCAAGTCCTCCGGGCTTCGGGCGTCTACCGGAAGCGTCTTGTGCGAATCCTGTCTCGTCGATCCGTGACCCGGGAAGTGCTTCGCCGTAGAGAGCACGCCGCCGGCCCTCAGGCCCTCCAGCGTTCGAACACCCAGCCTCGAGACGACGGACGGGTCGCTCCCGAAAGAACGAGGGCCGATCACGGGGTTGTCCGGCTCGTCGTTGACATCCAGACAGGGCGCCAGATTGAGGTTGATCCCCGCCCTGCGCAACCGAGTCCCGACCAGACGGGCGGACTCAAAGGCCAGCGATCCGGATTCGGCGGATCCCAGAGCCATGGCCGCAGGCGCCGGATCGTCCATCCCCAGAATCGGAGAGAGAAAACCGCCTTCTTCGTCGGCGGAGATCAACAGTGGAGAGAACCCGCCCTCGACCGCCAGTCGCTCCAGACGCCCGGTCAGCGTCCGAAGCGCAGGAAGCGATTCCACGTTGCGGCGGAACAGAATCACGCCCGCCGGAGCCAGGTCCGAGAAGCGCCGCTCCCAGTCCGGGGAAAGTCGAGTCCCCGGGACCCCCACCATCATGAGCTGGCCCAACGCTCGTTTCCATTCCCGATCGGACATTGAGATTCCCGGGATCGTGAATCGTGAGTCGTTCCCCGCGGTTGATCCAGGCTAGGAAACCGGGTCGTAGAGGATTCGATCGAGCCGGCTGCCGGGGTAATAGTGCTTGAGGATCTGTTCGTAGCGCTTTCCCTCGCGGGCCATACCGATGGCCCCCTCCTGGCACATCCCGACGCCATGTCCGAAGCCGCGCCCCGTGGCGATCACCTGGGACACCCGCCCCCTGGATCGCTTCACTCGAATCGAGAACTTGGCGCTCCAGAGCGATTTCCCGCTGTTGGGTTGCCGGAGAACCCAGCGAACCTGGTCGCCGTGAACCCGGTACTTCCCGCCGGCCGTACGGATTTCCAGACACTTGACGCGCCCGCACCGATGCGTTCCCTTGACCTTGATATCTCGGATCTCGCCCGGATTCGCCCCCTTGCCCAGCACGGCCGGAAGACTCCTGGAGAGGATGCGCTGCAGCTCATCGGCGTCCCAGGTTACGGTCCACTCGAAGTAGCGTGAGTGGCGGCAATAGGCGTCCCGAACCTCCGACGTGCCCCTCGCGCAATCGCGCACGCCGCGCAGGTAGGGAGCGTCCTCCTTTTCCCACACATCCCGGATGGCGGCCGTCCGTCCGCCGCAGGACGAGCTGTAGTACGCATCGATCATCTTGCCGCGGTGTACCGCGACCACGCCCTCGGTTTCCAGAATGGCCCGGTCCGCCAGCCGGTGCTCGGCCGCCGTCCCTTGATAGACTTGGTCCGCCACCGTGGCGACGAGATCGTAGTCGGGGTTCTCCCCCCTGCCGACCCGCTTGAGCGCATAGGTGCGGGCGGCCACCGCCTGCGCCTTGACCGCCTCCAGATTCTCTTCGGTGAGGTATCCGATCTCGGCCGGAACCACCCCCCGAAGGTAGGACTCGACGTCGACCTCGTTGATCACCAGCATTCCACCTCCGCCCGCAGCCAACTCAACGCGACCCCGGTACGGTTTCCCATCGACGCCGATTGCCGTGCGCGAATCCGTCCCTCCCACGCGAATGGGCAGCGAATGCTCCCGGGCCGATTGCCCCGACGAGACCCGCACGCGGGCGCTTCCCGAGCCCACCCATTCCACAACCATCCCTTCCCCCGAAGCCAGAACCATCGAATCCGAAGGATCTCGGGGCGATGAAACTCGAAACGGACCTTCGGCACTCAGGGTCACGGATGTGACGCCTTTGGCCAGAAGAACGCGAACGACGGGAACGCCACTGGGAACGCGGCGCCACCGCGGGGCCGGAGCACAGCCGTCCAGGAGCACGGCCAGAAACCCGGCCAGCAAGCACACTTTCCAGCCCAAGCGTCGCGACATATTCGTTTCCTCAAAGGGGGCGGCCCGGAACCAGTTCGCCCAGCACCACCGCACGACGCGCGCCGGTTGCACCCGGCACGTTCGACGGAAGTCCGTGAGCGGTTTCGTTGGCAAGAACGGCGAAAGCAATGGCTTCCTTTGCATCCGATGGAAATCCCATTTCTTCGAGGCGGACGACGGGAATCGGCTTCATCAGGGTCGAGAGTCTCTTCATCAGCGTTCGGTTGTGAATGCCGCCGCCGCTCACGATCATTCTGCCCACGGATGCCGGATCCGCCACCCATACGGCGATTGCCTGCGCCACGGTCCTCGCCGTGAGCTCGGTGGCCGTGGCCAGAAGATCCTCGTTCGAAGCGCCGAGCGCCCGCCCCATCTCCATCACCTGTTCCACGAACGTCTCACCGAAGACTTCCCTCCCCGTGGATTTGGGCGGGCGTTCCCGAAAATACGGATGCTCCAACAGGCGGGTGAGAAGTCCCTCGACGAGCCGGCCCTCTCCCGCTCGATCTCCGTTGCGGTCAAAGGGCGCCTCGTCGGCGCTCAGGATTCGAGACAGGCCGTCGATGACCATGTTTCCCGGCCCCGTATCGAAGGCCGTCACGGTTTCAAGGCCCAGGCCCCTGGGAAGCAGCGTCACATTGGCGATCCCACCCAGGTTCAGGAGCGCGCGCCCTTCCTCCTCGCTCCGGAACAGCAGCCAGTCCACGTAGGGAATCAGGGGCGCGCCCTGGCCGCCCGCCGCCAGATCCCGCGCCCGGAAATTGGAGACCGTCGTCACTCCCGTTCGTTCGGCCACGACGGCGCCCTCGCCGATCTGAAGGGAGGCCCGTGGATCGTCGCCGGGAAGATGGCAGATCGTCTGCCCGTGGGACCCGATGAGATCAACCTCTTCCATCGGCACCGCGGCCTTCCGCGCAACCTCTTCGGCTGCGGCCGCGGCGGCCTCGGCCACTTCGACGTTGAGCAGACAGATCTCTCGACTCGGTCCCCCGTCGATTCCGGCGACTCGCGCCAGGCGTTCTCTGATGTCCGGCCGGAAGGGCAGGGTCGTGAAAGCAAGAAGGCGAACGGATGTTTCCGAGCCGCATCCTCTGATGTCCACCAGGGCCGCGTCCATACCGTCCATGGACGTGCCCGAGCTCAGGCCGATCACGCGGCGAACCCGTTTGCTCAGAATGGGATCGAGAAACAAGACCTTCTCCTTGCTCCGCACACTTGCGGGCGGGCAGCCGGCTCTTCAACCCACCGCCAAGACGGGTTTCCTCGCCCCACTCACCCGCGAATCGCGCCCGCCGTCAGGCCCGAGACAATCTGCTTCTGGCACAGGAAGAAGACGACCAGCACCGGAATCACCGACAACACCGAACCGGCCATCAGACTTCCCCAATCAATGCTGTACTGCCCCTGCGCGTACAAGGCCAGCCCCACCGGGACGGTTCTCATTCGCTCACTGGCCGTCAGGATGAACGGGTACAGAAACGAGTTCCAGTTGACCAGGAACGTGTTGATTCCCACCACCGCAAGAACCGGCTTCAGCAGCGGCATGACGATGCGGAAGAATACCATTCCCTCACCGGCACCGTCAATCCTGGCGGCGTCCTCCAGATCCGGCGGCACCGTCTGAAGAAACTGGTACACGAGAAACACGTTGAGCGCGTCCACGAGGAAGGGAAGCGTGAGGGCCCAGTAGGTGTCGACGAGGCCGAGCCGGCTCATAAGAATGTAGAGCGGCACCATGGTCACCTGCTTGGGAATCATGAGCATTCCCAGCACGGTGCCGAGGAGCACTCTGGAGCCCCGAAGTCGAAACCGTGCCAGCCCGTAGGCCACCATCGCGGCGAAGATCAGGTTCCCGGCCACGACCAGGCAGGCGACCAACGCAGAGTTGAAAAAGAAGCGGCCGAACGCGCCCCCCGCCCACACGTCCCGGTAGTGCCGAAGCGTGGGCTCCTTGGGGAGAAGGTCACCGGGCCCGCCGAGAACCGTTCCCTCCCCTTTCACCGACACCGACACCATCCAGAAAAGGGGCACCAGCGTCGTCACCACGAACAGAAGAAGAGCGAGGACAAGCAGAACCTTCTTCAACGGGACTCCTTCAGACCGAAATCCGAAAACCGAGAGCCGAGAGCCGGAACACAGCAGCCTCGGGCTGGCCGCGAAACTGCAGAAAGTCGAAAGTCGAGAGTGGAAAGTCGGCACCCGCCATTTCATGTGTCGCTGTTCAGGACTCTCAACTATCGACTCTCAACTCTCCGAATTGCGGCTGCGGCAAAGAGACGCCGGACCTTTCCCGCGGCAAAAGACCCGCGCAACTGGAATTCGAAAGCCGAGAGCCGAAAGCCGGGACATCTCGCCCCCGGGCCGGCTGCGGGGAGCATTCGCCGGAACGATGGCCGCAGCGTGGGATGTTCCAACGCCGCGGGTGACCCCCCTTCTCACCAAGCACAATCCCCCATTCACGCTGTGGCCAAGTGACGCCGAGGGCTTCCCGCGGCAAGAGGCCCATACTGCAGAGAGTCGAGAGTCGAAAGTTGAAAGTCGACGTCCCATACCTCGGGCTGGGCGCGCGGCGTGCTCGGCGTTTGCAGATGCTCTTTTCCGAAATCGACTTCTCCATTTGTCTATTGCTCTGTCCCAAGGGTTCCCCCAATCGTGAGGGGACCCTCGGGACTACTCCCCTACGGCGCGGCCGAACCGAAACACCCGCAACTGGACGAGCGTGATCACGAACAGGAGGGCAAAGAGCGCGTACGCGATCGCCGACCCATATCCCATTCGGAGTTTGTAAAACGCCGTTTCGTAAAGATAGTACACCATCGTGAGCGTGCGGTTGAGGGGTCCCCCCTGAGTCATCACCACGATTTCCACGAACACCTGGAGAGATCGGATGGTGTTGATCACCACGATGAACAGCAGGATCGGCCGAAGGCTGGGCAACGTGATGTGAATCAACCGGTCCCACCAACCCGCGCCGTCCACCTCCGCCGAATCGTAGATCTCGCGGGGGATGGCCTTGAGACCGGCGAGAGTGAGAATCATGTAGTAGCCTACGCTGGCCCACACGTCCATGGCCATGATCGCCGGCAGAGCGAACGAGGGCTCCTGCAGCCAGGCTTTGCCCCCCGCGCCCAGACTCGACAACAGCCAGTTCAACATGCCGTTGGGCGCGTAGATGTACCGGAACACCAGCGAAATCACGACCAGGGAAATCACCGTCGGGACAAAGAGGGCCGTGCGGAAAAACCCCCCCGCCGGCGGGCGGGCGTGAAGCAGGAGGGCCAGGGCCAGAGCGATCCCCGTCGTAAATGGAATCGTCCCGACCGCAAAGAACAACGTGTTCCCGACGGCCTGCCAGAAAGTAGCGTCGGAGACAAGCGCCCCGTAGTTGTCGAGGCCCACCCAGCGGCTCATCTCGGGCCGCGTGGGACTGAACCGGCTGAAGCTGAGGCCCAGTGAGAAGAGGACCGGGAACAGACCGAAGGCCGCAAAGGACACGAGCCACGGAGTGCTGAACACCAAGCCCGCCCGCTGTCTGGCCGACCACGCCATCCGCCCTACTCCCCCGCAGACAGGATGCTCTCCATCTCCGCCTCTGCATCCCGAAGGGCCTGTTCGGGCGAGCTTCGGCCGTAGAGTGCCCGCTCGAGATGCGTGTCGATGATGTCCTCGAGTTCCACCCACCGCGGATGCGTGGGTGTCGTGCGCGCCGTCTCCATCTGCTCCAGGAAGACTCCGGCCCCGGGCTCAAGCGGCGGCGCTCCATCCGATGCTTTCCTGGACGACGGCCACACCGACTGGACCTCCCGGGCGATTCTCCAGCCCTGCTTCGGCTCCAGGAGAAACCGGGCCAGCGCCAGCGCAGCCTCTCCCCGCCGGGACTCGGCCGGAATCGCGAGCATCTCCGCTCCGCCGAAGGACACGTGGCGTCCCTCGGGCGTGTCCGGACGGGGGATGAGCTCCACACCGAAGTCGAGATCCGGTGCTTCCTCGGGGATACTCTTGAGATTCCAGGAACCTGAGATCATCATCCCGATCCGCCCCTCCTTGAACACCTGGTCCAGCACGGCCTGTTTCTCGACGAGGGAAACCTCGGCCAGGTCCAGGTAGAACCGGAGGGCGTCGAGGTTGGCCTTCGAGTCGAACGTCACCGACGCGCCGTCCTCGCCGAGAATTCGCCCGCCGCCGCTCCACGCAAAGGGCATGAATTTCTTGTACAGCACGTGCCGCTCCCCTGCGTTGGTGCCGAACCCGTAGACGCCCGGACCGAGGGCGTGGATGCGCCCGGCGGCGGCAAGGAGCTGAGACCAGGTCTCCGGAGGCCGGTCCGGATCGAGGCCGGCCTCCTCGAAAAGGGAGCGGTTCACGAAGAGGGCCCGAGTCCCGACGAGCCACGGCAGCGCGTAGACGTTCCCGTTCAGAACGCCGGGCTCCGTCAGGAAGTACTCGGCCGCGAGCCGCTCCGGGGATTCCGGCAAATCCCGGAGCGCGCCTTCGGCGGCGAATTTCGCAACCCACGTGGAGCCGATCTCGCAGAGATCGGGTGCCGTCCTCGATGCAAAGGCCAGGACGATCTTCTCGAATCCAGACTGCCAGGTGAGTTGCTGGGACTCGACAGAGAGGTCCGGGTGCCGCGCCTCGAAGTCGTCGAGCACGGGCTGGATGACCGGCTTCGGCCAGAAATGCCAGAAGACGAGGGTCGTCCGTTGCGGGCGCTCATTGCCGCACGATCCCAGGAGAGCCAGTGAGGCAACGATCCCGAGATTCCGCCATCGAAACATGCGCGTCCCCACTTGGGATTTCGAGTTGTTCTATAGAAACACAAAAGCCGGGAATCGTAAATCGGGAAAAC
>Ga0180431_10003201_pt1 | contig 21218 bp, 14 predicted proteins | sample SS_ome_11_FD_132459 | JGI IMG/M metagenome (GOLD analysis project Ga0180431, IMG submission 132459) | Hypersaline lake sediment archaeal communities from the Salton Sea, California, USA - SS_1_MS_1 metaG | ecosystem: Environmental > Aquatic > Non-marine Saline and Alkaline > Hypersaline >...
AGTGGGAATTATATCAACCTAAATCCATTTATCAAATAATATCCCCTAACTGCTCCTTCAGCTCAATATAGCTCAGAATCTTGCCCAAGCTCTTTGGCTTTCTTATGGTCAGCTGGTCATCGGCCAGGAGCAAAAACTTCCTCTCGACCAGCGAATCCAAAACGCTCCTGGTCTTGTCCACGTCAAGCCCCACGCGCCCCGCAAGGTCGGAGACGGTTATCTTCACGACCATCCCCTTGTCCGACTCTTTACCCTTCTTGTTTGCGATCTTGCTGATCATGTCCACGACCTTGCTCGTGGCGTCTTTGAACAAGAGCGTCTCGATTCGCTGATCGGCGGATCTCAGCCTCTCGGCCATTTTTTTCATCATCCTCAACGCCACGTTCGGGTTGCTCATCAGGAGTGACTCGAATGTCTTCTCGTCAAGGACGAGCACCTTGAGGTCCGTCACCGCAACGGCCGAGGCGGACCGGGGGCCTTTTTCGAGGATCGCCATCTCGCCGAAGAAGTCACCTTTGCTAAGTTCCGCCAGCGTGGTCTCGATGGACCGCGCCTTTTTTGAGATCCTGACCTTTCCCTGGTGGATGATAAACATTTCGCTGCCGGACTCCCCCTCGTTAAATATGACCGTCCCTTTGGGCAGGGACTTTCCAAATTTATCGTACAGCTTTTCCATTAAGAAATCTTTCCTGAAATTTGAATTAAACTTGATACCTGATCTTTTTTATATTGGATAACAGGAGATAAGTCAAGACTTATTGACAACGCCGCAGAAATACTGTATATATAGGCATTCACCGGAGCGGGGTCGTATTGGGAAGCCGCTCGATAAAAGGAATAAAAATACCATGAAAAAGCTGATTGCACCCTCCATCCTCGCCTCCGATTTCTCCCGCCTTGGGGAGGAGATTGGTGCCGTGGAGGAGGCAGGTGCGGACTGGATTCACATAGACGTCATGGACGGCGTCTTTGTCCCGAACATCTCCATCGGGATACCGGTGGTGAAATCGATAAGGAAGGTAACGAGCCTTCCGCTTGACGTCCACCTGATGATCGCGGAGCCGGAGCGATACATCGAGGAGTTTTCGAGCGCCGGCGCCGACATCATCACAATCCACCAGGAGGCGACCCCCCACATGGATCGCTCCATCATGCAGATCAAGTCGATGGGGAAGCGGGCCGGGGTATCCATAAATCCGGGGACTCCCGTGACTACGATATACGACATCCTCGGGATCGTGGACATGATTCTGATCATGAGCGTAAACCCGGGGTACGGCGGCCAGAAGTTCATCTCATACACTTTAAACAAGGTCAGGGCCTTAAAGGAGAAGCTGACCGAAAGGGAGCTCGACCACGTCATCATAGAGATCGACGGGGGGATTACAGCGGAAAACATTGCCGACGCCGCAGAGGCCGGAGTAGATGTATTCGTGGCCGGGTCTTCGGTCTTCGGGGCGGACGATTACAAAGGCGCCATAGCGGAGCTGAAGGCGAAGATCTAAGATCGATTTATAAAAGATTGTCGAAATAGTTTATTTAAAACGTCTATTGAAAACGGATGTGGTTTCTGATATATTATTAGATTATCGGGATGTAGCGCAGCCTGGTTAGCGCGCCTGCTTCGGGAGCAGGAGGTCGGAAGTTCAAATCTTCTCATCCCGACCATATTTTTATTGATATAAGGGAGTTGCATAATGAGCTAACTCCTTTATTTTTGCATTTTGCCGAAGTGTTACAAAAAGGTAATTCTATAAGAAATTTTTAAGAATCCAGGGAAATTCCGGTACAACAGAGGGAATCGTAATTATCCCGCAGGGACACGCTATTTACTATTACACAATGATGTCAATCAAATGTCGTCATGATCACCTGTCTAAAAGGCAGGGGGACACATATCTAAGCCTTGTCAAAGTAATGATAAAAACTATTCGATACCCTTTATCATTCTTCAGCTTTTTTATTCCAAAACGAATAATACTATAAAGCTAAAATAGCTTCTCGGCTACTATAATTCCTACATGGACTTATTCCCAGGGATAAGTAAGTTGTTCGCAAAGTCTGTGCTTAACTTTCCAATCACTTGATAATCGTATGCCACTTATCGAACGATTTAATAATGAGCTCGCCTTTTTCCCTGTTACTTAAAAAAGACTCCCTCGACAGTTCTATCTGAAGCCAGGGGACTTCGACCGCATGGCGTCGAATCGTGTACCCCCCCTTAAACGGATTGTTGATCGATACCGATATCCCCATTACTTTTTCGATGATTTCCGCAAGAGAAAGAAGCCACTTTTCAGGGCAGGTGCCCTCTCCGTTGCTGAGGCAGATCGGGGGACGCTCCATCCCCGGGTCCGGGCCGACGGGTGGACCTACGGCAGCCATCGTATGACAATCTATGGCTGCGATTACATCCTTTGAAAGCCCGCTCAGATTTTTATGATACGGACGATAGTATAGTTTCAAGAGGATCTCGATCAACTCATCGGAAGGTGTTTCCCGATAGATGGGGACATCCCAACAGGTGTGTGTCTTGACGACCCCATCCCTGCCTCGATCGTCTTCCGGGCGGTTCAGGTCGACGATCGCCCGGGCGATGTCGGTGGTCGCCAGGGCATAGACGTGTTCCTCCATCGAGAGGTAGATCTCCGCCGCCCCCACGTCGCCGTCTCTGGCGATTTCGTCCCGGCTCAAGGTGCAAATATCTGTCACTTCCGGCGGCACCACAAGTCCCGCGTGGGGGACGCTCAAAAGAAACGGCAGCGCCACTATCTCGGGCCCCCCGCCGAGCCGTCCCTTCGGGGATCGGCAACCCCTATATACGAGCCGTCCTCGCTCAAAACCATCTGGACGCATCCGAGGTAAAAGGACATCGGCTCCCGGATATCTATCGTAAATCCGTGATTCTTGAGATAGGGTTTTATATCGTCACGAAAATAGGCGGCTTCAAGAGAGATCTTGCCGTCAAGGGAGCAGTGCATTCTGGGGGCGGCCACTGCGTCGAACGGCGATTGGTTGTTCAGTCGCATCACGACCTGGGCGATTGTGGAGACGATCCGCTCGCTCCCGGGAGAGCCGATCGCCAGCCACGGTTTTCCCTTTTTGAAGATAATCGTTGGAATCACGCTTGCCCAGGGAACCCCGTTCGGTCTGAGGTAGTATGGATGTGATATGTCCTCGTATTCGAAGGCGCTCATGTAGTTATTATACAGGAAACCGAGGTCGGAACAAACCACCTTGGCTCCGTATACGCGCTCGATAGATTGGGTGAGTGAAACGACGTTGCCTTCCCTGTCCATTACGGAGAGATGAGTTGTATCACCTCCTGTCCCGATCCTTTTTCCGATCTGGGCGGAGACGAGCCTTGCGTAGTCGTCGCTGAGCATCCTCCTGTCCTGAACTTGGGGGTAGAAGTTGGGGTCGAATGGGCGGTCGCGCCGATCCAGCTGCACCCGCCGCATCACCTCGGCAAACAGGAGCGCACCCCGGGGGGTGTCCAGGTTTCTCTCCTTTGACGGGAATTTACGCAGGATGTTGAAAATCTCGATGAGGGACCGGCCGGCGCCGGGAGGAGGCATGGTGTATATCATTAGTGATCCAAACTTACATGATAAGGCTTCACGCTCTATCGGGTAGGGAATCTTCGCCAGATCGTCTCTGTGGACGAAGCCGCCGTTTTCTTCCATATCCCGGTGGATGATGTCGGCGATATCCCCCAGATAGAAGTCCTCTATCCCCCTTTTTCTCAGCTGCTTGAGGGTTTCGGCAAGGTGGGGCTGGTGGAATACGGCGCCGACCGGGAAGGGCTTTTCGCCCTCTTTCAGAAAAAACGAGCCGCCGCTTCGCTTCTTCAGGGAGCTTCGCTCCCTGCGTTGGAGCTTGCGCTGCAGCTTGGTGATCCGGTACCCGTCCTCGGCAAGAGAGATGGACGGCGTCAAAACCTGAGAAAGATCCATCGTGCCGTACCGCTCAAGGGCGTACTTAAGGGTTGCCGGGGTGCTCGGCACGGTCGAAGCGCTGTGGCCGTAGAGCCTCGGCTTTTTGTCCGCATAGAGCTCCTTTACCGCGCGGTTGGGCGCCCGGGAGGATCCGTCCAGGGCGATAGTTCTTCCCTCCTCTTTAATGTGAACCATCATCATGGTTTGACCGCCCAGTCCCGAAGACTGGGGCTCGCATACGCCCAGTGCGAAGGCAGAGGCAACGGCGGCGTCTACGGCGTTACCACCCTGCCGCAGGATTTCGGCTCCCGCCTCTGTCGCGCGAAAATGAGCCGTCGCGACCATTCCCTTAGTCGAGGCGGCGATCCTCTGCGGCTCCGGAATAACCGTCGGCTCCGGCTCAATGAAATCGGAATTTATGACATCCCTTTTTTTAGTCATAATACCTATTCGATCGGTTTATCATTAATGCTTTTTTATTGTTCATAGATTACAGTACGACGATAAGCAGAGGGCGTTTACCCCTTTTTCAATTCTTTTACCAGAAACTCAGACAGGAGAAGAGAGCGCTGAATAAGGCTTATGCGGCTTACCGCCTCTTGGGGGGTGTAGCGATTCCTGGCCACCGGGCCTATTCCGCATACGACGGGAACTTTGGCCGGGACCAGTCCCGCCACCGACGGAGTAAGAGACGATTGCACACCGAACGGGATGTCCCACTCTCTGGATACCCCCTCCAATGCCTTGGCAAGCTGGACGTTTCCCCTCCTCTGCTTCATTGGGGGTCTTTCGGAGATTTTCTTGAGAGACCATCTCAAACTCTTCTCCGACAATATGGTATTGATTTTTTCTTCGGTATCTTCGGCGAGCTTTGGATCGATAAAGCTGATCACGAGGATGACCTCGACCCGGTGGGGCAGGGTCGTCCGGAAGGACTCCGTTTTTATATCCAACACCGCCACAGTGAGGTAGTCCTTTCTCGATGACAGGGCGGTCACCTTTCCCAGCTTATCCAGGCACCAGCTCACCACATCGGGAACCTTTTGTTGCTGGCCGATTTTCAAGGTCGCTCCCTCGATAATGAGTTGATACTTTCTCTGGCCCCTTCGCTGGGTTCGTACGTTGGCGGGGGGACTGCCGGGGCGAACCACCAGGACGCGCTTTGCCCTCGATGCGGCCGAAGTAATGATATCTGCGCTGTAGCGGCAGTCCTGCCCCTCGTCGAGGTAGTAGAGGACGCCGAGGGAGAGGTTTTTCAGGACACGTATATGGCGCAAAGCCCTTAACACAAACAGCACCATTACCAGCGGGGAGCGGGACATGGCAATACCCTCTCCGTAGAGCCACTCCGGGTCGCGCCGGAAGCCCTGAATGGGGACATCCTGCTCGAATGGCACGTCTATATGGCCGATAAGAAGCGTACCCCCCTCCATTCCGGCCTGCGTCTCCCAGGTCAACGCAAACCGCTCATCGGTCAGGTCGGGCACGGGCCTCATCCTGATATCCCGAAGCTTCGTGTCCAGGGAGTTAATCGCCATGGAATTGCCGACCGGATCCGACGTTCGGCTGTATACGGAGCACCACTCGGAGACCTCTTTCTCTATCAGGTCCCTCCGCTGTGTTATGTATTCAAAGACCCTCTGTTCTGAGTTTTTTCTTCCCCCTTTGATAACGGGAGGGCTGGGGGTGCCGAAATATCTGGCGCTCGCCACCTCGACGAGACGGTTGATCAGCGCGGGAAAATCGAGACCTACATGATTTGCCGCGATCGTATAGGAGCCGTGTTCTCCGAGGCTGGGGAGGCTGTTTATCTCCAAAATATATAGATTGCCCTTGGAGTCGAGACGCATGTCCACCCGGGCGCAATCGTAGCAGCCCAGGGCGTTAAAGGCTCCGACGGAAATCTCCTGGGCCTTTTTGATCAGATCCTCTCCGATGGGGGCCGGGCATATCCAGTCTATGGTGCGGCCGGATTTCCCCTTCTTGTCCTCGATGGTGTAGATATTCGGGCCGTCTCCAGAGATCACTATCTCACAGGGTGGCAGTGGTTCCGGAGGGTTGTTGCCGATAATTCCGACGTTTATCTCCCGCCCCTCGATGTACCGCTCTATGAGGACCGCCTGTTTGAATTTGTCGAAAATTTCCTGTACCTCCTCGTAAAGCTCACCCTCATTGTGTACTACCCGGATTCCCATAGAGACCGCCTCGTTCTTCGGTTTCACGATGAGCGGGTAGGGGAGATCGGGACCCTTAACCTCCGGAGGATTGATGACGACAAACGGCGGGGTCGGGAGGTCGTTCTGGATGAAGATCATCTTGGCCACAACCTTATCCAGCGCAAGGGAGTGGGCAAGGGGGCCGGATCCCACATAGGGGATTCCGATCATTTCGAGAATCCCCGGAACGTGGGTGTATCGGGCCTGGCCCTGGATACCGTACGACAGGTTGAAGGCGAGCCCGGGACGCTCGCCCTTCAAGACCCGGGGCATGAACTCTTCCAAGTTATCTATCAGGTCTTTATCTCCTTCAAAGGCCCTAACCTGATGTCCGTACTGTTTAAGCCCATCGACGATTCTCTTTATCGACTTCTTTCCGTACCTTTCCCGGTTGGGAAGCCCGAAAAGGTTGATGACGTTTTTGCTCTCACGATTGTATATTACCGCAATTTTCATGTCAGATATGATCCTTTAATTTTCCATGACAATCCTGTTATACTGGGGAAACAGACTTTTTCCAAAACCATGTCGATTTTTCAACCTTTCGGTAAATTATCCTCGAGATCATGCCGATTCGGGTCAATGGATTCAACGTTAGCATTCCCCGGACAATCATCCATCCCTCTAAAGACCTTCTTTGGATATCAGTCTACATTCTTCCCCATAACGCCTCGATGAAACGTGATCTTCCTCTGTCAACTCATCCCAGAAATCTTCTTATGTGGGCCGCCCCAAGGATTCTTTCACCGATATTGTTAACGCCGTCCCGACCCAGCGACGCGATAATTGAATCGGTTGCTTCCTTATACGCTTCATCCGGGGTATATGATACGGGGAGGTCGTCTATGGCTTTCTTCAATCTTTTCGGCACGAATGGCGTGTCCCTGTTGAAGAACTTCAGGGAATCCTTCAGGTCGTCGTAAAGGAAGAAATAGGTCTCCTTTAAAAAATCGAGGTCATTCCCGGTCAGCGCGTCGAGGCCCAGAAGCTCCGGCGGCAGCCCCACTGAGTAGAGGGCCGCCGTGAATTTTATCGCCCTGGGCAGATGGATGCCCCCCACCTCCCTGGCGTACCCGAAGAGGCCGACGTGGAGCTTCCTCTTCCTCCTCTCCGGGACATGCCTTGCCACCCGGTTAATAACTCCGGCCAGCTCGACGGTTTGCTCCTGGTATCTCTTCGTGTATCTCGAAATTATATCCAGGCACCTCTCTTCATCTACCTCCACCGGCTCCTGCCTTTCCTTCTTCATCAGCTCGTCTATCGCGCCTCTCACCTTATCCGGGGGATTGTCGTATTTGAATGACGACTGGATGGTGAAGGTGTGAACGCTCGGGTATTCCCTTACGATCCTCTTTACGTTGTCCGGCGTGAGGTTTCCCCGAAACGGCGCCGACCCGAGGCCGACGATGGGATAAATCTCGACGCCGATATCCCGTGACAGGCTGTAGAGTTTCTTCAGGGCGATCCGGTTCATCAGCATGGCGCTTATCAGGCCGTAATTCATTGCGGGATCCGATCGCGCCAGAAATACCCTCTGATGCCGGACGTCCTTGCTTAACAGGTACTCCCTCGTTATAGAATCGGCGTTGAGCATGCTTTCCATGTCTTCGAAGAGGGGTATCACGTTGATGGTTTTCGGCTTGAACTCCCCGATCCAGTCCGCGACCGTGATGTCCCCCTCGCAGAAGGGGCTGTCCTGCTTCCCAATGACGAAATCCGTATAGTATTTGTAAATCCTGTTGAGGGACTTGTACGTGGCGGTCATGGGAAGTATGACCTCGAATATGGGAGGAATATCTTCCCTGTAAAAGAGCTTCGAGGTGTCGAACGACCGGGGGATGCTCTCCAGGGTCTCCAGCAGTATCTTCGCCTCTCCCTTTTCCACCGTGGGGTTGGGGACCCTGAGCGTGAGAAAGGAATCCCGTCCGAGAATGTTGTTGTTGAAAAAGGTAGGGTATTGCGTAAGGAGCTTCTTAACAACGTAGTTATCGACCTCCTTCCCCTCGCAGTCCCACATCTGCTCGTCGCACCCCAAATGAGAGAAGGCGTAGTACGCCTCCTGGACCTCGTCCTCACCCCCCAGCTCAATGTTCTCCGAAAAAAAGGGCGGGGTTACGTTGTCCGGATGCTGGGTACTCATACATTTCGGTATTTTGATCTTTTCTTTCATCTCAAAGAATTATATCATTATATTAATCTATCATAAAGGTGTTTATGGTCATTTCAACTTTTTAAGTGATAAGAATTCTGTAGAAGCAGATAGAACCCTATTATGATTATACAAACTTAGCTCGTCGTAAAAACCGGATGCTCAATACGGCCTCCGGATTTCACAGGTTTAAGATTAATAGAAGCCTTAATTACTCGGCCATCTTATATAGAAACGTGGCTACGAACTTCTCGAAGTCCAAAAGCCCCCTGACCGTCATATATTCGTTGGCGACGTGCTCTTTTCCGCCGTGACCCAGGCCACCCGACACCACTGGCAGTCCCAATATCCGCGAGAAAACGAAATAGGGGGCCGTCCACGTGGCAATGGGCCATATTTCCGGCTCTATGTCGTGCGCCTGGTACGCCGAGACCATCTTCTGGACGATCGGTTCCGAGTAATCGGTTTTCGACCAGGTGTATTTCTCCCTTACCATAACGTCGATATCGTCAAACCCCTGCTCTGCGAGGTAGTCTTTAAGACTACGAATAACTTCTTCCGGTTCCATTCCCGGGCCAAACCTGATGTCCACCTTGGCCGTCGCCTTTCTCGGAAGGATCGTCTTAGTCCCCGGTCCTGTATATCCGGAGTGGAATCCGTTTATATTGAGAACGGGGGAATAGAGTCCCTGCCTTAGGAGCTCGTAGCCGTGATAGGCGGATTTGAACCTCGCGCTCCTCATCTCCTTGAGGAAGCGCTTCTCGTCAAAGGTCAGTGCCAGTTTTTTCAGGAGCATGTCATCCTCTTTACTCGGCCGGGATGCGTTCTTGTAGAAACCGGGGATTTTGATATTCTCCTTCTCGTCAGTAAGGAGGCCAAGGGCGTGGATCAGCCGCCAGACCGGAGACGAGACCCAGGCGCTGTCGGAGCCGTGGAGGGAGGTGTCCCCCGGCCCCCCCCTCTTTCCCCCCCTGCAGATGAGGTCCATGTAGACGATTCCCTTCAGTCCCAGGTGCATGGAGACGTTGCCCACCGAATCCTGGGAGAAGTCAAAATCTACCGCACCGCTCCCGGAAAGTTCATCCTTGTGGTTGATGATAAACTCCTCAAAGTGAGGGCTTCCGATCTCCTCTTCCCCCTCTATGGTAAATATGATATTTAAGGGGATCTCCCCTCGGGCGCTCATCGTCCTCAGGACGCTGAAAACCCCGCAAAGCGCCCCTTTCGAGTTTACCGCGCCCCTGGCGATGATGCACTCCCCGAGTCCGGGAAGGGTATGTATCTCGGCGGCAAAGGGGGGGCTGATCCAGTTTTGCTCTTCGGCCGGCTGGACGTCGTACATCCCGTATATGATAAGCGTCTTTTTTTTGTTTCGATTTATCCGCCCGTGGATTATGGGATATGCCGGATCACCCCCGAAGCTTATATCCCCTCCCACCTCTTTGATGAACTCCCTAATTATCCCGGCGGTCTCCCTGATCCCCTCACCTGTTGCCGAGACGCTCTTTTGCCTCAAGAAATCGCGGCATGTTTTAAGATGCCCATCGAAGTTATCCTCCAGGGTCAAGTGCAGGGATTGAAGGGAATGAATCGCGTCCACCTTCTTTGTATTTAACATTTTCAAAAATCACTTTATAAAAAAATAATGTAGAAAAGGGAGGCTCCAAATCCTTATAAAAGGTTTGTCTCCCCCATGCCGTAAAGATTTTTAAAAATTACTTACAAGAAGCCGGCATGTCTACTGAAGATCAAATCATCCTGTTGAAACAGGCGGTCTTCCCATGTCAACCGACAATCGCTCCGATACATCTTTGGGCCTCGCCGGTTCCAGAGGAGGCGGATAAATCGACCTTTATCGTCTCCGTTGGTTTCAGCTGCGGATAGGGTAAGGCACATTGATATAATCCGTTCTGGGTCCATGACAATACAATTATATTATACTTAACCGGAAAGTCGTAGGCCTCCTTTGTGAACCCTCTTCCCGCTTTCCCTTGTGCCCCCCCTCCTTTCCGAGCGATAAATCAAAAATTCGATGAATTTACCGACCATATCGGTATAGGACAGCCCCGCCCTTTCACAGGCCGCCGCGAAGCCGGCATCCGGGCTTATGCAGGGATTCGCATTTATCTCCAGGACAAAAACGTTTTCGTCTCCGTTCACACGAATATCAACCCGGGCGTAGTCTCTCACATTCAGGTGATAAAAGCATTTTGAAGCAGTTTCCGTTATTTTTTCGAGCAAAGTGGAATTTACATTTTCGGGAAATATACGGGTGCTGTTTTGAAATTCGAAAGAGCTCTCCTCCCACTTTGCCCGGTAGGTCACCACCTTGTACATATCTTTCGGATAGTCGTTAAAAACGATCTCGGCTACGGGGAGGACCTTTGGATCGGGATATCCGAATACGGAGACGTTGAACTCCCTTCCCTCTATATATTCCTCGATCACCACCTGGCCGTGTTTTCTGTATAGACCGTGGATTCGCTCGAATAGCCGGCTCTCGTTTTCAAAGATCGATTCCTGATCTATGCCAATGCTGGCGTCCTCGAAGCGGGGCTTAACGATGGCGGGAAAACTGAATTCCTCAGGAATGAATATTGGAGACCCGGAATAGATGAAATGTTCGGGCGTCTTAATACCGGAAGAGGAGAGGAGCTTTTTTGTGTAGAGCTTATCGGTGGTGGTCTGAATAGCATTGGACGATGAGCCGGAAAAGGGAATGTTGAGATATTCAAGGATTGCCGCCGGCTGCCAAGAGAGTCTCGGATCCTCGTCCACCGTCTCGCACAGATTGAATATGAGATTGACTGAATTCTTTCTTATGTCCGTTAGAAAGGCGTTAATATCTTTCGTAAACGGTATAGTTGCAGTCTTATATCCCAGCTCCTCGGTCGCCACTTTTACGGCGTTGACCTGAACTATCACATCCTGGGAGGCCTTGTAAAACGCATTCCCGTTGGAGAGGGGCACGTTGTGAATTATTCCTATTGTTTTTTGGTCCATATTTACGCACCTTTTGCCATCTTTGGCTTTATGGTTATCCGTTCCATTGTAGACGACATTATCTCGCCGATCAGCGCTTCGTAAGACACTCCTACCTTCTTTGCGATAATGCAGAGATCGGACCTGACGGGGTTGAGCCCGGCCAGGGGATTTACCTCCAAGAAGCTCAGCTTGCCCTTCTCGTCCGCCTTGACGTCCACCCTGCCCGCATCCCTGCAGCCCAAGCCCCTCCACGCCCTTAGAGCCACCGACTCCGCCTCCGCGGAGATATCGCCCTCGGCCAGGCGGTATTCCACTAACTCCTGATAGTTCTCCTTGTTTTCGTACGAATAGACGTCGTCCCCATCATCCCTGCTCAAAACCTCGATGACACCTATTGACCGCGCCGCCTCTCCGGTTCCGAGGATGCCCACGGTGAATTCCCTCCCGGGAAGGAAGGTTTCTACAATCACCGGCTGCTTAAAAAGCTCCATCAGCCTCAAGCAACTGGGCATAAGCTCCCCCCTTTCGGTGATCTTCGATTGGGAGTCGATGCCCTTACTTGATCCCTCCGCCACCGGCTTTACGAAGAGGGGGAGGGGAAGGGACACCTTCTTTACCTCGGAAGGCTTTCCGACCACCACAAAGTCGGGGGTCAAAATTTTCAGGTCTCTTATGACGTGCTTGGTCATCCCCTTGTGGAGGGTGAGGGCCAGGATCATGGGGCCGGAGAAGGTGTAGGGTATATCGAATGCATCGAGTATCGCCGGGACCTGTGCTTCCCTCCCGAAGCCTGACACCCCCTCCGCGATATTGAAGACCATATCCCATCGATCCCCCGCTGTGAGCCTTCTTATTAGATTGTGAATCGTGCCGATACGATCGGTTACATAGCCGAGCTGTTTAAGCGTAGAGTCGATAGCTTCGATGGTATCGACGCGGTCGAACTCCGCCGTATCCTCCTCGGACATGCCCATCTTCAGATACTCGTCTCTGAGGTCGTAGGTAATTCCAACTTTCATTTAAGCTCCTCTTTAAAAACTCGTTTGCAAAGCCAGCAGTATTTATGGCAATGGCACGATACTGGCTTTTCTATTTTCCACTTTATTAAATGACTTTATGGCAATGGTCTGCTTGGCAACGGCCTGTTTTGTGTATTTGCTCGAAAGCTGAAAGGAGGTCACATCGATCTCCTCTCGAATATAATCCAAGAGCTTGTCCCAGATCACGCCCCCCCTTTCGACAAGGAACTCCCCTTCATCGTCGGTCAGGAGGGCAAGGTCGACGATCTCTCCGTCGCGATTCCAATCCGCCGGAACTATAATTCCCCTCAGCGTTATATCTTCTTTCATTGGGAGGTGTCCTTAAAACTCCACGATCCGATTCATAAATAGCAACTACCGTGCCATATTTGTAAGTTGTTGGAATCGTTACTCTTTTTAATGAAGACCTGTAAAGTCGGAACTAAAAGTTCCTGTTTTTGGCGCTGGTAGGATTAAAAATTTGTGTAACTATCTGTTTTTATTACGTTTTGGAGATGGGAACCGAAAATTCCGATAAAGGGGTAATCGGAACTAAAAGTTCTCTTTTGGGCGGGTTACGAACCCTTTTTGTATTCCTCTTTCTTGAGTCCGTACTTCTTCATGAGCTTGTTGAGCTGTCTCGTCGTTATTCCGGCGGCCTCGGCCGTTCTGTCTATCCTGCCTCGGGTCGACTCCAACAGGCGAGCGAGATACTCCCTTTCAATCTCCTCGACCCCCTTCTTTCGTGCTTCCGAGAGGGTCATCTTCGATTCCACATTGTACAGTATAGGGAGAGAATTCCCCGAGAAGAGCTCCCTGGGGATATGCCTTGTCTCGATTATTGACGATGTCTCCAGCAGATAGGCCCGCTCGATGATATTTTCCAGCTCCCGGATGTTGCCGGGCCACGAGTAGTTGTCGAACGCCTCCAGTATCTCCGGACGAACGGTCTTTATCTGTTTCATGTAAAATCTATTCAACTTCTTTAAAATGACTTCCACCATAAAGGGGATGTCCTCCTTCCGCTCCCTCAATGGTAGGACCTCGATGGGAAAGACGTTCAGCCGATAGTAGAGGTCCGTTCTGAATCTCCCGTCATCACACATCGCTTTTAGGTCGGTGTTTGTGGCGGCGATCACCCGGGCGTTCGTGTGGATGCTTACCTCGCTCCCAATCCTGTCGAAGGTGCCGTCCTGGAGGACTTCGAGGAGCTTGATCTGAACCGAGGGAGAGATAGTGCTTATCTCGTCGAGGAAGATGGTCCCCTCGTTCGCTATCTCGAATTTTCCAAGCTTTCGCCGCTCGGCCCCGGTAAAGGCCCCCTTTTCGTGGCCGAAGAGCTCGCTCTCCGCCAGCGTTTCCGGCACGGCGCCGAGGTGGACGCTGATGAAAGGGGCGTTCCTGCGGTTGCTATGTTGATGAATGAGCCGCGCCAGAATGCTCTTCCCGGTACCGGTCTCGCCTATCAACAAAACGGTGCTCTTTGTGGGAGAAACCGCGCGAACCTTCTCATAGACCTTTTCCATCCCCGCGCATTTCGTCTGTATGGTCTCGAGGGCGTCCGACTCCCAGAATTGATCCCTCAGATAGTCGAGCTCAAGCCTTACTTTCACCGATTCGTAAACGTTTTGTGTTACAAATCTCACCTCTTCCGCGTCGATGGGATACGTGATGTAATTGCTCGCCCCCGCCTTCACGGCCATGACCGCTTCCCTGATCATGTCGACCTGCGACATGACAACGATCTCAATCGTCGGGTAGACCTGCCAGAACGACTGAAGGGCGGCCTTGTAGGAATTATCCTCCATCAACTCACGAAGGATGCCGATATCCACAAAGACGATCTCGTATCTCTTCTTCTTAAGCCTTTCAAGACAGGTCTCTATAGTAGTAACCGACTCAACGCGATAGTCGGAAGAGAGGCTCCCTCCGATAACGGTTGAGTGATCATTATTCTCGGTCACCACAAGAATCAGCTTCACACATGGTCTCCTTGAAAAACCAATTCAATTGTATCAAAACAACACTTTCTAAAAAAGATATTTATTTACCTGCTTTTTTCACTCGATCCTCTAAATTATAATAATAGTATTTAAGGTATTTATTCACTATTTCAGATAGTTAATATGCTAATTGCCTTATATAAAAGTGTTACAAAACTGTTACAAAAACCAGTAAATTGTAGGGCATTCTGGGGCATTCCAGGGAAAGCTGGGGACACAAAAACACAATGATGTCAGCACTTTATCGTATTGTCGCTATGCTTCGGGAGCAGGAGGTCGGAAGTTCAAATCTTCTCATCCCGACCAGTAAATACAAGGGGGGTGCACTGTTTGTTGTGCGCCTCCCTTTTTTTATAAATTGTGCTGGAAACAATACCGGGGTCGCTGTTCAGCGATTCAGTTGTTTCCCCAAGCCATATTGTTGAATATGGGCTTATCTTTTTTTAAAGCATCGAGAAAAATTTCCCTCGGACTTCCCCTTTTGCACAAACAAGCTGCAAAAGGGGATTGTGTCGGTATAAAAATCCGTTTCCCAAGAAAAATAGTGAAATTTTGTAAGTCGAAACTTATAAAAAGGCTGATTTTATTTATTTTTAAAATATAAAGGGCAACCTTTATAAATTTTTTAAAAGGAGGAATCATGGAAAAAGATATTACGAAGAGACCTGTTCCCTACACCGACGTTTCGGGTTTTTCGAACGTGTCGCTGGATTCAATCAAGCACGCCGGATTGAGCCTCGATCCCTGGTCTATAGAACAAAAAAACGAGGACGAATAGTCGCTGAGGAGATGTTGGGGGGCGCTTGCACCCCAACCATCCGGCCTTCATTTAAAAAAGCGTAACGGCTTTGTAATCGCCTTGTTTTGAGTCGCTCTCTCACTTCCTGAGCGCCGAGGCGATTATCCTGTAAAGGAGCTTTCGCGGCAAAAAGCGGACCAGAAGATATGTAATTCGGTTGTTGAGCCCGGGGATGCAGATAGGCCTCTTTTTCTCAAGGTAATCCAAGGATATCTTGACGATTTCACAGGGACTCATCGCCTTGTGCATCCCCTTGGTTACATAGATCTCGCCAGGGTCAAGGCCCATCTTCTCGTGGAAGTCGGTCACTGTCATGCCGGGACACAACGCCTGTATCTTCACGCCCGTTCCCCTTGAGCTCAAGATATATGTTCTCCTTAAAAAACTTCACAAAGGCCTTGGTCTCCGAGTAGACGGCGTTTCCGGCTTTCCGACCCCAATGCCCGACAAAACCGGCCACAATCACACCCCCCGTCACGGAAAAAACAATATCTCCCTGCCTAACATACATTAATATCATTAAAAGGCTTGACAATAGTGCTATAAAATTATAACAAATAGTATAGAATAGTGTTTAGTATGGCTTTTCAATTTAGTATTTAATTTAGTTAGTATATACCGCTAATATTTAGATCTTTCTCAATAAGCTATTAATATCATCTTTAGCCATAAAACGACCTACCCTCTACCATTCCACTTATACATTAATAATTAATCTACAGGAGAGCTGTTTTGAAGCCGTTCAAGCTTTTTGCAGGCGTAACCCTCTTTATCGTCCTTGCGGCCGCCCTCGCCACCCTTCCGGTGGAGGCCGTTGCACAGGACATTAAAACGGATGACTCTACATATAATATTTATTTCAGGCCCGCCATAAGATGGGGAACAAACGGCCGTACCCTCTACATCGCAGATTTTTTTATCCCCCTTTATCAGGGCGATAAAAGCATCCTCTTTGCGAACCCGAAGTTCACGCCCAACGACCACGATGGCTGGGAGTTGAACGTCGGCCTTGGCTACCGGCACCTGCTCTTAGATGACAACTTGCTTCTCGGGCTAAACGCCTTTTACGACAAAAGAAGGTCGGATCGGGGCAACTACTTCGATCAGTGGGGGATAGGCACTGAGATAATGGCCGATATCCCGATTGGGGATATGGACCTGGGCTTGACCGGCCGCTTCAACTTCTACTCTCCCATCTCAAATGCCCGGATAGAGTACGAGGGTACAGGCAGCGGGCATCTCTTTCAGAATCTCGGGATACATTCATTTGCCGGGGAGGGGGAGTTTCTGGTCGAGGAGCCGCTTCGCGGCTTCGACTACGAATTGGGGGTGAGGATCCCATATCTGTCCGACTACGTGGAGACGTGGGCTTACGCCGGCGGCTACAACTACTTCGGCAAGTACACGGAGCATGTCGACGGCTTTATGGCGAGGCTCGAGGTAATCCCCACCGACTTTCTGAGGCTCAACTTCGAGTACAAAAATGACAATATAAACCACGACGAGTTTTACGGCGAGGTGGCGGTGGAGGTGCCGTTCTCCATCACAAACCTCGCTCAAGGCAAGAATCCCTTCGAAGGGTTGGGGAGGAGGCTATCCGGGAGCCGTGATCTGAGGGAGAGGATGGTGGATCCGGTAAGGCGGGATGTCGATATAGTCGTTGTAAATAAATCCATTGATACGACCGCCAGCGGCATCGGGGGGCTCGTTGAAGAGGTCGTCTTCGTCAGCGAGACCGCCGCCCCGGCAGTCGGCGACGGCACCTTTGAAAATCCATACGCCTCGATGACGGAGGTGATGACCGACGCCCGGATCATTGCGGGGACCTGCACAACGATTCACGTCATAAACGACTCGGGAGGGGACACGGCCGGCGGTGGCGACTTTACCACGGCCGGGCCGATCGCCAGCCTCCTCCTCTGGGGCTCCGGCACAAACCACCCGGTCTATCCGAACATCAGCAACATGACGGCGGGATTCCCTGAGATGAGCACGACGCTCACCGTGGATGACGCCGGGGCCGAGGTGATGGGGATATACTTTAACAACGCCGGTGGTGACGGCCTCATCGTCCAGGGGGGGCCGGGGACGCTTGTCCACCACAACCGGTTTAACGCGAACGGCGGCCACGGCATGTGGCTTGATGGATTCAACACCATCTCAATATATAACAACGCCTTTACGGGGACAACTTATGAGTACGCCATTCTAATAGGCGCCGGCGATACTGCAAATATCTACGACAATACTTTTACCGGATTCGCTGGGGTAGTGGGGAACGGGGGCGCGCCGAATGTCACAATAAATACAAACACGTTCAATGTTGTTTATAGTGCCGTTAATATGGATTATGGCGGGAACAGTATAGAAGACCTGAATATAATCAACAACATTGTGAACGTAAGCAGTTCGATATCCGATGCCATCGGCATAAGGTTGTTCACCGACTTGGGAGGAGCCGACATCGGCTCCGCGGGAAATCCCGTAAACATCGACAATAACACGGTAACCTGCAACTCCAACTCGGGCGCCGGGGCGATTGTTCTCGACTCCGACGGAGATATCTTCGCCGATATTACCAATAACGACATGACCGGTGGGATAACCGGCGATCTTGGCGCTGCCGGCATCTCTCTCATCTCAGGTGGCAACATAGGTTACGACGGGGCAACGTTTGATCCGGTAACGATAACGGACAACTCCATGACCGTTACCTCTACCGCCGGGGAGGCCTACGGGATTCAACTCAATACATTTCTCGGGACCGGTGGCTACAATATCTTTGCCGATATTGCCGATAACAACATGACCGGCGGGATAACGGGGGATCTCGTGGCCGCCGGCATAGCCCTTGACGGCATAAACAGCATAGGTTTTGAGGGGAATCCTGTGACAATCACAGATAACCGGATGACCGTTTCGGCGGAATTTACCTACGGAATCGTTCTGGAATCGAATAACAGCGACATCTTCACAGACATCACCGGAAACGACATGACCGGCGGGATAACCGGTGATCTTTTGTCATTTGGCATAAATCTCAATTCCATCCTTGGACGAATAGGCTCCGAAACAGATCCCGTTAATATCAATAACAACCGTATGACACTTACGACCGGGGGGAGCGGGGGGCTTGCGGCCGGGATCTATTTCTTTGCATATGATGACCTATTCTCGACGATTACCGGAAACAACATATCTAATACCGTCGATGTAACCGGCGAGGCCGCCGGCATTGCCATTCGCTCGGATACCGAAGACATCGGATCGGCTGTGACTCCAGTAACCGTAAGCGACAACACCATGACCGTTAATGGAGGTTATGCCGTAGGGATCAGTTTCCCAACAGGCAACAACTTTTTCGCCGACATCACGGGAAACATCATGACCGGCGGAATAATCGGAGCCAATGTCGCCTATGGCATCTATCTCGAGACCTCTTCCGCCGGCAACATAGGCTTCGACGGAACAACCATAAACCCGGTTACGATAACGAACAACCCCATGATCGTTGACAGCACACTCGGTTATGCCTACGGCATCTACTTGGATACGGATAACGACCTGTTTGCCGATATCACCGGAAACGACATGACGGGAGGGATAACGGGGGGCGGTCCCGCCTACGGGATATCTCTTTTATCCACCTCAAACTATGTCGGCACTCCGACGAATCCTGTTTGGATATCCGATAACTCCATGACCGTTTCCAGCACGGGCGGCAATGCCTACGGCATCGACCTCGATTCGTACAACGACATTTGCGCCATTATTTATTCAAACATCATAAACGGTGTAAGCGGGAATACAAATGCCTACGGGATCCGCCTTAACGCAACGGGGACGGGGGGCGACATCTACGCCGATATCGCCGATAACGACATGACGGGCGGGGTAGCAGGCGGCAACGATACCTACGGAATTTATCTTAACACTGCGGGATTGGGATCCGACATCTTCACAATTATCATCGGAAACGATATGACCGGTGGTATAAACGGAGGTAATGATGCCTGGGGCATCTATCTCGATTCGGAAGGTGGTTATGTCGGCTCAGATATAAACTGGGTAATGATATACAATAACCGCATGGGAGTTACGGCCACAAATAACGCCCACGGGATTCACCTTGATGCATACGACAGCATCTATGCCGACCTCACGGGAAACATCATGGCCGGCGGGATTTTCGGGGGAAACGACGCCTACGGGATCAGGCTTGACTCAAGCAACAGCGGCATATCCGCCGCTATTCGAAATAACGAAATGTCGGGCGCGATATTCGGGGGAAATAGCGCCTACGGGATTCACCTCGGTGCGGAATACGGCATCATTACCGACATCACGGGAAACCTCATGACAGGCGGGATAACCGGGAGTAACATTACCTGCGGGATCGAGCTTAATGTACTTAACGGCTATATAGAAACCGTTATCTCCGGTAACGACCTGTCCGGCGGGATAAACGGCGGCTTCGGTGAGGCCTACGGGATTTCGCTTAACTCAACAGAAGAAATCGAGGGCGCGATTGGCATTAACAACCTGGGCGGTATAACAGGTGCCGGTCTTGCCGCCGGGATATATCTCAATTCCAGCTTAGATGATATCGGCTCTTCGATGAATCCTATTCTGATATCCGATAACTCCATGGCCGTTTCGAGCACGGGCGACAGTGCCTACGGCATCAACCTCGATGCGTATAACGATATCTACGCCGATGTTCTTTCAAACATCATTGGTAACGTAAACGGGAGTATCAATGCCTACGGGATCCGCCTTATAACCGATAACAATATTTCCGGCAATATCTACAATAATATCGTGTCCGGAGGTGTAACAGGCGGCAATGAGGCGTACGGGATATCCCTCGTTTCGGAAAACGGCATTATAGGTTATGACTGGGCGGGTGAAAATCCGGTTACGATAACGGACAACACAATTACCGTTGCGTCAACGGCGGGTGGCGATTACGCCTACGGGATTTCCCTCGACGCCTATGACTACATCTTCGCCGAGATTACCGACAACATAATGATGGGGGGGATAGCGGGGGCCACGCGCAGCTACGGCATCTCTCTCGATTCAGGCTCGGGCGGTATCGGCTCGTCGTCAAATCCGGTTCGGATAGACGGAAATTTCATGACCGTTATTGCGGGAGCGGGCAGCAGCCTCGCCTACGGGATTTCGCTCGTTTCAGACGGAGACGATATCTACGCCACTATCGACGACAACAATATGGGGGGAGGCATGGGCATATTCGGCCGCGACAGCGCCTACGGGATTTACCTCAATACGGTTGATGGTGATATATTTACCGATATCTACAACAACGACATGACGGGGGCGGGGATAAGCGGGGGCAATAACGCCCACGGCATATACCTGGACTCCGATTATGGTATTGGGGGTACCGGTCTCGACGTGATAGATATATCCAATAACGATATGATCGTTTATGCAGCAGGTGGCGGCGTTGCCAGCGGCATTTCCCTTATTGCCAATGATTCAATTTTCGCTCAAATTAACGACAACGACATGTCGGGAGGGATAACGGGGGCTCTCACTTACGGCATCCGTATCATAGCAGGGGGGTATGTCGGGTCTTCGTCAAGTCCCGTTACCGCAATGAATAATTTGATGACAGTTACATCATCCACAGGTTCAGGCAGTGCAACCGGGATATATATCTCCGCCGACTACTCCCTCTACGCCTACATCAACAACAACACGTCGATGAATATAACGTCTAATTCAAGCGATGCCTGGGGAGCGTATCTTACAGCAAGCGGGGGAACTATCGGAAGCGGCACGATCGCGACTTACTTTACAAATAACAGCGGGACCGTTGACGGCCCATTTATCCGTTACATGCTTCAATTGTTTGCCGGCGTCCCAGGCACCGGAAGCAATGTGGACTGGGGTATGGGGGGGCAGGTCAATTCCTTTACTTCACTCAGCGGGGGAGTGGGCGCAAACTGGACCGGTAACTATGATGCGGGAGACGGCCTGCCAGCTCCGGGCGGCGCTAATAAGCCGGTTGAAACTAACTTCAACGCAAGCGACTCCTTATGGCCGTAGATTGCCTTTATATAAAAAGATCAGGGGGCGA
>Ga0180431_10003202_pt1 | contig 21216 bp, 20 predicted proteins | sample SS_ome_11_FD_132459 | JGI IMG/M metagenome (GOLD analysis project Ga0180431, IMG submission 132459) | Hypersaline lake sediment archaeal communities from the Salton Sea, California, USA - SS_1_MS_1 metaG | ecosystem: Environmental > Aquatic > Non-marine Saline and Alkaline > Hypersaline >...
GACGGCCAGGGCAACTCGGGGCGCTCCTGGTCGAGAGCGCGACACAGCGCGGGCAGCAATTGGCCGGCGGCCAGGGCGTATCCGGTCGCCGAGGGGTGGAACCGGTCCTCGGAGAACAACAGCTCGGGCTCGGTTTCGAAGTGAGGTCTGAGCAGATCGGCCAGCGGAACCGGGACACCGCCGGCCGCATGGACCTCGCCGGCCTGGGCGCGGGCCAGCCTGACTCCGAGGGAGCGAGCCGTCCAGCGCAGCGGCTGTGGAATAGCGGTGATCACCCCGAGGTCCGGGCAGGTGCCGACGATCACGGCGGTACCGCCGCGCCGTAGGCGGCGGACCGCGGCGCCCAGACGACGGGCCGACGGACCGATGCCGTTGAGAGCGGTGACGTCATTGGCGCCGATCATGATCACCGCCGCATCGGGTGGCGGCCCGGCCACCAGCATCGCGTCGACCTGACTGGCCAGGCCCCTGGACGTCGCCCCCACGATCGCCTTCGTCGACAGCCGGACCGGCTTCCCGGACCGGGCGGCCAACCCGCGGGCCAGGAGCACCCCGGGGACTTCGTCGGCCAGCTGACAGCCGTAACCGGTCGCGGTGGAGTCGCCGAACACCATCAGGTGCAGGCCGATGGGCGCCTCCCGCTCCCATCGGTAGGCCGGGCCGCCTGCGGGTGCGTAGACGCCATCCGCGCGAAGCGGAATGTCCCAGGCCCGCGGAATGATGCTGCGCGCCTGTTCGGCCTGCCCGGTCAGCAAATTACGGGCACCGACGACCGCACTGCCGGTCGAGGCCAGAAAGCCCGCGACGGCCAGAGCCTTGGTGGGACCGAGACGCATGGTCACGGAAGTCAGTGTGGGCCGAACAACCTGGCTTGACCATCACGGACCGGTCTCAGTTCCAGCAACAAATCGCCATCTCTGATTATGGGCCCGGTCACAACTGGCAAGCTAGGGGTCTCACGACAACGGTCGCACCACTACAAAGGCGTAGGGAGTGTTCACGATGACCGCACCGAGCAAAGTTCAATTGCCCGGCCGGACGGCCCGCCCGCGGCGCTACCCGGTCAGCGACGGGGAACCGGTCGAGGTGATCGAGGACGGCCCGAGCCTGCCGGCCCGGCTGGTGTCGCTCGGCACCAGGCTGACGATGTGGCCCACCCTCGCGGTGCTCAGTCACGTTCCGCACCTGCCCTGGCCATTCGGCATGGTGGATTTCGTAGCCCGGGCGCTGCTGCCCTCGCCCGGCACGGTGCGGGCCACTGTCGGGTTGCCCAATGCCTCGGCCCAGCTGGTCCGCGCCCCCGGCGTCTTGCCCGCTGACGGCCGTCGCCGCGTCGTGCTGTACCTGCACGGCGGTGCGTTCCTGACCTGCGGGGTGAACTCGCACAGCCGCATCTCCGTCGCATTGTCGAAGTTCGCTGATTCGCCGGTTCTGGTGGTCGACTACCGGCTGATCCCCGAGCACACCATCGGGATGTCCATCGACGACTGCTACGACGGTTACCGGTGGCTGCGGCTGCGCGGTTACGAGCCCGATCAGATCGTGCTGGCCGGCGACTCGGCCGGTGGCTACCTGGCGCTGGCCTTGGCGCAGCGGCTGCAGGCCGAGGGGGAAACCCCGGCTGCGCTGGTGGCCATTTCACCGCTACTGCAGCTGGAGAAGGACCCCAAGCTCACCCATCCAAACGCCTACACCGATGCGATGTTCCCGCCCAAGGCGTTCGACGCGCTGGTGGCGCTCGTGGCCCGCGCCGCTGCGAAACATGTCGTGGACGGGGAGCCGGAGGACGTTTATGAGCCGCTCGACCATATCGAGCCAGGACTGCCGCAGACACTGATCCACGTTTCCGGCTCGGAGGTGCTGCTGCACGACGCCAGACTGGCTGCACGACGGTTGGCCGCGGCCGGGGTGCCGACCGAGGTAAGGGTGTGGCCCGGGCAGATTCACGACTTCCAACTGGCCGCTCCGCTGATTCCGGAGGCGAATCGGTCGCTGCGCCAGATCGGGGAGTACATTCGCGAAGCCACCGGCTGAACGCGCCATCCCGAGGCCTGCGACGATAGGGACATGCGAATAGCGCCCCATGTCAGTGAGCTGATCGGTAACACCCCGCTGGTTCAACTGAACTCGGTGGTACCCGGGGGTTCCGGGGTGGTGGCGGCCAAGATCGAATACCTCAACCCGGGAGGCAGCTCCAAGGACCGCATCGCGGTCAGGATGATCGACGCCGCGGAAGCCGCCGGACAGCTCAAGGCGGGTGGCACCATCGTCGAGCCGACGTCGGGTAACACCGGTGTCGGTCTGGCGCTGGTGGCCCAGCGCCGCGGCTACAAATGCGTCTTCGTCTGTCCGGACAAGGTCAGCGAGGACAAGCAGAACGTGTTGCGCGCCTACGGAGCGGAGGTCGTGGTCTGCCCGACCGCCGTCCCGCCGGACCACCCGGACAGCTATTACAGCGTGTCCGATCGACTGGTCGAGGAGATCGACGGCGCCTGGAAGCCCGACCAGTACTCGAACCCGAACGGGCCGGCAAGCCACTACGAGACCACCGGGCCGGAGATCTGGGCCGACACGGACGGGAAGATCACCCACTTCGTCGCCGGGGTCGGCACCGGCGGAACCATCACAGGGGCCGGGCGCTACCTCAAAGAGGTATCGGGGGGCCGGGTCAGGGTGATCGGTGCCGACCCGGAGGGTTCGGTCTACTCCGGCGGCACCGGGCGGCCCTATCTGGTCGAGGGCGTCGGAGAGGACTTCTGGCCGGCCGCCTATGACCCGGCCGTGGCCGACGAGATCATCGCCGTCTCCGACGCGGACTCCTTCGATATGACCCGCCGACTGGCCAGGGAGGAGGGGTTGCTGGTCGGAGGCTCCTGCGGGATGGCGGCGGTGGCCGCCCTGAAGGTCGCTGAGCAGGCCGGACCCGACGCCCTGGTGGTAGTGCTGCTGCCCGATGGCGGGCGCGGGTATTTGTCGAAGATTTTCAACGACTCCTGGATGTCGTCGTACGGTTTCCTGCGTACTCCGCTCGACGAGACCAAACCCGCCCCCACCGTGGGCGAGGTACTCCGCGGCAAGTCCGGTGCGCTGCCGGACCTGGTGCACACCCATCCCTCGGAGACGGTTCGCGACGCCATCGGCATCCTGCGCGAGTACGAGGTATCCCAGATGCCGGTGGTCGGGGCTGAACCGCCGGTGATGGCCGGCGAGGTTGCCGGCAGCGTTTCCGAGCGGGAGTTGCTCTCGGCGGTGTTCGAGGGTCGTGCGCATCTGGCCGATGCGGTGGCCCTGCACATGAGCCCGCCGCTACCGCTTATCGGTGCCGGGGAGAAGCTCAGCGCGGCGGCCGCGATGCTCCGCGATGCCGACGCCGTGATGGTGGTCGAGGAGGGAAAGCCGGTGGGGGTCATCACCCGCCACGATTTGCTCGGCTATCTGTCTGAAGGATCGCGCCGCCGCTGACGCGATAGGGTTGCACCGCTCGAATCCCGACCGGAGGGACCGATGACCGAACCGACCGAGCCTGCTGGCTTCTATCCGCCGCCGGGTGGTTATTACCCGCCGCCGGTGGGAGCGCTGCCGAAGGTGGTTTCGGACTGTCGGTTCTGCGCCAGGTCCTGCACCTGCTGGACGGCGCGCTATGCAATCTCGGCTACCTCTGGCCGCTGTGGGATGCCAGGCGGCAGACGTTCGCCGACAAGATCATGTCCACCGTCTGCCTACCGGTCTGATCGCAAGAAAGCTCGGAAAGGAACATCATGACGCAGCCACCAGGCCCCGGTGAGTATCCGCCCCCCGGCGGTTACCCGCCGCCTCCCGGGGGCCCCGCGCCGCAGGGACCACCCGGCGGCTATGGCGCCCCGCCGCCACCGCCCGGGTGGGGTTATCCCCCGCCCGGTGGCTATCCGCCGCCGGGTGGTTATCCGCCGCCCGGTGGCTATCCGCCGCCGGGTGGTTATCCGCCGCCGCCCCCCGCCGAGGGCGGATACGCACCACCGCCACCCGGATACGGCACGTCCGGCTACAGCGTCGGCGAGGGTCTGTCGTGGGCGTGGCAGAAGTTTGCCAAGAACCCGGTTCCGCTGCTCGTCGCGACGCTGGTGTTCTGGTTGATCGGCGCGGGGCTCAACTATCTGTTCAGCAGGACCCTGGATGCCGTCTCGCCCGAGACCTTCATCGCCTATGACGGCGGCGAGGGGCTGATCGAGACGACATCGCGCACCTTGACCGGCGGTGGTCTTGCGGTACTCCTCCTGGGGATGATCGTTCAGATAGTGGCGAAGGGGGCAATAGCCTCAGCCGGGTACGCGGGGCTGCTCGATATCGCCAACGGCCAAAAGGTATCGATTGGTTCGTTCTTCCGGCCGCGCAATATCGTTGCGGTGGTGGTAGCGGCGCTGATCGTCGATATCGTCACCTTCTTCGGCCTGCTGCTATGCATCCTCCCGGGTCTGGTGGTGATGTTGTTCGCCTGGTTCAGCACCGTCGCGATCGTCGACCGGAATCTGTCGCCGATCGACGGGATCAGGGCCAGCATCGGCATCGTCAAAGCCAACTTCGGTCAGGTTCTGCTGGCCGCGTTGACCTTCATGGCTCTGCTGCTTGTGGGCGTTCTGCTCTGCATCGTCGGATTGCTGGTGGCCATCCCGGTGGCCTACCTCTTCCTGGTGTACACCTACCGCAAGCTCAGCGGCGGCTCCGTCGCTCCGGTGACCGCCTGAATGACCGATAACCAGCCTCGGCGCCGTTTCGCGACGACCGCTATCCACGCGGGCTATCACCCTGACCCGGCAACCGGGGCGGTCAACGCCCCGATCTACGCCAGCAGCACGTTCGCCCAGGACGGCGTCGGTGGCTTACGAGGTGGCTTCGAGTACGCCCGCACCGGGAACCCCACCCGGTCGGCCTTGGAGGGGGTGCTGGCCGCCGTCGAGGAGGGCAGGTTCGGCCGGGCCTTCAGTTCAGGGATGGCTGCCAGCGACTGTGCGCTGCGAGCGGTCCTGCGTCCCGGTGATCACATCATCATCCCCGACGACGCCTACGGCGGGACATTCCGGCTGATCGACAAGGTCTTCCGGCAGTGGGGAGTGCGCCACACCCCGGTGCATCTGTCCGATCTGGATGCCGTCCGGAACGCGGTCACCGACGACACCCGGATGATCTGGGTCGAGACGCCGACCAACCCATTGTTGTCGGTCGCCGACATCGGTGCGATCGCGGAGATCGGCCGTGATGTCGGAGCGATAGTGCTGGTGGACAACACATTTGCCTCGCCAGCTCTCCAGCAGCCGCTGATATTGGGTGCCGATATCGTGCTGCATTCGACGACCAAGTACATCGGTGGCCACTCCGACGTGGTCGGCGGCGCGCTGGTGACCGACGATGAGGAACTCGACGCCGCATTCGGATTTCTGCAGAACGGCGCGGGCGCGGTCCCCGGACCCTTCGATGCCTACCTGACGATGCGGGGACTCAAGACCCTGGAACTGCGGATGCAGCGGCACAGCGACAACGCGGCACAGGTGGCCGCATTCCTGATCGGTAACCCCGCGGTGAGCCAGGTGCTGTACCCGGGCCTTCCGGACCACCCCGGCCACGCGGTCGCTGCTCGACAGATGCGGGCCTTCGGTGGCATGGTGTCGGTGCGGTTACGCGGCGGGGTGCAGGCGGCACGCGAGTTCTGTGCGCGCACCGAGATCTTCATCCTGGCGGAGTCATTGGGGGGAGTCGAGTCGTTGATCGAGCATCCCGGTGCCATGACGCACGCTTCGACGGCGGGCTCGCAGCTGGAGGTGCCTGAGGATCTCGTGCGGCTTTCGGTGGGAATCGAGCATCCGGCCGACCTGCTCGCCGACCTTCGGCAGGCCCTGGCAGGCTAACCTCCTGGCAACTCAACCCCCTGGCAAGCTAACCCAGCGCGGGCACCACATCGGTGATGGTCCGCGCGAGATTCACCTCCGCGGTATCAGATTGGCTCGCCCAGGCGCCGACGGCGATCTCGGCGGCGCGTGTGGCGGCGGCCAGCCCGCCGGCCTCGTTGAGCGTCAGTACCGCATCGAGAGCGCCGACGCCGTACAGCGTGCTGATCACCGCCGCAGTCACGGGTTGCGGACGACGCCCCTCGAACAGTGCCGCGAGTAGTTCAGACCTCGCTACCGCGACCCGACCCCGGTTCTTCGTCGGCCACCGGTAGTGATTGCGGCGCAACCGATGCGAGGTCAGTTGTTTCTGATGGATCTGGCCGGTGCGCAACAATTGGTCGAGTACATCGTCTTCGGCATGCCTTCTGATCCGGGCGATCGCCGCCGAGGGGCTGATCGGTCGTTGTGCCAAGACCGTCAACGCGGGACGCACGGCGGGATCCATCGGCGGCGGGCCGACCAGGGTGATCAGCAGGCCCGCCGGCACCGACTCGCCGGGCAGCGCCGGCCGCACCCTGCACTCCAGTGCGAGGTCGAGGATCAGGGCGGCGGCCAGGGCACGTTTCAGCGGGGCACGGCCGAGGCGAGGCCGCGCCTCGGCGTTGTCGAGCAGCAGCAGCAGGAGATCTTCGGCGATACGTGCCATAGGTCCGGGTCTGGATCCGGGTCCAGCGCGGGTGCACCGGCGGCGGACTAGGAGTGGTAGGGCTCGGCGCTGATCAGTGTCACCTTGACGGTATCGCCGTTGGGCACAGTATAGGTGCGGGTCTCATCGACCTTGGCATTGAGCAGCGCGGAGCCGAGTGGAGAGTTCGGTGAGTACACCTCGAGTTTGCCGTCGCTGACGATCTCCTGGCGGGTGGCGATCAGGAAGGTTTCCGTGTCGGTCTCATCACCCTCGTAGTACACCTTGACCACCGAGCCGGGCAGCGCGACACCGGACTGTTTGGGTGCCTCGCCCACCTTGGCGGTGTTGAGCAACTCCTGGAGTTGGCGGATGCGGGCCTCCTCCTGGCCCTGCTGCTCACGCGCGGCGTGGTAGCCGCCGTTCTCCCGGAGATCTCCCTCTTCGCGGCGGTCGTTGATCTCGGCGGCGATAATCGGGCGGTTCGAGATCAGCTGGTCCAGTTCGTCCTTGAGCCGGTCGTATGACTCCTGGGTCAGCCAGACCACCTGGTTGTCGGTCATCTCGTGGCGCTCCTCAAATCGTCTCATGCGCGCTGTTCGCGGTGCAGGTCCTCATCCGCTTCCGGGAGTGTGCGGGATCCGGCGCGCGTCGTGCCCCCGAACCGCGAAATGGCCCCGCTAATAAATGGCCCCGCTAATGAAGCAGTACACGGCCTGTATCAGAGACCGTGTACGGACGCGAGTATAGCACCGGGGCCCGCGCCGTGATTCCGGTTTTCCGGTTCGGACGTTTGCTGTCCGACCGAATGCGCCCGGCCCCTCAGGGCGGGGCGAGGTATCCCGGCACGTCGGTCCCGCATCCGTAGATATCGCCCATCGCCGACGGTGCGTAGGTCTTGACGGTCGTGGTCACCTGCACGGTCTTATCCTCCGCCGGACCGACGACGATCTCCCGGCGGCCGGTCTCGGCACCGTCGTAGGAACGGGTCCGTACGATGCACACCACGGTCCTGCCGGGATCTTTGCGGGTCACGCTGATCGTGACCGAGACCGTGTCGGCGTCGAGAACCTCGAAGGCAGCCATCGAACCCTCGACGTCGTTGCCCTCGAAGCGCTCGTAGGCCAGGACTGCCAACCCCAGGGCGATGACGACGGTCAGGACTCCCAGCATGGTCGCCACCCGCCGACGGGTGGTCGCAGGCATTGGTTCGCGGCCATAGCGTGCAGATGGGAACGTTTCGCCGCGCGAAGACGGAGGAGCAGGATCGCCCGGCGCACCGGTCATGAGTGCAGTCTGCCCGCCGGCGGCGACCTGGATTGCGGGTACCCCCACCCCGAGTGGGACGATATGGCCGAGCAACGGTCGGCCCCGCCGGCCCGGAGATTCAGAGGAACACGTGACCGAGCTGCGGTTGATGGCGGTTCATGCCCATCCGGACGACGAGGCCAGCAAGGGCGCGGCCACGCTGGCCCGATATGTTGACGAGGGTAGACGCGTCATGGTGGTGACGTTGACCGGCGGGGAGCGTGGCGACATTCTGAACCCGGCGATGGACCTGCCCGAGGTTCGCGGCCGGATCGCCGACATCCGGCGTGATGAGATGGCCCGCGCGGCCGAGATCCTGGGCGTGGAACATCGCTGGCTCGGGTTCGTCGACTCGGGCCTGCCGGAGGGTGATCCGCTGCCACCGCTGCCGCCGGGCTGTTTCGCGTTGGTGCCGCTGGAGGAACCGGTCGCCGAACTGGTGAGGGTGATCCGCGAGTTCCGTCCGCATGTGATCACGACCTACGATGAGAACGGCGGTTATCCGCATCCGGATCACATTCGCTGCCATCAGGTTTCGGTCGCAGCCTACGAGGCCGCCGCCGACGGCCTGTTGTACCCGGAGGCCGGGCCGCCCTGGCCGGTCAGCAAGTTGTACTACAACCACGGCTTCCTGCGGCAGCGTCTGCAGACCCTGCAGGACGAGTTCGCCAGACACGGCCAGGAGGGTCCGTTCGCCCGCTGGCTGGAGCATTGGGACGCCGACAATGATGTGTTCGCCGATCGGGTGACCACCCGGGTGCGTTGCGAGTCGCATTTTGCCCGGCGTGATGATGCATTGCGGGCGCATGCCACCCAGATCGACCCGGACGGGTTCTTCTTCGCCACCCCGTTAGAGTGGCAGCATCGGCTCTGGCCCACCGAGGAGTACGAACTGGCCCGCTCGCGGGTCCCGGCCGAGTTACCGGAAGACGACCTTTTCGCCGGAATCGAGATTTTCGAGTGAGCACGTTGATGATCACCCTCCTCGCCGAGGAGCCGACCAACACCGGTCCGGACTTCGGTAAGGCGAGTCCGTTGGGTCTGCTCGTCGTCGTTCTGCTGCTGATCGGAGTCTTCGCTCTCATACGGTCGATGAACCGCCACCTCAAACGGGTTCCCGGCGAGTTCGGCGCTGCCGGCACCGAGAACACCGACGGGCCCGATCCCGGCGCCGCGGAGCCCACGCATGAGCCCCGGCGGTAACGAACTAGCGGGTGCGACCAGCCCCTATCTGCGCCAGCACGCCGGCAATCCGGTGCACTGGAAGCAGTGGAGCCCCGCCGCGCTCGCCGAGGCGGTCAGCCGAGATGTGCCGATCCTGTTGTCCGTCGGCTACGCGGCCTGCCACTGGTGTCATGTGATGGCCCACGAGTCCTTCGAGGACGCCGCGGTGGCAGCGGCGATGAACCAGTTCGTCTGCATCAAGGTCGATCGCGAGGAGCGTCCGGACCTGGATGCGGTCTATATGAACGCCACGGTCGCGATGACCGGGCACGGCGGCTGGCCGATGACATGTTTCCTGACCCCCGACGGGCGTCCGTTCTTCTGCGGTACATATTTCCCCAAGCCGCAATTCCTGCAACTGCTGGCCGCGGTCGGGGAGACCTGGCGGGAGCGCCGCGACGAGGTCGAGCATGCGAGCAACCACATCACCGATGAACTGCGGCAGATGGCTTCCGGGTTACCCGGGGGCGGACCGGAGATCGCGCCCGCGCTGTGCGACGAGGCCGTTGCGACGATCCTGCGGCAGGAGGACATTGCCCGCGGCGGTTTCGGCGGCGCGCCGAAATTCCCACCGTCCGCACTGTTGGAGGCACTGCTGCGCACCCATGAGCGAACCGGGTCGGTGGTGCCGCTGGGCAGCGTCCGGCGCACCTGTGCGGCGATGGCCCGGGGGGGCCTCTACGACCAGTTGGCCGGTGGTTTCGCCCGCTATAGCGTGGACGCCGACTGGGTGGTGCCGCACTTCGAGAAGATGCTCTACGACAACGCACTGCTGCTGCGGGTGTACGCGCACTGGGCCCGGCGCACCGGTGACCCATTGGCCCGGCGGATCGCCGCCGAGGTCGCCGCCTTCCTCCTCGACGATCTTTCCAGCGGCGATATGTTCACCTCGTCACTGGACGCCGATGCGGCCGGGGTTGAGGGTTCCAGCTACGTCTGGACGCCCGCCCAGCTTTGCGAGGTCCTCGGGGAGGATGACGGGCTTTGGGCGGCAAAGGTTTTCGCGGTGACAGGGCAGGGGACCTTCGAGCACGGCACGTCGGTGCTCCAGTTGCCCACCGACTTCGACCCACTGCCGAACGATGCCGGCCGGTTCGAGCGGGTGCGTGCCGAGTTGTTGGGCGCACGCCGGACCCGTCCGCAGCCGGCCCGCGATGACAAGGTTGTCACCGCCTGGAACGGTCTGGCAATCACCGCTCTGGCCGAAGCCAGTGTGGCACTGGATGATCCGGCATTGCTAGAGGCCGCACGCCGCTGTGCCGCGGAGTTGGTCGGTCTGCACCTGGTCGACGGCCGCCTCCGCAGGGCCAGTCTGGGCGGGCGGGTGGGCGAGAGTGCGGGTGTACTCGAGGACTACGCCATGCTGGCCACCGGACTATTGACGATCTATCAGCTGACCGGTGATCCGGCCTGGCTTGGCCGTGCCGGGGACCTGATCGACATTGCGATGGATCACTTCGCGGATCCGGATCGGCCCGGCCGCTGGTTCGACGTCGCCGCCGACGCGGAGCCGCTGATGGTCCGGCCGGCCGATCCCATCGATGGCGCCACACCGTCCGGGGCCTCGTCGATGGCGGAAGCATTGCTCACCGCCGCCCACCTGGTCGATGCCGAGCGCGCCGGCCGTTACGCCGAGGCGGCCGCCGAAACGTTGCTGGCCCATGCGCAGCTCTTGGCCAGGGCGCCGCGTTCGGCGGGCCATTGGCTGGCCGTGGCGGAGGCGGCCGTCCGCGGACCGCTGCAGGTGGCGGTCGCCACCGCGGGTGCGGATTCGGACTTGCTGGCTGCTGCCCGCCGGATGGCCCCGGGCGGCACCGTCGTCATCGGCGGCCCGGTGGATTCCAGCCCGTTATTGGCCGGGCGGGACCGGCTGGGTGCAGCGGATGCCGCCTACGTCTGTCGTGGCCGGGTGTGTGACCTGCCGGTGACCGGCGTCGCGGAACTGGCGAACGCTCTCGGAGTGCCCGTGTAGCGTGGCGCCATGGCCGACGCGGAACACGCCGAGCATCTCGAATCAGTGGTCCGCCGGTACCTGGAACTCATCGCATCCGGGACCGCCGAGGAGATCGCGGAGCTTTACGCCGACGACGCGACCGTCGAGGATCCGGTCGGGGGCGGCGAGATCCACATCGGCCGCTATGCGATCACCGGCTTCTACCGGAATATCGAAAACCTTCCTCGCGAAACTGAATTGCTGGCCCTGCGGGTATGCGGTCACGAGGTGGCGTTCATGTTCAGGATCACCATCGGCGCCGGCGAGGGCAGCCGGATGCGGATCGAGCCGATCGATGTGATGACGTTCAACGCCAACGGCCGGATCGCGTCGATGAAGGCCTACTGGTCGGCGGCGGACGTCTCGACCGTTTAGGCCTTACCAGAAGACCCAGGCCTCACGAGAAGACTGCGAACCACATCGCGATGTAATGGCAGAGCGCCGCCACGGCCGTGCACGCGTGGAAGAACTCGTGGTGGCCGAATGTCCGTGGCCACGGGTTGGGCCATTTCAGCGCGTACAGGACCCCGCCGACGCTGTAGAGCACGCCGCCGACGATCAGCAGCACCAGCGCCGCCACGCCGGCGCTGTTCATGATCGGTCCGATGAACCAGGCCGCCACCCAGCCCAGCAGCAGGTACAGCGGAACCCCAACCCAGGCCGGCGCTGTCGGCCAGCACATCTTGAGCAGCACTCCGGCCAGCGCGCCGCCCCAGACGATCCAGAACAGCAGCCAGCCGTCGGTCTCAGGCAATGCCAGCAGGGCGAAGGGGGTGTAGCTGCCGGCGATGAACACGAAGATCATCGAGTGGTCGAGACGTTTCATCCACATGTGGGCGCGCCGCGATGTCCAGTGCACCCGATGATAGGTGCCACTGACGGCGAACATCGCGACGATCGTGCAGGTGTAGATGAGGGTGGCGATTCCGGCCCGGGTGGAGTTCAACGCCCAGGACACCGAGACCAGGGCGGCGCCGGCCACGGTGGCAACGATGGCGGAATAGACGTGGATCCAGCCGCGGGCGCGGGGTTTGCCGAGGAACTGACTGACGCCTTCGACGACGGCTTCCGGGAAGTCCTCGGGTTCTGTGCCGTCATCGATGCGGCGCGGTTCAGCGGCGTCTGACTCTGCGGTTGACTCTGCGGTCATCTCGCACCTCGGTCCTACTGACGCGGCCGGTGGCCCCGGATACCCCCGACGGCCACAGTAGTCTGACTCGCTGTGGAGCTCATTCCGCCGCGACTCAAGGAACCGGCCTACCGGCTCTACGAGATGCGATTGCGCCACGAGCTCGCGAACTCCCGGGCCGCACTTCCGCGGCATATCGCGGTGCTATGCGACGGTAACCGTCGGTGGGCCCGTGACGCCGGCTACGAAGATGTCAGCTTCGGCTACCGGATGGGCGCATGCAAGATGGCCGAGATGCTGCGCTGGTGCCAGGCGGCCGGCATCGAGATGGCGACGGTGTACCTGCTGTCCACCGAGAACCTGCACCGCGATCCCGAGGAATTGACGGCGCTGATCGAGATCATCACCGATGTCGTCGAGGAGATCTGCGCGCCGGCCAACCGCTGGAGTGTGCGGACCGTAGGCGATCTGGGATTGCTCGGTGACGAACCGGCGCGGCGGGTGCGCGACGCCGTCAACCACGCCACATCGATCGCGCCCGCCGGGTCCTTCCACGTCAACGTCGCCGTCGGCTACGGCGGTCGGCAGGAGATCGTCGATGCGGTGCGCTCGCTGCTCGGCAAACAGGTCGCCGATGGGGTCAGCCCCGAACAGATGATCGAGGCGGTCACCATTGAGGGCATCTCGGAGAACCTTTACACCTACGGCCAGCCCGACCCGGATCTGGTGATTCGCACGTCGGGGGAGCAGCGATTGAGTGGTTTCCTGCTGTGGCAGAGCGCTTATTCGGAGATGTGGTTCACCGAGGCGCATTGGCCGGCCTTTCGGCAGGTGGATTTTCTGCGTGCGCTGCGCGACTACAGCCGGCGGCACCGCAGATTCGGGGTCTAGACATGTTCGCGCTGTCCGCTGCAGTCTTCAGCCTCGCCTGGTGGATGGGCCTCTATCTCGTCTCCCGTGATCCGCGCAAACCGGTGCTGGCGCTGACGGCGGTCGGCCTGTGCGCCTTCGCCGCGGTGGTCGCACTGGACGCGGTCCGGGTGACGGGCGGTGGGGGTGACGGCGTGCTCAGCAGGATCGAGGTCTATCTGGTCGCGGTGCCGGGTATCGCGTGGTTCGCCGTCGTGCTGGAACTCGCCCGCCCATCCGCAACCTCGCGGGATCGTCGCCGCGAGTGGGTCTTGACGGCCCTCGTGGCTGGCGTTGTTCTTTCTGGTGCCGTGCTCGCCGGACGTGTCACCGGTCCGCTGCATTTCGGCCACTGGCTGATGTGCGCCGCCATCTCGGTATCCACTCTGGGAGCCATGGCGGTGGCCGTGCGCCGGCCGGCCCGGCCAGCCCGGGTCACTGGCGTCGTGGTGGTCGCCACGCTGTTCTTCGCGCTGAGCAACGCCATCTTGATCATCCCGCTCGGGCTGGTGCCGAGCTGGCTGGCTCTGGCTGCGACGGGTTTCGATCTGCTCTTACTCGGGGTGGGGGTGGCGCTGTGGGATGCCTTCGAGGAGGGTCAGGCGTTGCGAGCGGCAATGCTGCGATCTTTCGCGGGTTCGTTTGTGGTGGCGCTGTTGTTCGGCGGGCAGATACTGCTCGCCGGGGCGATCGCGGAGCCGGGTGCGGCCGGCCGGGCGGCGCTGACGACGCTGTTGTTCGCCGAGCTGGCCACCGCGATCGCGATCACCGTTCTCGCCGACCCGCTAGCGGGCCTACTGGACCGGATCGCCTTCGCCCGCGCACCGGAGCTCCGGGCTGAACGGGCGGTGCTGCGCACCACCGAAGCTGCGTTGCCGCTGCGCTCTCCCGGCCCACTGGACGATATCGATGACGAGACGTTCACTCGCCTGACCCGGCGGGCACTCGGACACTACGGCGATCTGGCCAAACTGGTTGCGAGCCCGCTGACCGCGCTGCCGGAGATCGGCGAGCGTCTCGCTGCCCGCGACGCACCGGACCAACCGCTGGAGCGGGCCGTCGAGTTGCGGGCCCTGCTTGCCGACCGGATTGCCCGGCTCAAACCCCGTGACGGCGCGGACTTCGGCACGACCGAGCAGTGGCGCTACTACAACGCGCTGTACTTCCCCTATGTGGCGGGCGTGCGAGCTTACGCGCAGAATGCCACCGCCTCGGGCCTCGACCCGGTGGCCCGGCAGGCCTGGCAATGGTTGGTCACCGAGGTGCCCCAGCGTTCGCTGCACAACTGGCAGAATGGCGCGGCCCGGCTGATCGCCGCCGATCTGCGATCGCCGGCGGCCACCGCGCTGCCGTAGCGCCCGGTCGGGCAGCAGTTGGCAGTAGTCGGCAGTGGTCGGCAGTCGATCCGGTCGCCCCGGCAGTGGTTGGTCGGCACCGTAGAAGGTGAGCTCCGGAACCGAAGTCAGGCCGCCGAGAGACAGGATCACCCCGTGACCTGCACCATATCGCTGGGCTGACCACAACCGGGGAGTCACGAGAAAGGACTGGAAATGGACCCCATGATTGCTGCCGGCGCCCTGATCGGCGGCGGATTGATCCTCGGTGGCGGTGCAATCGGCGCCGGTATCGGCGACGGCACCGCGGGCAGCGCGCTGATTGCCGGGATTGCGCGTCAACCCGAGGCCCAGGCGCGGTTGTTCACGCCGTTCTTCATTACCGTCGGACTGGTGGAGGCCGTGTACTTCATCAATTTGGCGTTCATGGCGCTGTTCGTGTTCGCCACGCCTACCGGCTAGATCTTGCGCAGCCTCAGTCGATTCACCGAGTGGTCGGCATCCTTGCGCAGGACGGCGGTAGCCCGCGGGCGAGTCGGCAGGATGTTCTCGATGAGGTTGGGCCGGTTGATAGTTCGCCAGATCTCGCGGGCCGCGGCTATCGCCTGATCGTCGGTGAGATCTGCGTAATGGTGGAAGTGCGAGGCCGGGTCGGCGAAGGCCCCGGCTCTCATCGCCAGGAAGCGGTCGACGTACCACCGCTCGATATCCTCGACGCGGGCGTCCACGTAGACCGAGAAGTCGAAAAGGTCCGCCACCATCAGCCGGGAACCGGTCTGTAAGACGTTGAGTCCCTCCAGGATCAGGATGTCCGGGTGGGTGACCACGTGCTTCTCGCCGGGGACGATGTCGTAGATCAGGTGGGAGTACACCGGTGCGCAGACCTGATCGGCGCCGGATTTCACCGATGTGACGAACCGCATCAACGCGCGACGGTTGTAGCTTTCTGGAAAACCCTTGCGATGCATCAAGTGTCGCCGGTTCAGTTCGGTGTTCGAGTAGAGGAATCCGTCGGTGGTAACCAGGTCGACCCTCGGGTGGTCGTCCCAGCGTGACAGCAACGCCTGCAGCACGCGGGCCGTGGTCGACTTGCCGACTGCAACGCTTCCGGCCACACCGAGGATGAACGGCACCGGCTGGTCCGGGGTTTGCCGCGGTTCGCCGAGGAATTCGTCGGTGGCCGCGAACAAGCCTTGGCGGGCGGCGACCTGCAGATGAATCAGTCGCGCCAGAGGCAGGTAGACCTCTTCGACCTCCAGTAGGTCGATCTGTTCGCCGAGGCCGCGCAGGCCGACCAGTTCCTCCTCGGTGAGCTTCAGCGGAGTCGACATGCGAAGTCCACGCCATTGACTCCGGTCGAACTCCACGTAGGGGCTGGGTTCGGTCAGCCGCGCCATGGCATAAGTCTTGCAGTTAGCGTGAATGGCATGGAATCGGACCACCTGATTGGCGAATATGTGTTGCTCGGGCTGCGGTTCGACCGCATCGAGGAGGGGTATGTCGACTCCTTCACCGGTGCTGGCCGACTGCGCCGTCAGGTGGCCGACGAGCCGGCCCCGCAGCCGTCCGATCTGGCCGCGCAGGCAAAGCGGCTGCTGGCCGAACTGCCGCAGGTGCCGCGCAGTTCGGACTTCACCGAACAGCGGGCCGGCTTCGTCGCCGCGCACCTGCGCGCACTGGCCTGCGCCGCGCGCAAGTTCGCCGGCGAGGAGGTGGGGTTCGTCGAGGAGGTCCGCGACTACTTCGACGTTCAGATCAGCCGCGGCGATCCGGATCGTTACCGTGCCGCCCATGCCCGGATGGACGACGTGCTCGGTGGCAGCGGCTCGCTGGCCGACCGGATGGCGGCCCACCGCAGCTCCGAGGAGATCCCGCCGGATCGCCTGCGGGACTGCATCCACGCGTTCTCCAGCGCACTCCGCGATATCGTCCGATCCACCTATCCGCTGCCCGAGTCGGAGACCGTCATCTACGAGGTCGTCGGCGACAAGCCGTGGTCGGGGTTCAACTACTACGAGGGCCAGTACCGATCGCGGGTAGCTGTCAATGCGGACCTCAAGCAGCAGATGGTCAACCTGCCACGACTGGTGGCCCACGAGTCCTACCCGGGCCACCACACCGAGCACTGCCGCAAGGAGGCGGCTCTTGTGGCCGGGCTCGGCCAGCAGGAGCAGACCATCTTCCTGGTGAATACCCCGCAGTGTTTGATGGCCGAGGGCCTCGCCGATCTCGCGTTGTACGCGGCGGTCGGGCCGGGCTGGGGCAACTGGGCCGCGGAGGTCTACGCCGACCTGGGACTGCGGTTCGACGGAGAGCGGGCCGAGGCGCTGTCGGAAGCGGCCGCGGCGCTGGCCGAGGTCCGCCAGGATGCCGCCCTGATGCTGCACGACGAGCATCGTGAGGCCGACGAGGTGGCGGCGTACCTGCAGCGCTGGCTGCTGGTTGATGAGGCTCGGGCCCGGCAGATGCTGAAATTCCTGTCTTCGCCGCTGTGGCGTGCCTACACCAGTACTTACGTGGAGGGTTACCGGTTGTTGCGGGCCTGGCTTGATGACCGACCGTCCGGGGTCGGGCTCGCCGAGCGGTTCGGCCGGCTGCTCGATGAGCCGCTGACCCCGGCGGCCCTGCGCGCAGAGTCGGCGCCGGTGGCCGCCGGCCGGTTCTTGGCCGACTAGAGGGCGACTAGAATCTGCCCCATGACCACCGACGCCAGTTTGTCAGCCGCAGCCCCTGGCTTGTCAGCCGCAGCCTCCGGCTTGTCAGCCGCAGCCTCCGGCTTGTCAGCCGCAGCCCCCGGCTTGTCAGCCGCAGCCCCCGGCGCCGACTATGCCGCTACCGCCAGCGAGGCCTACCGGGCCGCGCTGCGGGTCATCGAGTCGGTCGAGCCCCGGATCGCGTCGGCCACCCGCCAGGAACTGACCGACCAGCGCGAATCGCTGAAGTTGATCGCCAGTGAGAACTACGCCTCGCCCGCGGTCCTGTTGACCATGGGGACCTGGCTGTCGGACAAGTACGCGGAGGGAACCATCGGGCACCGCTTCTATGCGGGCTGCCAGAACGTCGACGAGATCGAGGCGATTGCCGCCGAGCACGCCCGCGAACTGTTCGGCGCACCGTACGCCTATGTTCAGCCGCACTCGGGCATCGATGCCAACCTGGTGGCGTTCTGGGCGATCCTGGCCACCAGGGTTGAGGCACCGGCACTGGGCGAGGTGGGCGTCCGGAACGTCAACGACCTGTCGGAGGCCGAATGGGAACGGCTTCGGGCCAAGCTCGGAAGTCAGCGCCTGATGGGCATGTCGCTGGACGCCGGCGGCCACCTCACGCACGGATTCCGGCCCAACATCTCCGGCAAGATGTTCCAGCAGCGCAGTTACGGGACCGACCCGACCACGGGACTGCTCGACTATGACGCCATCGCCGCCGCGGCGCGCGAGTTCAAGCCACTGATCCTGGTCGCCGGTTACTCCGCCTATCCTCGCCGGGTCAACTTCGCCACCATGCGCGAGATCGCTGACGAGGTGGGCGCCACCCTGATGGTCGATATGGCGCATTTCTCCGGTCTGGTTGCCGGCAAGGTGTTCACCGGCGATGAGGATCCGGTACCGCACGCCCATATCGTGACCACCACCACCCACAAGTCGCTGCGCGGACCACGTGGGGGCTTGGTGCTGGCCACCGCCGAGTACTCCGACGCAGTCGACAAAGGCTGCCCGATGGTGCTCGGCGGGCCGCTCGAGCACGTCATCGCCGCCAAGGCGGTCGCCTTCGCCGAGGCCCGCCAGCATTCGTTCCAGGCGTACGCGCAACGCGTTGCCGATAACGCGCAGGCCTTTGCCGACGGGCTGATGCGGCGCGGGGCCACGCTGATAACCGGCGGCACCGACAATCACATCGTTCTGCTCGACGTCCAGTCCTTCGGGCTGACCGGCCGGCAGGCCGAGTCGGCGCTGCTGGAGTCCGGCATTGTGACCAACCGCAACTCCATCCCCGCTGATCCCAACGGGGCCTGGTACACCAGCGGTATCCGATTCGGAACCTCGGCGCTGACCACACGCGGCTTCGGCGCGGCAGAGTTCGATCGGGTTGCCGAACTGGTGGTCGAAGTGCTTTCCAATACCCGTGCCGAAGGCACGTCGAAGGCTAAATACACCTTGGTGGACAGTGCTTCGGACTGGGTGCGCGCGGCCGCCGGTGAACTGCTGGACGCCAACCCCCTCTACCCCGGACTGAACCTGTAAAACGGCGAAACGCCGCCGGTCAGCGGATTTCAAGACATCCGTTAATATCGGTTACAGTTACCGGATGGCACAGCTACCTGTCGCAAACGCGTTGACCCGCGAGCTCGAGCCGGTCGTGGCCGACAACCTGGCTCGTCATCTGGACACCGCCGACGAGTGGTACGCGCACGACTACGTTCCCTTCGAAGAGGGACGCGACTTCGCGTTCCTGGGTGGTCAGGACTGGGATCCCTCCCAGGTCACCCTTCCCAGGGAGGTCGTAGACCCGTTGGAGGTTCTGCTCGTCACCAAGGACAACCTAGCCGGCTACCACCGTGAACTGGTCGAACATTTCATTCTGGAGGACAAGTGGGGCCGCTGGCTGGGGCGGTGGACCGCGGAGGAGAACCTGCACGCCATCGCGATCCGCGATTACCTGGTAGTGACCCGGAACTTCGATCCGGCCGCTGATGAGCGGGTCCGTGTCGGACATGTGATGCGCGGCTATCGGGCCTCGAACTACACCCAGATCGAGACCCTGGTGTTCATGGCACTGTTTGAACGTGCGCATGCGGTCTACTTGCGCAATCTCGAGGCCACGATCAGCGAGCCGGTGCTGCGGAGACTCGTCGGCCGGATCGCTTCCGACGAGGAGCGGCACCAGGAGTTTTTCGATAACCTCGTCCGGCACTGCCTGGAGCACCATCGCGATTCCACGCTGGCCGCGATAGCCCGCCGGGCGGTCAACTTCCCCGTTATCGGCGGCGACATCATCGAATATCGCGAGAACAAACTCCGCACCGTCGCCGAGGCCGGCATTTTCGACCAGGCCGCGGCGGACAAAGTGGTCTCCGACGGCATCGCCGGGTGGGGTCTGGCCGATGAGCCGATGATCAAGAAATTCGCTTCCGCGTAACTTCCCGGCGGCGTGCCGCGCCACCGGGCAGCCGCCCTCGGGAGTAGCGTCGGTCGGAGATGGCCGTCGATCCGCAGGGAGCGCCCGTGACCGATCCGCACTCGCCTATCAGGACATATGTTCTCGATACCTCCGTCCTGTTATCCGATCCCTGGGCCTGTACGCGGTTCGCCGAACACGAGGTGATCGTCCCGCTGGTGGTGATCAGCGAATTGGAAGCCAAACGCCACCATCACGAACTGGGCTGGTTCGCTCGTCAGACTCTCCGGCTACTCGACGATCTACGTCTCGAACACGGCCGGCTCGATCAGCCGATTCCGGTCGGGGCGCAGGGCGGGACTCTGCATGTCGAGCTCAATCACAGCGACCCAGCGGTCCTGCCGGCGGGATTCCGCACCGGCACCAATGACGCCCGCATCCTGGCCTGTGCGGCGAATCTCGCTGCCGAGGGCAAGCGTGTGACCCTGGTCAGCAAAGACATCCCGCTGCGGGTCAAGGCGGGTGCGGTCGGGCTCCCGGCCGACGAGTACCACGCCCAGGATGTGATCACCTCGGGCTGGGCCGGAATGGCCGAACTGGATGTTCGATCCGATGAGATCGACACGCTCTTCGCCGACGGCGAGGCTGATCTGGCGGATGCGCGCGATCTCCCGTGCCACACCGGGGTTCGTCTACTGGGCGGCAGCTCGCACGCGCTGGGCCGGGTCAACGCCGACAAGCGGGTGCAGCTGGTCCGGGGCGATCGTGAGGTGTTCGGGCTGCGCGGCCGGTCCGCCGAACAGCGCGTCGCGCTGGATCTGCTGCTGGACGAATCGGTGGGCATCGTGTCGCTGGGCGGGAAGGCCGGTACCGGCAAGTCGGCGCTGGCATTGTGCGCGGGCCTGGAGGCGGTGCTGGAGCGCCGGAGCCAGCGCAAAGTCGTGGTGTTCCGTCCGCTCTATGCGGTCGGTGGCCAGGAACTCGGTTACCTGCCCGGCAGCGAGAGCGACAAGATGGGTCCGTGGGCGCAGGCGGTCTTCGACACTCTCGAGGGCCTCGCCAGTCCGGCCGTCCTCGAGGAGGTGCTCTCCCGCGGCATGCTCGAGGTGCTGCCGCTGACCCACATCCGTGGCCGTTCGCTGCACGACTCCTTTGTAATCGTCGACGAGGCCCAGTCTCTGGAGCGCAACGTGCTGCTGACGGTGCTGTCGCGGCTCGGTGCCGGATCCCGGGTGGTGCTGACCCACGATGTCGCGCAACGCGACAACCTGCGGGTCGGCCGTCACGACGGGGTGGCCGCCGTCATCGAGAAGCTCAAGGGCCACCCGTTGTTCGCCCACATCACTCTGATGCGCAGCGAACGCTCACCGATCGCCGCCCTCGTCACCGAGATGCTCGAGGAGTTCAGCCCCGGCGCCCTGCCCTGACCGGCCAGTTCGGGCGGCCCAGCCTCAGCCCTCGTCCCGAACTCTAGCCATCGCGAGGACATCCAGCCGACGGTCCAACTCCTCCTCGGATAGCTTCTCGCCGAGGAGCCCGCGGTCGATGACTGTCTGCCGAATCGTCTTGTGGCTCTTGAGGGCTTCCTTGGCCACCGCCGCCGCCTCCTCGTAGCCGATCGCCGAGTTGAGTGGGGTGACGATCGACGGCGATGACTC
>Ga0180431_10003203_pt1 | contig 21213 bp, 20 predicted proteins | sample SS_ome_11_FD_132459 | JGI IMG/M metagenome (GOLD analysis project Ga0180431, IMG submission 132459) | Hypersaline lake sediment archaeal communities from the Salton Sea, California, USA - SS_1_MS_1 metaG | ecosystem: Environmental > Aquatic > Non-marine Saline and Alkaline > Hypersaline >...
ATTCAGAAACTCGTAGCCCGGGCAGGAGACAGCGTCAGGATAACGGCCGAGGACGTCTGCGAACTGGTCGTAAGACACAGGGATGAAGAATTATATAACCTTACCAATGCTATTGGAGAAAAAGATCTGGGTAAATGCCTTAACAGCTTGAATTATTTACTAGATCAGGGAATCCATCCCCTCGCAATACTTAAGACCATTGCAAATTTTCTGCGTAAGATGATAATTTTGAGGGCTGTTTTTGAATACGGGGCAGGCATTAAGGGATTTAAGAACCTGCGATTTAAGATATTTAAGGATCGGATACTGCCTGAAATAAAAGAGAGCCTGGAAGATGATCAGCCTGATGTCTTGAAGGGACATCCATATAGACTTTACAAATTGAGCCTGCAGGCATATGGTTTTGATCTAGACAGGATGCTGGTTTTTCTGGCTTTACTGGCCGAAGCAGATCTTGAGTTCAAGGGAGGAAGGACTCCCCATAGGGTATTGTTGGAGACGCTTGTTTTTCGTTTTATTTCAATGGAGTGACAATGGACGACAAAGAGACAAATTGGGAGGCAATAGCCCGTTTTCTTTTTGAGGGATCAATGCTTAAGCATACGTGGCGAACGGGCTATCCGTTTCTGGGTAAAGGCAGAGAATCAGTAGCTGCCCACACCTTTGGTGTGATCCTGAGTGCCATGATGCTGGCAAGAAATGTCCCAGGAGTAGATATGGAAAAACTCTTAAAACTATGCCTGGTGCATGATCTGCCCGAGGCCAGAACCGGCGACGCCAATGCAGTACATAAGCGGTATGTAATTATAGATGAAGAATCGGCAATAACAGACATGATTCAAGGACTCCCGGGCGGTGAAGAGATATCGGATCTGTTATCAGAGTTTAGGGACTGCAATACCATAGAGTCAGTATTGGCCCATGACGCCGATAAGCTCGATATGCTGCTTTCTCTCAAAGAACATTTGGATACCGGAAGCAGTGATGCGGCGCTCTGGATACCATATGTAAAAGAGAGATTAAAATCAGAAGGGGCCAAGACCCTTGCCAAAGCCATTTTAAAGGAACACTGGGCGAGTTGGTGGATGAGGCAATTGCTTGGAACCAATTTCAAATAAGGAGACATTTTTATGAATAAGATCAAAAAAACAATGCTTTTTGTCTTATCTGTATTTTTTATATCCTCTTTTGCCGCCGACTCAGTATTGGCTGATAATCAGAAACCTACAAAGGAATTTACTCTGTTTTATACTGGAAATACCCTTGGCTACCTTGATCCTTGCAGGGCTTGAGGGGGGAAAGAGATCGGGGGAATGGCCCGGCGGGTCCGTTGGATCCGCGATAATGTTCAGAATAATGTTCAGAACCACGGCAACTTTCTTCTTTTAGACGCTGGTAATTTTCTTTTCAGAAATGAATCAGCGCCGTCAGAAGCGGCGCTTGCCAGTGCAAGGCTTCTTTTAGACTTTTACCGTGACATGAGTTACACAGCGCTTTGTGCGGGCAAAAGAGATCTTGCAGGCTCTATCATATTTTTGTCGAAAGAGGCTGACAAAAGGGATTTGCGGCCCCTATCCTCAAACCTGCGTTACAAAGATAAGGCCGTATTTGAGCCCTACGCTATATTTGATGTTAATGGTATAAAAGTAGGCGTCCTTGCCATCACGTCTCCTGAATTGGATCAAAGGATAAAGGCAGATAATGTAGATGTACTCGATCCTTCAGATCGGCTTAAGTTGTTGGTTCCTGAGCTTAAGAACAGAGTCGATGTAATAATATTGTTGTCTAATCTCAGTGAGTTTGAGGATATAAAGCTGCTAAGCACTGTTGACGGCATAGATATTATTATCCAAAGCGGTCAGGGTAAACAGCTTTATCAACCGTTAAAAGTGGGAAATACTTACGTTTTGAGGGGTGATATAAAGGGGAGGTCAATAGGAAAATGTGTAGTAAAACTCAATTCACAGAAGGATGTACAGGGGCTGAATAATGAACTGCATCAGCTAAAGGCAAGTCTTCCTGTGGATGGAGCCGCAACAAGTAAAATAAAAGGGTTAAAACAGAAATACTCCAGCACCGAGGTCACCACTATTAGGCCTAGCGATCCTGCTAAAAATCCGTTCCTGGAAGCCATTGAAAAGGCAAAAAGAAATAAAATGAAGGGCGATAGCACCAAATCCCGTGATGGAAGCAATCCCTTGCTGGAAGCTATTGAAAAGGCAAAAAAGAACAAGGTAGAAGGTGGCCCATCTCAATCTGATAATTCCACAGATAATTTGTTTTAGAGGTGAAAGCACCTGAATGATCTTCGAAAAAATGAAGGCCGTTTGGCTGATGACGCAATTGATGTTGTAAATAAATGTGTCAGTTGCGGCGCATGCCTCTCTGTGTGCCCGGTATACGAGGTTACCAGACACGAACGCCTGTCACCAAGGGGAAAATACAGACTCATAACGGAAATTATTGGCGAAGGTCTGAATTTTGTTTCAGAAGACAAAGATCCTGAAAAAAAATTGCTTCCAGTCAAGGTGCATGAGACCTTAAAGGGCTGTGTTCAGTGCGGAGCTTGCAGTCACGTATGTCCCGCCGGAGTAAAATTAGATGCCCTGGTCAGAAATGCCAGGGGGGCAGACTGCGCAAAAGGGCTTTCAACACCAAGGTGGTTATGGGATATCCTTAAAAGTCGCAGGCTGGCTCCCCTACTGGCAAAGCTCGTCTCCGGTATCCCCGTCACAAGTGGCCTTATCTGGCGTTTGATAGGCCTTGAAGACCGTCGGACCTTAAAGGATGAAAAGGCCTTTCATTTTGAGATGCCTTCTCTTGCTCACAGGCCGGCCCTTTCGAGAAGGCATTTCAGATTGCTTGATCCGGATCGTGTGATTGATCTCAGGCCGGGACCCAGAATAGCCTTTTTTCTGGGATGCATTCAGAACTACCTCTATCCTGAAGTAGCTGAGGCCATGATCCGGTGTTTCGGGGGCAGGGTTATGGTACCATTGGGACAGGGGTGCTGTGGTATGCCTGCATGGTCGGCAGGTGCAGTGAAGACCGCTAAAGAACTTGCACTTCAAAATCTTGAGGCCCTTGAGACCGCAAAGGCGGATTTCATAGTTACAGGTTGTGCTGCCTGTGCCTCCATGATCAAGCAATGGCCAAAGTTGTTCAGTGAAAAGGAGACAGAAAAACAAATCGCCATCAATGTGGCAAACAAGGTCAGGGAATTCAGCCAGCTTGTCGTTGAGTTAAACGCATTACCTCTCAGAATGTCAGGGAATAGATCAGCCACAGTGACGTACCATGCTCCATGTCACCAACGATTTGATCTAGGCGGTGTCGTGGAAAGCGAAGGACTGCTGGACAGGTTGTTTTCAGATGCCTTTTGGCCTATGTCTCATGAATGCTGCGGACAGGGAGGGCTCTTTAGTATTGGAAATCCTGAGCTCGCCTGGAAAATTTTCGAAAAAAGGCTTTCGGCCTGGCACAGGACCGGTGCATCTATTGTAGTTACGACATGCTCTGGTTGTCTGCTGCAGTGGAGAGCGGGATCTGCTCATAAGACCGAAGGGCACAAGGTGCTACATTTGGCTGAACTTATTGATAAATACTCTGATAAAAACTGATCTGCGTTGTTGAATAAGGGCTGAAAGCCTGAAGCCGCTGGCCGAAAGAATTGTTTACGATAAATCTTTAAAATCCGGCCTTTAATTTTTGACAGGTGGTGTCTCATAGTGAAAAAGGTCCAGGATCATTATTTTAAAAAGGCCAAGGAACAGGGCTTTCCAGCCCGTTCAGTCTACAAGCTGAAAGAGGCCCAGGAGAAATACGGCTTCCTGAAGCCGGGACAGAGGGTTATGGATCTCGGGGCATCCCCGGGCTCCTGGTCAAAGTATACATCCGGAGTAACGGGGTCGAAGGGTCTGGTTGTGGCAGTTGATATCCAAAAACTTGATATAATTGCAGATAATGTCCGTCTATTGCAGAACAATGTCTATGATCTCAAGTCCGCTAGCCTAAAAGAGTTTTCCCCGTATTTCGATGTGATACTCAGCGATATGGCCCCTAAAACTACCGGCCGCAAAGATGTGGATCACTTCCGGTCTATAGCTCTCGCAGAACGTGCCCTGGTTTTGGCTGGAGACTTACTGAAACCCGGGGGCACCTTTTTCTGCAAGGTCTTCCAAGGGGAGGATTTTCCTTTTTTCCGGGACAAATGCAGAAAGAGTTTCCAATCAGTTCGCATGATCAAGCCAAAGAGTTCAAGATCGGAGAGCGTAGAAACATTTTTACTGTGTACAGGCAGAAAATAGTGGGTCAAGCGGCAAGTATTGCCCGCAGATGATTGCCATGGTCCTGTCTATTGGTTAGTCTGGTATATAATGACTGGACACTATAAAAATTTTCATCTTGGCCACGTATTGCACGGATGGCCATGGATTAGATTACACAATCTAATGAAATTCGTGTCAGAGATCTTTTAAAATAGCCCGAAGGGTATTAATCGGAGACAATACATGTCCCTATTTAAAACGGACTTCACAGGCCTTCATCTTTTACACAGGGGAAAAGTAAGAGACATTTACAAGGCGGGGGAATGTTTGCTGATCGTGGCAACTGATCGGCTTTCTGCATTTGATGTCGTTCTTCCCACGCCGATACCGGACAAAGGTCGTATACTTACTCAGATGTCACTGTTCTGGTTTGAAAAATTGAAAGACCTCGCAGTGAATCATCTAGTTCAGACAGACGTATCTCTGTTTCCTGAGGAGTTAAAGCCATTTTCAAAGTTCCTTGAGGGCCGCAGCATGCTGGTCAAAAAGGCAAAACCCTTACCTGTCGAGTGTATAGTCAGAGGATATATTGCCGGCTCCGCATGGAAAGACTATCTCCGGGCAGGTTCTGTATGCGGTATAAGGTTGCCTGAAGGGATGCTTGAGTCGCAGCAGCTTTCGAATGCCATATTCACACCTTCAACCAAGGCTGATGTTGCCTCTCATGACGAGAATATAAGTTTTGAACAGGTCCGGAAGCTGCTTGGCAAAGATGTGGCAGAAAAGGTCAGGGATATAAGTATCAGGCTTTACAGCACAGCGGCGGATTATGCGATCGAAAAAGGGGTAATAATTGCTGACACCAAGTTTGAGTTCGGCATATCCGGCAGAGAGCTTATTCTGATTGACGAGGTTTTGACCCCTGATTCTTCCAGATTCTGGCCGGCTGAAGACTATAGTCCGGGCGGCTCACAGCCGAGTTTTGATAAGCAGTTTGTAAGAGACTATCTGGAGTCCCTTTCATGGGACAAAGAGCCGCCGGGACCGGAGATTCCTCCAGATATCGCAGAAAAGACCCGTGAGCGTTATCTGGAGGCCTTAAGGCGACTTACGGATAAGGGATGATTCTGCTGAAAACACGCCGTCTGCCGCATTGTTTCGTTTTCCTCTTATCCACCGCCATCCTGATATTTGTTTTGGCAACTGTCTGGCTTCTTGCCTCTATTGGGTTGACCTTTGCAGAGAAAAGCGCTTTTGTAGCCTATGTCATTGATGGCGATACTATAGTTCTCAAAAAAGGAACGAAGGTACGCTATCGCGGGATAAATTCTCCCGAGATACCTAAGAGGGACAAACCCGGAGAAACCCTGGGATGGAAAGCGACTGAACTTAACAGGGAACTGGTCCAGGACAGGTTTGTCATGCTGGTCCAAGATGATGAAAAGCGGGATCGCTTTGGCCGACTGCTGGCCTATGTATTTCTTCCTGATGGTCGAATGGTCAATGAAATACTTGTTCGTGAGGGCATGGCCTTTGTATGTTTTTCTCAAAAAGGTTCGCCTTTCAGCAGGAAATTGCTCGCTGCACAAAGAGAGGCTATAGACGCCAAACGTGGTATATGGTCAATTCCAGCGATCAGGCCCGAACCTTACTATGTGGGTAATAGCCAATCTCTCCGCTTTCACAGGCCCTCATGTCCTTATGGGAAAAAGACTCGTAAATCAAACCGTGTAATTTTTAAATCGCGATCCGATGCCTGCAGGGAGGGTTTTTGCCGATGCAAGAAGTGTCTGCCATGAAAATGCCTGCCACGATAGTAATCAGAGATCTCCGGTACTTTGAGCATGACCAGGGGTTCGGTCATCCGGAGTCACCTGATCGTCTGAGGGTTATTTACGAGCGTTTGGACCAGGATGATGTGCAAGGCCTTTTCGAATATATTCTCCCAAGATCCGCCGGCCGGAATGAGCTTTTATGGAATCACACCGATAATTACATAGATAAGATAGCCAAGACCGCCTGCAGAGATTTCTGCCGGCTGGATCCGGATACGGCTACAAGCGCAGGCTCTTGGAAAGCATCCTGTCTGGCTGTCGGAGGCGTTTTTGCGGCCATGGACAAGATAGCCGGGCCTGATGCGCAAAATGGATTCGCATTGGTGCGTCCGCCGGGGCACCATGCAGAAAAAGATCGTGCCAAAGGCTTTTGCATTTTTAATAATGTGGCACTTGGTGCTCACTATGCAAGACGGGTCCTTGGTTGTGAACGGGTCCTGATTGTAGACTGGGATCTTCATCACGGGAACGGAACCCAGCACAGCTTCTACGATGATTCCAGCGTATTATACTTTTCCACTCACCAGTATCCCTACTATCCGGGAAGCGGGAAAGCAGATCAAACAGGTGAAGGCAATGGAAAGGGCTTTACTGTAAATGTGCCTTTGGACCCCGGTGCTGGAGATGAGGACTTTGCCGCCATTTTCAATCGCCTGCTCTTGCCCATTGCCAAAACCTTTTCTCCGGATTTTATACTCGTTTCAGCCGGATTTGATATTTACAGGGATGATCCATTGGGAGGCATGGAAGTCACCGCAAACGGCTTTGCCTATATGTCCAGGATTTTAGTCAATATTGCAGAGTTGTGCTGTAAGGGCAGAATACTATTCTGTCTTGAAGGGGGCTATAACTTTAAAGGACTTAGAGATGGAGTTCTAGCGGTTCTAAATGAATGTAAGGGTATGGCGGTTCTGGACAATGATGCTCTTTCCCGGCTGGAAAATCCAGGGCCGGGTCCGCGGATAATAGAACATGTGATTGATATCCATAAAGATTATTGGGCAACCGCATGACCAAAAACTCAAAAGGCCTGCCGGTTCATAATCGGCAGGCCTTCTCATTTCTCATGACATGGCCATGGTACAAAGTACTATTCGAAAAACACTTGCCAATCTTTTTTATTATCCAGCGGTCTTACTTAGGATGGCACTCTGTACACTTGGTAGGAGCGGCCTTGCCTTCCTTGTTTACATCCTGATGGCACCCCTTGCAATTTTCATGAATGGCTGAGTAATGATAGCCCTTGATCTTTTCTTCTTTACTCAACTTTGGTTCCCTTGGTGCCTTTGCTTCGCTGTGGCAGCAATCACACTTCGCGACTTCGTCCCCTTCTTTCCAGACGTTCTCCCCATCCTTATACACATGGTGGCATTCGCTACAGCCTATTTGGTAATCCACATTATGTTTCTGGTGGCTGAAGGTGACCAGTGACTTTTTGTGCTCCGGGTACACCTTTGAATCCATGGTAATGGTCTCAGGTCCCTTATCAGTTGCTACAGCTACCCCTGCCATTACAAAGCCAAAACATACCGCAACCAACAGGCACAATACTTTTTTACTTCTCATCCCGCAAATTCCTCCTTCTTATAATTAATGAATAATGATTCACTTATTAAAGTAATAATTGCGCTTTGAAAATTTGTCAATAAAGAAATGAAACTACCTCCAATGCCAATACCAACGTCAGGCCACAGTCTTCTATATTTTGCCGAATATGCATCAAACCCCTTTACAATTCTCCAATCGCATTGGTATGATGAAGAACCAAATGCGTCCTTTCTGAAAGTTATTCCTGTTGTCCGACGCATTTTTTCTGGAGGCTACAAAGTGAAAATAGCATATGATACAGATATACCGACCACGCTTTATCCGTCTATTAAAAAGGTTATAAAAGAATCAATAAAAACCCCCTGTTCCTGCGGATGTGATGAGATCTACGTCTCATTGCAGGAGGAAAACAGGATAGATGTTAAATGCTACGATTGCGGGACCAGTTTTTTTGAACTTGAGGTGGAAGTAAATGAAGAGACAATTGATCACTGAGTATCAACTTGACCAAAAGATGCAAAATAAAGGGTATATTCCGGCATAAAACATATTCGTTCGTAGCTATTTCGTAACCAAGATCATATCTGATTACACTGCAAAAAGCCTGAAATATGATTCCTCTCAAATGCCTGGATGACATGCGCGATATCTCTCCACGTCAGGGCCACAGTAATTCAAATCCTGTAGTTGGATCAAAAGAACGCACTGCGGTTGTGTCGACTAATTCAAATAATATTGCCTCCATTACATGCCATACCTTAATACCTTTGCGAATGCATCCGGTTAATGAAGATGTTTTTCTTCCACAGGCCATATGCATATGTAATACGGATTTACCTTTTTCATCCGGGAAAATCGTTCCCGTCCCGGCAATCTCATGGACATTATCAAAAATATATTCCGCAGGAACAATTGGTTTTCCGCATCCATGTTGAGGACCCACTATAAGTTTACTTCCTTTGTCAGCTGCACCGAGAATTATTAAAGCCGCGGCCTTGACAGACTCTTTGCGACACAATTTTTCAATTTCTTTGTGAACAATGTCCCCATCTTCAAGACGAATAATAAAAATTCTTCCCTGTTTAGCCTGCGAGTATCTCATGGTTTTCCTACCTTTTACCATTTATTATGCTTATCACAAAACAACCCATGCGATAAAATATATCTCCATTACGATAATGCCTTGAATTGTCGGAGCTTACTACTTTATGGATTCATATTTTAAGGGAAAGCGGTCTGAAAACAACTTTTCAGTGGGTTATCTGATGTCAGCTTTAATAATATTATTGCTCTTCTCCGTATTGGCACTCATCAGTGCCGTTGGTATTTACCGTATATCCATAGAGGGGTCAAAGAATCTGCTTGAAAACCGGGCAGTGGACATAGCTGTGAGCCTGGGCTTTACCCTGGAAAGGATCGGCCTCAAAAATGAACTCTTTCCCGAACTTGTAGCTACTGATAAATGGGATGATCTTGCCTTTCTGGTCCTTTATGATCGAAGTGGTAACGTGTTACTCCATTCCAATCCTCTCCTGGTGGGAAGAAACCAGATTGATGCCCATATAGAAAGCGTAATTTTGAAGAAACAGCCAGAGATCCATTTTTCTACCCTTGCAACCAGAGAGGAGGTATTTGTGCTGGATTTTCCCTTGCATCTTCATCTCTCTGTACAGAGCAACAGCGACACAATGAATGATATTATTGATTTTGAACAGTCCAGTGAAATGGAAAAAATTGAGTTTATTGACAACGCCAAGGCTTACTGCCTAAGAGTCTCTATCCATCCATATCCAGCCCGGACAATTCTCAGAAAGGCCAATTTTCAACTTGTCTTAATTGGACTTTCGCTTACTACTTTATGGATATTGACGTTCTTTTTTCTCTGGTCATGGCGCAGAAATTATCGTCTGGAAGCCAGGCTGCACAAACAGGAGCGAATGGCGGCCCTGGGTGAAATGGCCGCAGTCCTGGCCCATGAAATAAGAAATCCATTGAGCAGTATAAAGGGCTTTGCCCAATTTTATCTGGAGAATACAACAGATCCTGACGAAAGTGCGGATTTTTCCGTCATTGTGGAGGAATCCAAAAGGCTTGAGGGTTTGACAGCTGATCTGCTCACTTATGCAAGGCCTGCCAAACTCAATAAAGAAAAGCTTGATACAGAAAAGTTCTGCCAGGAAATTAAAAGAAGTGTTGCCCATTTAATTGGTGACGTGAAATTTCATATGTCGTGTGAGAAACTGGAACTGTATATTGACAGAGAAAAATTGATGCAAGTAGTTTTTAATCTGGCACAAAATGCCGTTGAGGCAGTGAGTGAAATTAACAAAGGGGAAATCTGGTTCAGCATAAAATCCAGCGGCCCTGTTTTGACTCTTATGGTAGAGGACAATGGCCCAGGCCTGCCTCTGGATGTGAAAAATCGTCTTTTTGAACCGTTTATCACCACCAAAACAAAAGGTACCGGACTGGGTCTCGCCATAGTAGACCGTTTATTAGAAGCGATGGGTGGTGAGATCAGTTTTATGGATCGCGAAGGCGGCGGCGTAATTGTCAAGATTACATTACCATGCCATTAATTCTATAGTATGGGAATTCCCTTTTGGGGGGATACAGATTACACGGATTGACATGGATTAAGCAGTGTAACCTTTAAAATCCGTATAATAAATTTTGGAGGGTGCTAAATTCAATACTAATAAATGAGGGATTCAGGTATTGAGCAAAGATAACAAAACAATCTATGTGTGCCAGACATGCGGCCAGACTTCGGCCAAGTGGCTTGGTCGTTGTCCCGGTTGCGGAGAATGGCACACACTGGTGAAAGAATCTGTAAATACCCTGAATGTACAAGACCGAAGTCTTTTAGGTGTGAAACTATCTGCCCCCTTACCCTTGATGGAGGTGTCTGCAGACGTCGATGATGCCAGAATTGTCATTGGGATAAGTGAAATGGATCGGGTATTAGGCGGGGGCCTGGTACCGGGCAGCCTGGTATTATTGGCCGGAGAGCCTGGCATAGGTAAGTCTACATTATTATTGCAGGTACTCTGTCATCTGGCCTCTAATCAAAAGCAGAAGAAAGTCTTGTATGTCAGCGGCGAAGAATCATTGGCTCAGATCAGGATGAGGTCTGAGCGGTTGGGAAAGATCCCTGAAAATCTCTGGGTTGCTTGCGAGTCAGAACTTGATCGAATTATTGAGATTATGGAAGAACAGGATCATTCTATCCTGGCTATAGATTCCATACAGACCTTGTTTTGCGGCGAGATATTGTCAGCTCCCGGGAGCATGGTCCAAGTCAGGGAAACCACTGCACGGCTCATGCAGCTTGCCAAGTCCAAAGCCGTATCGACGATACTTGTGGGCCATGTAACAAAGGAAGGGGCCATAGCAGGACCTCGGGCACTTGAACATCTGGTGGACACTGTATTGTATTTTGAAGGGGATCGGAGTCACACTTTCAGACTTCTGAGGACTGTAAAAAACCGTTACGGCCCAACTCATGAAATAGGTGTCTTTGAAATGACTGAAAGCGGACTGGAACAGGTTCCTAACCCCTCTGAGGTCTTCCTTGCCCAAAGGCCAAAGGCGCTTCCGGGTTCAGTAATTGTTCCATGTATGGAAGGCACCCGTCCTATACTGGTAGAAATTCAGGCCCTGGTAAGTCCCTCACACCTGGCGATACCAAGGCGAACCTCAACCGGTATTGACAGTAATCGTCTGGCATTGCTCATTGCGGTTGCAGAAAGACATCTGGGTGTGGTACTTTTTGACCGAGACATTTTTATAAATGTGGTTGGTGGGCTTAAAATATCCGAGCCTGCAAGTGAACTCGCCGTAATCATGGCTATTGTCTCAAGTCTCAGAGATATTCCACTTAATATGGACACCGCGGTTTTTGGTGAAGTCGGTCTTACTGGAGAGGTGAGATCGGTTGGAAGGATGGAATTAAGAATCAACGAGGTTGCCCGTCTGGGGCTCAAGAGGTGCATTATTCCTCGAGCGGGATCTTATCGTATCAAGTATTCAAATAGCCTGGAGATCCTTTCGGTGAAAAGAATAGATGAGGCGATAACGGCACTGTCTGAAGTCTCTTGACAGTCAGTAAGCCCTGGCCTACATTCACCCTTACTATTTGATACTGGCCTTTGAAGCATATTGCCTTCGCAGAAATGTTGAGGTTAAGCCCTTATATTTTATTATAAATAATAGGAGATATATAGATCATGTCTGAAGACAAGTTGATGCATGTAACTGATGCAGAGTTTGAATCCCAGGTCTTAAAATCTGATAAACCTGTACTGGTTGATTTCTGGGCGAGCTGGTGTGGACCATGCCTGGCCATTGCACCGATAGTTGAGGAGTTGGCAGAAGCCTATGAAGGAAAACTAATAGTAGCCAAGATGAACGTAGACCAGAGCCCTGTTACTCCAGGCAAGTATGGCATAAGAGCCATTCCCACCTTAATCGTTTTTAAGGACGGACAGGTTGTGGAACAAATTACCGGCGCGGTAGGAAAGGCTGTTATCGAATCCGCTATTAACAAGGCGTTGTCCTGATCTTCAAAAAAATGCATTTTGAGCGCTTTGTGTTTTTGTTGTGAGAAAACATTTTCTGCAACGTAATCCATGATGAATAAATCGCATCATCGAACAAGAAGCTGTAAAAGATTGTCGGTAAGATATCTTGTGCTTTTAAGCCTTTTGATTACGGGTATTTCCTTCGGATGTGCCGGCAAGGATCGAGGTATTGAGTCCGACAAAGATAAAGGCATGTTTTCATGGTTTCGGTCTGCAGCTGGTCCAGCGAAACCGGAGAACGAGATTAATCTGTCTGACAGGGCCATGGACTATTTTCGGCAAGGGCGCTATACCATGGCAGAGGAGATATTTCAAAAAATAAGAGATCGTTACCCTTTCAGCTCGTATGCTGCGCTTGCGGAATTGCGTCTTGCAGATTGCAAGTTCCACATGGGCAATTATAGCGAAGCCTTACTCCTTTATGAGGAGTTTGAGAAGCTTCATCCTACCAATGAGGCGGTTATCTATGTTATCTTTCAGGAGGGTTCCTGCTATTACAGGTTAATGAAAGGCCCTGATCGTGAACAGACCTCTACCCATAAACTCATTGAGACCTATGATCGGCTCCTGAGCAGGCATCCAAATAGTCCCTATAGTTATGAGGCCCGTAAGAGAATAGCGGAGGCAAGAGAGCGTCTGGCCCAACATGAACTCCTGGTTGCACAATGGTATACCCGAACCGGGCAGGTGCCTCAAGCTAAAAATCGTCTGGAGATCGCCATGAATATTTATCCGGATACCTCAGCCGGGTTAAAAGCGGCACATCTTCTAAAAGAGGATGAAATATTTCGGCAGGCCTCTACTAACGAGACAGATATAGCAAAAGAATCAGAGGAATCCTGGTGGAGGCGACTGATACCATTTATGTGAAAAGGTGACAGGAAACGCGCCTGTTGTTTTCCAGACGCAAATCTTCAGGCTCTATCTTTCTGCAAATATCCATGGCCCTGGGACAACGGTCCTGAAAAGCACATCCCGAAGGGATGGAATCCAAGGCAGGGACATGCCCCGGGATGGAAATGAGACGCTTGGAGCCCGGAGGCATACCATAGGGTACCGAATCCAGGAGACCCTGGGTGTATGGATGGAGGGGATTTTCAAAAAGATCATCAATTAATGCCTCTTCAACTATTTTCCCCGCATACATTATGATTACCCTGTGGGCTATCTGGGCTACTACTCCAAGGTTGTGCGTTATGAGTAAGAGGCCGAGATCATGTTGTTTCCGAAGCCTGTTCAGTACTTCAAGGATTTGGGCCTGTATGGTCACATCCAGAGCAGTAGTGGGCTCATCTGCTATCAAAAGTTTTGGTTGACATGCAAGGGACATGGCTATCATAGCCCTCTGACGCAACCCTCCTGAAAGCTGATGAGGATAAGCTGTAATCCTCTCTTCGGGTGAGGGCATTCCAACCTGTCTTAAGAGCTCAATAATCCGTTCTCGAACCTGTCTTTTTGAAAGTCTGATATGGGTTGTTATGGCTTCAGAAATCTGATCTCCAATTGTGAAAACCGGATTGAGGGCCGTCATAGGTTCTTGAAAAATCATGGCTATTTTTTTACCCCTGATGCTGCATAACTGACCAGGGGTAAGGTCCATGAGATCTACACCCTCAAATACTATTTTTCCACTTCTTAAGTTAAACGGAGGACTTGCGAGCAGGCCCAGCAGGGAAAGAGCTGTAACGCTTTTTCCACAACCGGATTCCCCTACGAGACAGACGTTTTCCCCCTTTTTAACAGAAAAAGAAAGATCCCTTACAGGGAGCACAGGTCCTCTATTAGTCCTGATCTCAATTTCAAGCCCTTTGACAGAAAGCAGGATATTGTCACTCACGGTTTCTAATTACAGGACCTTGTCCAGCCTTTGTCCCTTGATGAGTTGCACATTGATTTCATGTCCTGCAGGCCTGAGCTGCACTATTACTTCAAAAAGATCTGATATTGGGCTGATTGGGAACGGGATATCACCTTGCTGTCCAAGGTTATCTTCCCTGTGAATCCTTACAGTAAACCATATAGGAAAACCGTGTTCCTTGGCCAGTGCTTTGAGTTTGATTAAGGCAGCCTGATCTATTTTATCAAATGACAATCCGTCTACCAGGGCTATCTGAGGAAAGAATATGCCCTGTTCAGTAAGGTCGCCTAGACGTTCTTCAAGCCGCTTTACGCTGAAGTCCTCAATACTGAAAGTCATAATAAAACGGTGAGGAAGTATCATCTCCCACATCAAGTTGGTATTATTTGACTCGTACTGATCTGATATGCCCTGGAGGATTTCCTCGTACCAGAGACACACCTTTTTTATCGGTTGCCCCAGACATATATGAAGCACATTTTCTCCTCTGAGCAAATTGTCCAGGGCCAGGTGCATCATGAAAGAAGTCTTGCCTTCTCCGGCCCTGGCGAGTATTGCACCGAATTGTCCATCCTCCGGGAGATGTCCGGCATTTTCCTTGATAAATTCCAGCGGATTTTTAAAAATTAGATTGTTCCCTGACATACTAAAGACCTTTTTTAAAAAAGAGAGGTTTTATAAAATATTGAATGCTGAGTACTGGATTAATGAAATACCTATATAATATGATATTTTATTCCAAAAATTTAAAATTTAATATTCAAAATTCATAACTTTTTTCAAAGTTTCGTCTGGAAAAACCAGATTGAAAGACATAGGGATTAAGCGGCCCTTTTCTTTTCCTCGACGGCTTTTTTTATCAATTCATCTGCTATGTTTTTAGGTACCTGACGATAGGTAGAAAATTCCATGGTAAACTGGGCCTTCCCCTGCGTGCCGGAGCGCAGGGTTGTAGAGTAGCCGAACATCTCGGCGAGCGGGACCTCAGCCTCTATTACGCTTATATTTCCTTCATCCTGTGTACCCAGAATCATCCCTCTCCGCTGGTTAAGTAATCCCATTACAGTCCCCTGAAATTCAGTAGGCGTCTCCACCGCCACTTTCATTATGGGTTCCAGTATGACAGGTTTGGCCTTTTTGTAGCCTTCCGAAAAGGCCCTGCGGGATGCAGCCTGAAAAGCCATGTCAGAAGAGTCAACAGGGTGGGATTGACCATCGTTGATAACGATTTTTACTCCTGTAACAGGAAAGCCCAACAGTTGCCCTTTCTCCATACTTTTTTTGAAACCTTTTTCACAGGAAGAGATAAATTCCGTGGGTATAGCACCACCGACTATCTTGTTTTCAAAGACAAATTCGTCTTCAACGGGCTCAATATAACCGGCTACCCTTCCAAACTGACCCGCACCACCTGTCTGTTTTTTATGGGTATAGTTGAATTCGGCATGCCTGGTAACAGTCTCCCTGTATGCTACTTGTGGTATGCCGGTAGTAACGTCTGCATCGTATTCCCTGCGCATTCGCTCAACATATATCTCAAGATGAAGTTCTCCCATGCCGGCGATAATAGTGTCTCCGGTCTCGTGATTAACGTACGCCCTGAATGTAGGATCTTCTTTGGTAAATCTGGAAAGGGCCTTTGACATTTTGACATGGGCCTTGTTGTCTTTAGGGCAAATTGCCAGTGAGATAACCGGCTCGGGTATATGCATGGAGGTCATGCTATATCTAATTCCCGGAGCCGTGAAGGTATCACCGGATGCACAGTCCACACCGAAGAGTGCCCCAATATAGCCGGCAGGGACAGACCCTATTTCCTCCATCTGGTCGGCATGTATATGTACAACCCTTCCCACCCTGACCTTTTGACCGGTCCTGGAATTTACTATGGTGTCTCCCTTGGAGAGGGTCCCCTGATATACCCTGATATAAGTGAGTTGTCCGTAACGGCCTTCTTCCAGCTTGAACGTGAGGGCTACAAGAGGTTTTGAAGGATCTGTTTCAAGTCTCTTCTCAACTCCCTCATTTTCCAGATCTATGGCGTAGTTTTCAATATCCATTGGTTGCGGCAGGTATTGAGCTACTGCATCAAGGAGAGGCTGTACCCCTTTATTCTTGTAAGCAGACCCAATAAATACAGGGGTAAGTCCGCGGACAAGAGTGCCCTTTCTTATCGCTTCAACCAATACATCTGTCGTGACCCTGTCATCAAGGGCGGCCTCCATGAGTTCATCAGAAAACATTGAAGCGGCGTCAATAAGTCTTTCCCTTGAGGCCTCAGCCTCTAAGCGAAGCCCTTGAGGTATTTCTTCAAAACGTGTCTGCTCACCGCTTGGGCCGTCAAAATATATAGCCTTCATGGAGATAAGGTCTACAACCCCCTGAAAGTCAGATTCAAGACCTACAGGTATTTGCATTGCAACAGCGTTATGGTTCAGCTTTTCTCTGAGTTGTTTTATAACGCGGAACGGGTTGGCACCACTACGATCACACTTATTTATAAAGGCGATACAAGGGACCTTGTATCTGGACATCTGCCGGTCGACTGTAATCGACTGAGACTGTACACCTCCAACGGAGCAAAGGACCAGTACAGCGCCGTCAAGTACCCTCAGGGCCCTCTCGACTTCAATAGTGAAATCTACGTGCCCCGGAGTATCAATAATATTTATCTCATAGCCCTTCCACTCACAGTAGGTGGCGGCAGAGGTAATTGTTATTCCACGTTCTCTTTCGAGCTCCATGAAATCCATGGTCGCTCCGATGCCGTCCTTGCCTTTCACGTCGTGGATGGCGTGAATTCGTTGAGTATAAAAAAGAATTCTTTCGGTAAGAGTGGTCTTTCCCGCATCAATGTGGGCACTGATGCCGATGTTTCTTACCATTGCCCTATCTCTATTCATGTTTTTGTTGCCTCAAAAAAATATTTAATCCTTAATTCTACTTTATATCTTTGATTGAATATAATAATTAAGAGAGAAGTCGCGGTTTTTAACTTTTTACATTCAGCTTGTCAAGACAAAACGATTCATAGTACAACACAAGGCACAGGAATTCATAATTTATTGAAAATCTTTATCGTTCACGCATTCAAGGATCAAGCCCGCACACCACAAAGACACCGGCCATTTAAGGCTCACAGGGCCTGTCTTTTCTATTTCGTCAGTAATGCGACGGATTCAATATGCCAGGTATGAGGAAACATATCCACCGGCTGAATCTTTTCCACTTTATAACCATACACCAAAACAAATTGTTCAACATCTCTGGCTTGAGTAGAAGGATTACAGCTGACATAAATAATCTTTGAAGCGCTTGAACTCACTATATGGTTGAGAAACTTCGGATGGATTCCAGCCCTTGGCGGATCAATCACAACAATATCAGGAGGCAGTAAGGATCGAATAAGTTGCTGATTCATTTGAAAAAATTTATCTAAATTTGCTTCAAAAAATTCGCAATTATCAATGTTATTTTTGTGCGCATTTTCATTAGCATTTTTTACTGCTGCAGAACAGACTTCAAAACCATAGATCTTTTTTGCGATATCCGCCAGAAATAAGGCAATTGACCCTGTTCCTGAATAAAAATCCCAAATAACCGGTTTATCCGTCTCCAGAGCGAACTCTCTGATGACATCATATAATTGTTCCGCTCCCCTCGTATTTGTCTGGAAAAATGCATTTGCTGAAATTTCGTATTGAATACCTCCAATTTTATCGTGAATAACAGAATCGCCATAGAGAAGAATCTCTTCGCCACCACAGGAAGTCTGGCCCTTTGATTTTATAACATTATTTACTATGGAAGTAATTTCCGGATAACGTATGATCAAATCATCAATCAAAGTCTTTAATACTTCTTTTCCACTTTCTCGAGTAATGAAATTGATCATTATCTCACGAGTATGAGCCCCTTCGCGGATCATTATATTGCGAAGAAAACCCGTGTGATTTCTTGGACTGTCCAGGGTAATTTTGTTTTCCTGCATCCATTGCCGGATATTTGCAAATATTTTATTGGGAGTATCATTTTGTAGAAGGCACTGTTTAATATCTAAAATCTTATCGAATCGTCCCGGTGCGTGCAGACCAATTGCAAAATCTTTTGGTGTTTCAGGATCATTCTCCTTCATCAACCATCGATTATCTCCGGCGGAAAATTCCATTTTATTTCTGTAGCCCCAGATTTCAGGTGAAGCCAAAGGCTCCAAAATCTTTACGGATGTCAACCTTGTTAAATGTGTGTACACACCTTCAATTTGCTGCTTTTTCATCTTTAACTGTGCTGAATATCCAAGATTTTGAAAAGTACAACCACCGCAATCATTAAAATATACACATTTGGGATCTACATAATCCGGACTTTGAGTAATAATTTCTTCGATAATAGCTTCAGCAAATGAAGACTTTTTTTTAATAATTTTTACCTTCAGACGCTGACCGGGAAGCGCATCTCTGACAAAAATTACAAAATTATCAAGTCGAGCGACACCTTTACCCCCATAAGCCACTGAATTAACACCGATGGTAATAGATTGATTTTTTTTAATATTTATTGGTGATATATCCATTTTCCCTGATTATAACGGATTTTTGGAAGGTGTGCCGGACATTTCTGGAATATCGACAACAAAAACAAAATTAATCCTAGCACTTCAGCCCGAAGGGAAATCTTCCGATTGACACGTTAGATCTGAAAATACAGAAGGTCTTTTGACTGCGTATTTTCAGAAAAATATGCAGTCAGGAAAGGAGAAAGAGAGTGTCTGGAACCGAGCAAAGAGCAAGTGTCCGTATCCCCGCCCGATTCAAAGTAGACTATTCCCATGAGGACAATTATCTCATTTCATACAGTAAGAACATCTCTGCCGAAGGTATGTTTATCTGTACACACAGTCTCGTCCCTGTCGGGACCCATGTCAAACTGGTTTTCTCCATTAATGAGCTTTACGAGATAGAAGTAAATGCAGGGGTTGCATGGGTTAACTTCCAGGGGAAAAAGGGGGACATCGGACTGGGTTTAAGGTTTTTTAATCCGCCAACCCCGTTAAAAGAAGCCATTCTGCGTATAGTCAATCGAATAGCGGTTGTTGATCCCCCGAATCAGTAACTGATTTTTTAAGGATTTCCAAATGGTATCTTAATTGCTGGCTCTCGACATTTTTCTGAAGCGGCGTCATTGCTTCATCATTTACTTGCTCAATTATTTACTCAATCCCCTCTTCTTTTATTCTTTTGATCTTTTTGGGAATTCCTTTGCTTTCTCACTTCGGAAAGTATAAAATTTATCAGACAGAGGGAATAACATTCATGAATCTAATCCAAAGAATCAAAGCTATGGGACGTATTAAAAAGATCGGTCTCGGAGTCGTTGTCTTTTTTACAGTTTATACAATCTTTGGTTTTCTGATTCTGCCTCTGATAATTAAAAACGTCGCGGTCAAAAAACTGGCAGAGGCCACGCATCGTACCGTGATGATTCAAGATCTGAAGCTGAATCCTTATGCGCTCTCATTGACCATCAATGGACTGTCAGTCAAGGAACGGGAGAGGCCTGCGGACTTTGCATCCTTCAACAGCCTTTACGTAAACCTGCAGGGCGTTTCGATCTTTAAACTTGCCCCTGTCATTAAAGAATTCAGGATAGAAGGACCTTATATCAAAGTTGTCCGCAACATGGACGGGAGCTATAATTTTTCAGACCTGCTTAGCTCCACGGAGCCGGACGACTCCACAGATGCTGAAAAATCTGCCGATTCTTCATCCAGGCCGTTCAAATTTTCTTTGTATAACATACAGATACTAAACGGAAGTGCGGACATCCTTGATCAGCCAAAAGACAAGATCCATAAAATCAGCCAACTGAATCTGATAATTCCTTTTATTTCCAATATCGGCAGCCATCTGGAAGTATTCGTTAAACCACACTTCTCGGCCGCCTTTAATGACAAACCGATATTGTTGGTCGGCAAGACCAAGCCTCTGCATGAGTCTCTGGAAACCGTCTTTGATATTGAACTCAAGGGGATAGACCTTCCTTATTACTTTGCATACATTCCTTACAAGACAAATCTGAAAATTCCTTCGGGTTCTCTTGATCTTAATGTCAGCCTGTCCTATATCCAGTCTAAGGACAAAAAGGCGGAGCTTTCATCCTCTGGAGTTCTGGCGCTTAAAGACCTGGATATAATCGATACTTCGAACCATCAACTGCTGAAACTGGCATTATTTCAGGCCACCTGGTTAAAGTCCCGTCTTCTGGCTAAAGATATTCATCTGACAAAAGTTGAGCTCAAATCACCTGAAATAAATATAACCCGCGACAAAACTCGAACGCTCAACATTTACGATCTGTTTCCGACTGCCAATAACGCAAAAACTGCCTCTGAATCCGAGGAAACTGAGCCTCTCACTTTGGCCATCGACCAAATTCGGATAGATGGTACTCGAGTGTCCTTGTCTGATTTTTTTCAAATCCAAGATGCATACGCCCCTGAGCAGACAGATATCTTTAATCTGCCGTCATTATCATTAATGGATATATCCGCTGATACTGCACGAAAGGAATTGTCTGTAGGGGAAATTTCAGGGGAAAAGGGTTCTCTGATGATCGGCAGGCTGAAAAATGGAGATCTGAACATTCAGGCCCTTACCGGTTCACGGGAGACTGCAGAGACTCCTCCCGCCGACATCGAAAAAGAGCAACCCTGGGTGACCACTGTCACTAAATTATCCATTAATAATTTCACTATCCGAGGAACAGGCCTGGCATCCGGTCAGGACGGCAACCTGACCCTGGATGAAATAAACTTCCAAGGCATGGACATCTCATCCGAGACCAATTCACAGGGAAAAATTGATCTGTCATGTAAGTTGAATAAAACCGCCGGCATCGGAACCCGGGGTGAATTGGGTATCAATCCGGTTGCTGCTGATATGCAGCTGGAAATCAGTGATGTGAATCTAACATGGTTCCAGCCTTTTCTTGCCGGAGTTCTTGATATCATTATCTCCGACGGCAGGTTCTCCACTGCCGGGACGGTCTCCCTGTCTCAGACTGAGAAGAAGGACCTTCAGGCAAAATACAGAGGCAGCGCTGTTGTGGCCGATTTTGCGGTA
>Ga0180431_10003205_pt1 | contig 21210 bp, 8 predicted proteins | sample SS_ome_11_FD_132459 | JGI IMG/M metagenome (GOLD analysis project Ga0180431, IMG submission 132459) | Hypersaline lake sediment archaeal communities from the Salton Sea, California, USA - SS_1_MS_1 metaG | ecosystem: Environmental > Aquatic > Non-marine Saline and Alkaline > Hypersaline >...
ACGAGCAGACGACGACGAGCTTGCCGTTGTGAAGGTACGGCTCCGCGGGCACCTCCTGCAGCACCCGGCCCGGCGCGTACCAGCTGATCGGACTCGACAGCACGCGGCAGCCGCGGCCGAGCGGGCCCGTGGCGGGCCGCTCCACGAACATGCCCGCCAGCGGGCCCGGCGCCGTGTGCGACACGACGCGGGACTGGAACGGCGAGCCCGCGGAGACGTAGCGCGCACAGAGGAACCGATCCTTGAGCATGTGCTCGCCGGTCAGGTACATAACGCTCGCCGAGGGGTGCAGCCTGGTCACCGGCTGCCCGAACGGCGGCTCCAGGTACGCCTTGTTGTTCGACGAGCTCAGCGCGACGAACCGGGCGTCGGAGAGCGGCGCCTCGGCGCAGCGCGTCTGCGCGAACGCCTCGAAGACCTCCTTGGCGACGCTGCAGAACTGCTCCCGCGCAAACGTCATGTCCGTGCGGATCGGCCCCGAGCCTGCTCCGCCAAATGTACCGGCGCCGCCGCCGAGCCTCGCCCCGCCGCCCCTTCCACCGATTAGCGGGGCACCACCGCCGCCACCCCCGGGGACGGTGCCGATAACCGCGCCGTGAGGAGTCAGCCCGGCCGCCTGGCGTATGCGCTGAAGCTCGCGAGGGTCGGAGCTCTTTGCCTTGCGTCGCCCCTTGGCATTGCCGCCTGGACCCCTGGCGGGCCCGCCGCCGTTCATGTCATGCCCGCACTCCATCTGGATCGCGGCGCGCACCTGCGGCGGCAGGTGCTCCAGGCTCTCGCCGTTGGCAAGTGCCATCTGACACGCACGCTCGCTCAAACCTCGGAAGAAGTTCGGCGCCCGCGACCAAGCCGGCGTCAGCGGTTGCTAGCGCGCAGCGCTCGGCGGTGCGCGAACGGTACGGCGACCGCACAGTGCCGTGGCGCGCGCGTTGGCATTCAGCACCCGCAGCGCGCGGCGCAGCCCGCTGGCAATCATTCTATCGCGGCAACACCCGCGGTACTACCAATGAGCGCTCCGGCGGTACGGTTCACGCGCGCGCAGTTTCGACAGGCGCTGCTGGACCGCGGCGTCGACCCCTCGACGGTGCCGGAGCCAGAGTGCGGCTTCGAGACGGAGGAGGAGGACGGCGACGAGGCGGTCGATGCCGGCGCCGGCAGCCGCAGCCTGCTCGACGGCGACGGCGACGAAGTCCGCCCCGGTCAGGCAGGCGGCGGTGCGGATGCGAGGGACGAGGCCGTGAGGGCGCGGAGCCACGGAAGAGGGCCGGTGACGGCGGGTGGTACGGAAAAAGGAGGCGGTGACGCGCGCGAGGCGAACGCTGTCGTCGACACGGCTCCCCCATCTTCCCCGACGACGACGGCTGCCGGTTCGAGGGCAGCGGCAGCGCGGGTGGAAGTTGCCGAGCACGCAGACGAGCGCGCGCCCGCGCCGGTCGCTGGCGGGATCGACGAAACACACGGACGACCAGACGACGGCGCGTGGAGGCACCTGAACCTCGCTAGCTCGCTTCCGGATCAGCAGCAGGCCGCCCCGACCCCTCCCTCTGCGGCGCAGCACGTCGCCGCGCTGGCGTCGCTCGACGCGTTCACCTTTGGCGCCGTGGTACACGACCGGGGGAGCACCGCCGTCGAGGAAGCGGTCGCGTACGCGGCGATGCGCGTGGCGCTCTACCTGGACGGCAGGAACGGAGACGAGTGGCCTGGCAGGACGCAGTACGCGCCGGGGGACTCGGTCGCGGGCAGGGCGCACTCGGCGGGTGCGACGCTCGCGAGATTCCTGCATCTGGCAATCGACGCAGTCACCCGCGCGACCACCCTGCCCGTGCACCTCGACGAGACGCCGGCTCGTTTCAACACGCTGATCGCAGCGGGGCTGCGACAGTCGTCGGCATCTGCCGCCGCCGAGCGGGGCTCTGGCGGCGACTTTGACGTGTTCCGGTCGGACGTCGCCCGCGCGCTCGCCACCCTCGGTGAGGTCGGCAAGGTGTACGCCAGTTGCGGGAGCTACGCCTGCGACGCCGCCGTCGCCCACCTGAGGGAGATGAGGCAGTGGAGCTCGCCGTGGATGCTGTCGAACATCGTCGCGGCGTCGACCGCGCTGTTTGTGCGCACGGCGCAGCGGTGCACGCTGATGCTGGGAGCCGGCTCGCTGCCGAGCACGGGGGCCTGCCGGCACGGCGAAGCAGAGATCGTGACGCACGACGTAGCGGATCGCCTGGTGTGCGCGCGCGCGACGATGCTCTCTGTTCTCGCAACCAGCCAGCTCTACGCGAGCGCCGCGCCTTACGACTCGACGGGCACGCGGCAGGCAGCGAGCGCGGTCAGCTACGTGCTCATCGCGTCGTGCGGTGCGCTGCGAGGTGTTCTCGAGCAAAAGGGCGGCGACATGCCCGTCGACCAGATCAGCGCGGTTCGCCTGCTGCAGCGCCATTTCGACCACGACGGCGCCAGAGGTCCGGCGCAGGCGACGTCTCGGACCAGCCCTGGTGGCGCGCACGCACGGCGTGCGACCCTCGATACATTGTCAAGTTAGTTTGGTTGGGTCAAATAAAGAGCACCGGTTCAGCTGGCTGCGCGAAATTGCGCCGCTTCCTGAACCGCGGCCGCCCACGCGCCTTCTGGAGCGTGCGTCTCGAGACAGGTGCGCGGATCGGATAGAGCCATCCACGGCATCCGCTCGTTGCTGCCTTTGCCGTCGTCGCCGTCACCGCCACCGCCCGCGTCTGCGTCTGCACCCGTGACCGCGCCCGCGTCTGCGTCCGCGTCTGCGTCTGCGTCTGCGTCGACGACGCGGATACCGTGCGGCTCCCACAGCGGAACCCCCAGCGCGATGCACGGCGCGGATGCCGGCAAGGGTTTGCGGCCGTCAGTCACCAGGTCGGAGGGAAGCATGCCGAATGCGCTGGCACACTCGTGTATCATCGCGCTGTCCGCGCCGTCGCCGCACACGATGCCGGACAGACACGCGACGGCCTCCACGGTTGCACCGACGCCAAGGACCTCGGAGACGTCGCGACCGCGGTACACCTGCACGGGTCTTGCCGTCATCATCTGCACAATCAGCCGGCCCTCGGCGTCCGTCCCCACCAGGCGTACCGTCCGCATGTGCATGGCGGCGCCTTCGTATCCCAGGGCCGCGCCCGCCGTGCGGAGGCGCGCGGGATCCGGCCCGGAATCCGGCGCGGGATCCGGCGCAGCCTCAGCCCTGCCGTGGCTGCCGCCCCGCTTGGTGGAGGTGACGATACACCCGCTCCGCTCCCGCTCCCGCTCGTCACCTCCGCCATCGCCTCCTCCTCCGGCCGTCTCTTTCCGACCGGCACCACCAGCGTCTCCGTCCATGCCCACGTCGCACGCCCACTCCCCGTGCATGGCGGCGAGCGGAACGACGTCCGCGAGGCTGCTGGTGAAGCACGCTTCAGAGCGCGTTTTGGTATTGAAATCGCACATCGCCGCGCAGTCCCTCGCGGCGCGCCTCCGCAGAGGCAAGGCCGCGCCCGCGTACAGGGAGTCGCCGACGCACGGCTCCCGGGCCCGCGCCTTGCTCCTGGCAAGCTCCGCGACGCGGTGCAGCTCCGCGAGCGCTCTGGTGTGCACGACGGGCATGCCCGCCGCGGAGTCGTCGCAGCTGTGCGCGCGGCTCCAGAAGTACGCGCCGAGGCAAGACGCGACGGCGGCGCACGAGTCGCGCGTGATCTCCTTCATCAGCGACGCGGCGCGCGCCAGTGCCTCGCCGTCGCCTCTCCACCCACCATCGCACAGGACAGCACTCACCCGTATCCTCACCGACGTGAGCGACATGCCCGCGTACTCCACGTGGCCGAGGATGGGGTCGAGCACCTGGCCGCGCAGAGCGACACCACGTGCGTCGGCGACGTACGCCGTCGCCACCGAGGGCTGCGGGAACGACACATCCGCCCCAGCAGCGGGAGGGGCAGTGCCTTCTCGGACGTCAACCCGCGCAAGAGCGCCGCCTCGAGCGGCCACGACCACGACGCGAGGCGGCCCGCGCGGTGAGCGCGCCCCGCGGTCGCCTGCGGCCCCTCGACCGTCGCTCGTGGAGCCGCCGCAGCCCTGCCTGCCGCCGTCCCGGTCCCGGACCTGGCCGCGCTCCAGGACGTCGAGGCAGGCCGAGGCGCAGGGCAGCGGCGCGATGGGTTCGTGCGCTCCCAGCGAATACCTGTCCACGGTCGAGAGAAGCGAGTACTCTGGTCGGGTGGCGTACATGTCCCTGATCCAGCGCCTGACCCTCGCCTTGTCCTCTTCGGCGTGCCTCGCCGCAAGCCGCTGGCCCGCGACGTCGCGCACGTGGTAAGGCTCGAGAACGGCTGCGGGCACGGCGGCGAGATTCGCCACCTTTTCCCGAAGCGTCGAGGAGCGCAACGCTGCGCCGTCCCCCCGCCCCGCGCCGCCCGGCGCCTCGCCGCCATGCCCCGAAACCGCGCCCTCGCCGCGGCGGCCGTCTGCGACGTCGTACTCGACCCTGTCCTCGAGCAGCAGCGACAGCCGCGCGGCCTGCACGATGGACCGCCGCACCTGGGAGGAGCGCATGCTCTCGCCCACCCTGAGTATCGGGGACGACGAGTCTGACGCGCAAAACATCTGGGCGGCGTTGAGCAGCGCCGACGCCGAGGACGTCGTGCCGGTCCCGACGCAGACAAACCCGTCGCGGACGATGGACGGGACTGATCGCGACGGCACGCGCCGGCTCGAGGCGGGACCACACGGCGAGGGAGTCGGCTCGCTCTCCCCGTCACGACGCTCGTGCCCCGCCGGGCCGTGGTCGCAGACACCACCCGCGGCCGACTCTCCCGTCGCACGCGCGCTGCTCTCCATGGCGCCGCTTGACAGCTCCGGCACGATGTCGACGACACCTGTGCGCAGTGCCTGAACGGCGGCCGGGGTGCAGTGCACCGTCGTGTTGCACCTCCCCAGGACGACCGCCACCTCGTGGTACGCCACGCTGGCGCCCGCGAGCGCCGCGCGCACCGCCGCGCTGCTGGCCCCGTGCCCGCAGTCGTCGTCGAGCTCCACCAGCTCGCCGCTGCTGCGCGCGCCGCCGCCGTGGAAAGATGCGGGAACGAAGCTGCCGGAAGCACTGTACACCCCCCAGGCGGTGCGAACGCACAACGCGGCCGTCATGACGGGAGACACCAGCGTCAGGGAGGCCGCGGTGCCGAGCACCGCGACGCGCGCCGCCGAGGGATGTAGCCCGGCGACCCTGGCGTACTGCAGCGCGACCCTGCGGGTGTGCTCGACGAGCACCGACACCCTCTGCGACCGTATCTCTGGCGTCGCGCCCGCGACGAGAACGTCCATGTCGGGCCGTCTCCCCGGCGCGACCACGGCGCGCAGCAGCGCTCCCCCGAGGAGCGAGCGCCACGCCACCCCGCCGACGACCGCGACGCCGGGAAGCTCGAGGTCGTCGAGGACGTCGAACGGCGTGAGCCTGTGCGCGTGCGCGCCCTCCTTGTTCGAAAGAATCTCAGGCAGGCGGGGGACCTTGCGGCCGTCGTGCTGCCGTCCGCCGACGAGGAACCTCATGTTTCGCCTGACGTCCTCCACGTCGGTTCGCATCACCACGGGTGCCTGGCCGCGGACGCTGTGCCACGTCGCAGCCGTCAGCGCGCGCGACACGCGGGCGTCCACCCAGCCAGAGGATCGCGGCGTGAGGTAGATTGCAGCGCGCAGCGCGTCGACTGCAGAGGCCGACCCCAGGAGCGCGCGCGACGGCGACGCCGCGAGGCTAGCGTGCGCCCCTTCGCCGCCGGCACGCTCAGTGCCAACGCGCGGCAGCAGCGACGCGTCGTGCGTGTATCTGTAATTCTCATGTCGAGCTCCCTCAGCCTCGGCGCACGACACCGCGGCGTCGGGCGCCGCGGCCGCCCTCTGGGTCGTCAAGGGCAACACGGGGAGATTGGGGATCACATCCGCGAGATCCGTGCCGGCGCGGATGCCGAGGATGTGATGCACCAGGAGCGTCTGTCGCTGCAGAAAGATCGGCGCGACAACGCGGAGCTGCGTTTGCTTCTCCCTGCCCGAGTCCGCCGCTGCGCGCAGGCGTTTCGTCTCGGTCTCAAACACGCAGTGACACTCGAAGATTAAGGTCGCCGCAGCCTCCGGGTCGCCGTGCCAAAGGAGCATTGTGCGAGCAGCGACCGACGGAACATACGGGAGCATCGGCGACTGCCGCGTCGTCTGCGCGACCGCGTGCTCCCTCTCCCCGTCGCGGCCCAGCGACGGCGACGACGACGGCAACGCCGACGGCGCCTGTTTTAGCTCTAGCTCGTCTTCCTCTTGAGGGCACGCGGAGCTGTCTCTGCAGCTGCCGCCGTCGTCACGCTGGCCGCGCCGTCTCGCGTGTTTGCGACCGCCACGCCGGCGCGGCCTCTGCTTCCCGTTCTTTCTCCCACTCCCACCAGCACCAGGCTCGGATGGCGATGCGGCGGCGAGCGCGGAAGCGGGCGCTCCGAAAGAAACGCTTGCTCCGTTGGCGACTCTGGTGTCTTTTCCCCCACCGCCCTGCTGGCCGCGCGCCTCTGTCACGCCGTCGCCGTCGAGGTGGCCACCGCCACCAACGGTGAAAGCCCGGCACGCCCTCATCGAGTCCGCCGCAAGGTCGACCGCCTCGGAGTGCGACGGGAATGCTCGTACGACCTGCAGCGAGTCGCACACGGAGACAAACTCGCGCCACAGCGCGTCTCTCAGCGCTGGGTCGATCAGCGAGCACGATACCAGCGGCATGACGGTCCGGGAGAGGCAGAGGGCGGACGGCATGACCGCCCGGGGGCGCGGGCACGCCTCGGGCCCGAGCGTGCTGCGGACGCAGAGCAGCGACGCGGCAAGGACGCCGAGCCCGGGATCCACCGCGCTTAGCGTGCCGTCGTCCCGCATGCAGCTCGCCGCAGCGCTAATGACGTCGTCCTGGCAGGGGAGAGCGCGCAGATCCGCGTCTGCCACGTCCAGCAGCCAGCGCCGCGCCGCATCCGTCTCCGCCCGCCCGGCGCCGCCGACGGCGGCGGCGCCGCCGGTCAGCGCGTCCAGGATGCAGAAACCCGTCTCAACCTGCTCCATATCCCCGTCCCCCGCATCGCAGGCCGTCTCGACCGTGGCCGCGGCCGCCGCGGCCGCCGCCGCCACCGCCACATTGTCGGTCGTACGCCCCGGCGCGTACGTGGTGATCGTTCCCTGCTCTGCCCTTTCGCGCTCCGCACGTGCGCCCAGCACGGCGAGTCCCACCTGCGCACCGGTCTGGATCTCGGAGTATGCCTGCGCGGACCGCATCGCCAGGTCGAGCGCGCACGTCGGGGCGCCCAGGCGCATCAGCAGGCGCACCAGCGCCGGCACGCGCTCGGGGAGGCAGACCGCCAGCGTGCGCATCTCCGCGGACACGGTGCACAGCAGAGAGAGCTGCAAAAGGTCGGCGCGAGGCACGAGGCCCAGCACGCTCGAGACGTCGACCGCAGGCACGAAGCGGTTGTTCACGTACGCGCCCCACTCGCGCCGATCTCTTCCGTCGCCGGTGTCGTCGACGCCCGCCATGTCGGATGCATGCAAAGCGCGCACGTACGGAGCCATGCCGAATGCGTCGCCGTCGCGCCGGCCGTGACCATTCCCCCCCGAACGCCGACTCTCGCCACCGCGGCGGCAACGCCGATCGTCCGCTGACCTCGCGGCACGCAGCGCCACAAAGATCTGCGCGACGCGCTCGCGGACGTCCGCTGCGCCCCCTGTGCCCGCGGCAGAGCGCACACGAGACAGGCGGCGAATCTCACCGCTGACGTGCGTGCGCAGCACGCTCGACCGGGCGACCAGCCGCGCGTCCAGCAGCAGCACCACAAACCTGTCGGCGCCAGGATGACGCGCAACGCCGTCAACGGCGTGCGGGAGCTCGCACAGCACCGGAAGGGCGTACATGTCTGGCGCCCCCGGGCTCGCGCCGGCGTTACTACTGCACGCCGCCTCAATATCGACGAGCCATGCCGGCTTCTTCTCTTGTCGGAGCACGCACGAGCCGTGGACAGCTGGGATACCTCGGCGTATCCACCCGCGGTGCAGCGCGCCGAGCAGCTCCTGCTCCCGCGCAAAGATCGTGCCGGCACCGCTATTCACAGGCGACTCTAGTGCCTCCGCGTGTTGACGCAGCGCTTCCCGGATCCCCGCCGCGGAGTCAAACCCGCGTGCCCCAACCGCCTTGGCTTCGCTAAAAGGGCAGTGCTTGGCCGCGCGCGAAGGCATGGCGGGTAGCGCGCAAAACTCCGCGAGCACACCCGCGCCCGCGCCCGCGCCCGCGCCCGCGCCCGCGCCCACACTTGCAGCCACATCTGCCGCACTTGCAAGCCCTCCGCGGCTCTCCTCGCACCCGTCCGCCGCATCCGCGGCGGTGCTCTCACTAACATGCTTCTCCTCGGCCGGCCGCGTTCCCGCCCTTGCGTCTCGGTCTGCAGCCACACCACAAAGCGAAACGCCGTACGTCAGATCAGAAGCCCGTCTCGGCGCTCCGAGCGCGTGGCACGCCATCGTCGCCGGTGCAAACACCCAGCCCGCAAGCGCCTTCCAGCGATCCGTAGTATTGAAGCAGCTTTGTGCGTGCTGCACCGGGACGCAGAGGTGCATCGAACGCAGCGCGACATTGGCGCGCCAGAGGCTGGATCCCGCGCCGGTACCTCTGCAGAGCGCAGCTGACTTGCACAGCTGCTGCACCCACCTCGGGTCGGCCAGCCCGCGCGCGCCGTCGGTGCAGAACAGAAGCGCACTGATAGAGGCACACGATGTATCAAGCAGCGTCGGCGCAGAGAATCGGCACTGTGGTAAGAATTCGCCAACGTTGGCGCCTGGATCGCACGAGAGGGTCGCCTCCACGGCAGCTTCGAAATTTTGTCTCACAAGTGTCGCGACCCTCATCGCCTGGTCGCTGCCAGCCACGAAGCTGCCTGGCAGCGTGTCGCGCGCCGCGTCGGCGACGAACTCCTCGCTACGAATCAAATTGACAAACGCCAGCGTGCTTTGAGCCACGCTCTCCACGGTCTGTTCGTTGTTGCAGCAGCACTGCGAGCGCAAATCGGCTGCGGCCTCCATGTTGTCACGGAGAGCAAGCGAGCGCGTGCGTCAAGTTCGCAGGATAAAGTCAAATGCTTGAATTTTTATAAAACGCGTGCCTGCGCCAGGTCTGCAAAAAAGCAACGGGGCGCGTAGGCCTTTGCCGTCTTGCACGCCAATGTGTGGTGTGCTGCGTGACGCAGTGTTCACCGGGCAGCGTTGGTCGATGTTTTTATTCATAGAGTACTCTAGGTGGTGAGGCAGTGGATTCTACGATTTAACTTGGTCGCTGCTGAGGCATTCAAGACCTTGACGGCCGAGACGATGTCGCATCAGACTCCTCCGAGGGACACTGCATCATACTGCGAGCCTCTTCCAGAAAGACAGACGGACCGAACCTGATGACTGGACGACCCGGAGGTGACGTCGCCGCTTCGCGTTCCGTTCCCGACGACTGCTCGCCCCGACTATCGTCTCCCGTGCCGCTGCCGCTGCCCCTGCTGCCGGCGCCGTCGATTCCGTTTCCCGCTGCGTGTACATGCACCGGGGGAGGGTGCAGAGCTCGTCGCGATAAAGTCACGCTGCGTCCCGCCGCGGCCAGAGCGCTCGGTGACACCGCCGCAGCCTGGGGCGCCTCGCGCTCTTCCTCGGTGCCGTCTGCCACCGCACTGACTTCGCTGCCTCGAGTACTTTCCACGCGTTCGGGCACCTGCCCCGAGCGACGCAGCGCGTTCACCACAGCCAGAGAGAACAGCAGATCTTGCAGACGCGTGCGATGTGTCTCTGGCACGCCGGCGTCGGGTGCATGCGACGCCAGACCCCCCTGCTCCTCGTCCTGCTTCATCATGTCGGCAATGATCTGCTCGACGTGCGTGCGGGGCGGGCGCGTCCTCAATGCCTCTCGCGTGCTTATTATGAACGCCTTGCCGCGCTCCGCGTCCTGCACCTGCTCGACGAGCGCCTGCCGCACGAGCCTCTGCCTCGTGGTGAGTTCGGACTCGTCCGCGTCCAGCAGGGCAAAGGTTGACTCGTCAATTCCGAGCGCGATCGCAGCGGACTCGCGAAATCCTTTGAGGATGCGCTGCTCGTCAATCTCCTTCAGCATACCCGCCGCGCGCTCAGCGTCCTCGGCCAGGGCCGTCGCCGCTCGCTCGCCTCCCTCTACCCATGCGGCGTCGCCGTACACGTCGCGACTCGCCCCCTGACCTGGGCTGCTGTCGTCGGTGCCCCCCTCTCCGCCCGAAGTGTATTCAACTCGCACGACCGGGGCAAGGTCCCTTACGCGAGGGGGCACGTGGCGGCCGTCGACGCCCACGCCGCGAGTCGGGAGCCCTCGAGGTCCGGAAACTGCCGTTGGCTCCTCGACGCGCCGGCGTCGTCGCACGTCGGACGGCGTCTGCTCCGTCTCCACCGCTGCGGCGCTGGCACCAGCAACAACACCGACGCTTTCCGGCGACGGCGGTCCTTCCTGCCCCGTCTGCGGTCGGACCTGCTGCGAGGCGTCCTGGGCATCTAAGCCTGCCGCTGCGACTCGCCGCTGCCTCGCAGCAGCCTCTTCCTCGTGGCGGTGGGCATCATGTACCTGGAGCGGACGTGGCAAAGGGGAATCAGGTCCGCGGCTCCTGGCGTCGTCGACTCGCGGCGGAGCGACGCTGCGCTGCTCGGACGACTGGCCCTGCTGCGGCGCGCCGACAGGCTCCAAGTCCCTGGGCACGCCTTGCTGTGCATCCGGTTCCACCACCGGCAGGGCTCCCGGCGGAGCCTGTGCTGGAGATAAGAAAGCAGCGACCTGGCCTCCTCGCTGCTCGCAGGCCTCGAGCTGAATGCGTGCGCCTTCGCCTCCGTTGCCACGTTCTTCTCCATCGCCGCCTGCCGACTCGCGCTCGGCAGCGAGCCACGTGTGCCGGCGTGCGAGGGGATCCTCGTCTCCGCAGAAAACAGCGGGGGCGTGCCTTGCAAGAGACTGTGCCAGCGCCGCGTCCCCACCGCTCCTCTCAATGTCCGCGGCGACATGCATCGCGCGGTCTGCTGCGGTGCGCGGCGAGCTTCCAGTCCCGGCATCTGCAGACTGCGGCTGCAAGCTGACGGTCGCCGGCGGCGCGGCATCCGCGGAAGCGGCATCCGCGGCTGCGGCCGACCGCGACTCGTTCCCTGCCTCGGCCTGACCCCCGACCCCGGCATCCTGAAAGGCAGCGGACCGCACTGCCCCGTCGCGCCCGTCTTTGGCTGCGCGTGCTTCGCTCATCATACACCTGACCTGGTGCAGAGCGTACAGCCCACCCTCGAGTGTCGCGGCGCGCGTCCTTGCGTCATGCGCACGCGCCAGCGCCTCGGCGCGGGCGGCTTTTGCGGCGACCGCGGCGCTCTGGAATCTGCGCGAGCTCTGCTCGATGAGGCTGAGCACAGAGCGGCGCTGCAAATCCCCCCCGTGCCGCGCCCGCGAAAGCGCAGCTTCTGTTTGACCCTGTCCCCCGAGCATGGTCTCGTCGGCAGCGCTGGCGAGGTAGAGCTGCGAGGGGGGCAGCGCAGCGATGTGTTGTGTGGATGCTGCGCAGGCGGCTATCGGCACGTAGCGCGAACGACTGTGTGCCCCCGTCCCTAGACGGCGCGGCGTAGGCGGCCGCACTCTGCCGTCCCATCGCAGTCTGTGCGGTAGCGCCGCACGCAAAGGACCTGTCCGCGACCGCAGGCAACTAACTCAAGCAGGCAGGCAGAGGTCCCGCCGGCACTGATCATGATTGGGCGCTACAGGGATGGTCATGTGGGCGACGCCCACCTGGCGCAGCTGAGGCGAGCGTCGACGCGAGTGGCTCAGGCGCCCGCGAGGCAAGGCCGAGAGGCTGACGCGTCCGCCTGCCGCGCCGACGCCGGTGCCGACGCCGGCATCCCGCGCGAGCTAGCAATGCTGCGAGCCGCAGCTCGCTCCCTCGAAGCGCCGATGAGACAGCAGCACTCCCAGGCTGTGTCTGAGGCCGTGCTGGCCACGATGCAGGCCGAAGATGCCGAAGGTTCGGAGTGCTTTGCCGTGGGCGCGGCCGCGGTGCTCGCAGAGCTGAGCCGTGTCGCCGACGGGTGCACTTCCCTGCCGCCCCCTCAGTGGACGGACAAGGGGCACGAGAGGCTTGCCGCGCGCGCCGAGAGATTGTTCGCGGAAGCTCCTCCAAGCGCGCACCATGGCAACCTCGAGGGGACGACGACGTAGTAGACTCGTTTGCTGCGTGTGCGCGGTGTAGCCTGCCGGTGCCGCACGCCCTGTCCGAGGTGGCCGATGGTCGCGAGAAAAGCACGAAACAGAGATGAGTCGACCTGGCACACTGTCATTCTGACCTCGACGCTATCGATTGTCTGCGTCGGTGCCGTTGCTGCGGCCGCGGCCGCGGCTGGTATTTCCATCTCCACTGCGCGAAGGAGGGGCGGCTGCTGCGCGGCGTCGAGAGCAGCGAGCCGTGCTCGCTCGTCCCCATTGCCGGCGACGTATCGCGCGGTATCCCGTCGCCGGCCGCCGCCGCCGAGTATCCCGGCGGCAGCCGCGCACCTGCGGCCTCTGTCGTCCCCACCCACTCCCCTGTCCAGGCCGTCGCGGAGGCATGCGTCACACCGCGCTGCCCATCGGATGTGGGACGACACGGATCTGGCGCTGTGGAGCATGCCGGCGGCGGCGATCGCACGTCTGGCGAATGGCGTCTGACCCGAAGGCCACGGCCGGCCGCGGTGCCTCTGCCGCCTCGATAGAAAAGAGCGAGGTCGAACAGCAATCACGCAAAGCAAGGTCCGGGTGAGAGCCTCGCCTCTCGACCTCGCACCTCTCTGCGTATCCCGATGCTGGGAGCGATGCTCGGTAAGCGCGAGCAAGGATCTCCGCACGTGTCGGGGCGCGCTGGGCGCAGCACCGCCGGCTTCCTGCGCGAGGGCGCGTCGGCGGAGCGCAGGCGTCTAATTGAGATGATGCAAAGAGTCCCGCAGGCGTCGCCTCGTGCGTTCGGCGAGCCGTGCTGGCGCTTCATGGAGGCGGTTCTCCTCGGCATGCGGGACCGACCGACGGAGAGGGAGCGCAAGGTTTTGCTGGACTGGCTCGTCCTCGTCGGCCTTCACCTTGGGTGTGAAAAGTGCAGCCAGCACTTTACGGCAAGGGCTCGGGACCCAGGGGCCTGGGAGGCGACCGCGTCGCGCGGGCAAATCCTGCTGTGGCTGGTCAACGTGCAGCGAGATGTGCAGCGCAGCATGGGTCGGCAGGCGCCCCCGTACTGCTCTTACTACCGCGCCATGGCGACCATGGGGGCGGGACTCGGCGACACAGAGGGGAATGGAAAGCGGCGCGAGCGCCAGTCGCAGCCGACATTCGAGTCGAGCGTCGGCGCAGCGCGCCAGGAGCTGCTGCAAGAGTCAGCGAGCGCGCGTGCGTCTGGCGACGCGCAGCGGGCCGCATTCCTGGGGCGCGCTGCAAGGACCGAGCCCGAGCCACCCGGCGGTGGCAACGGCGACGAGGCGTGCGCGCTGCTCGCGTCCCGCGTACTGTCCAAGCTCAATGTGCCGTTCCGAGGGCAGTGGGGCCCGTACGGCTGGGCCTTTATCGCGTACATGCTGCTGGCCGCGCCTGACGGCGAGCTGACACCGCAGGAGCGCAACTCCTTCGGCGACCTCTTGCTACGCACCGCGCAGCTTCTTCCGTGCTCGGCCTGCGCGTCGCACGCGACACCCATGTTCAAGACGGCGGGGTGCGACGGGCCGGGGACGCGCGGTGCGTACCTGCTGTGGCTGGTTGAGCGTCACAACGAAGTGAACAAGAGGCTGGGTAACCCGGTGCTCACCGCCGCTGCCGCCTTTGACTATTTCACGCAGCTGGCGGCGGGGACATCCGACGTGAACCGGGCGAGCCGCATCAAGGATACGCCCGAGACGGAGGCGACCTGCGCGCGCCAGGTTGTCAAGGCGCTTCCCGGCAGCGCAACGGCGGCGGCGGCGGCGGCGGCGGAAGCAGCAGGGGGAGAACCGAGCGAGGGCGGCGAGCGCGAGGGCGCGGGCGCGGCCAAAAAAAAGGCCATGCGGTGCGACGAGGCGCGCCGCGGCAGGTGGATGGCCAGGCTGCGAGAGCACAACGTGCCGATGTCCCAGACAGCGGAGCACCATCTGCGGCGGCAACAGGGAAGGAGCCGCGGCCTGCCGGCGTGGGCGGTGGCGCTCATCGCGCTTGCATCCGTGCTCCTCGTGGGTTCGGCGACGGTCGGAGCGGTGCTTCTCGCGGTACGCGCGCAACGCAGGGGGCAGCACGGCAAGGCGCCGGCATCGGTGGCAGCATCACCGCGGCGGGCAGGCGAGGCTACCGTCAGCGCCACAACCTCCCCGACGCTGCTTACCGGAGCAGCGGCGCCAGGGGCAGCCGCCGCAGCAGCGACGCCGACGGCGGCAACCAGCTGAACAGCGCTCTCGCGCGTCTGTCAACAGCGCTAAGGGCGATCTCGCACGGCTGCCAGTCGGCGCGCTAACTGACGCCGGCCGTATGTCCCCGTCACAGATCGAGTCAACACTCATCCCGCTGCGCGCGGCAGCACGCGCTGAGCATACGGCTTCCAGGATCTCGCCGTGCAGACGCCGTGACGCGACAGCGCTGTATGAGGCCCTGCAAGAGTACGAGAAGCGCGCCACTGGTGATCGCGCACCGGCCGAGAAGGAGGGGCGCGATCGCCTCCGCGCGGTAATACGGGCAAATCTCGCTCTGGTGAGCCCCACGGCCGTCTCTGATCGCGCCGTGCAGGACGTCGCGGACCTGTACCCGGAATCGTGGAGCCTCGTGCGCCACGCGCGGCGGCTCTGCGGCCTGGACGCGAGGCTCGTCACCGTGGTGCCGGCAGACGAGCAGTCGCTGCTTGCTTGGATCGCCAGCGGTTTCTGCTGCAGGCACCTGCGCCGTGCCGTCCGCGGCTCGCGCCCTGCCGATGCCCGCAGAGCGTCTACCGCGCTCATGGCCTCGGTCGCGACGCAGCGCTTCCTGAAGTCGACGCCGGCGAGGCTGGCGCGCTCGAGGTGCCTGCGTCACGTGTGGTCGCTCGGCGAAGACGCTCAGCAGACTGTCGCGAGGGTCATGGACGCCATGTCGCGCGCGCAGAGTATGGTCGCGCGTCGACTCTACGCCGCCGTCGACGTCCAAGCGGACACGACCTCGGCCAGGCAGCGCGGGCCGGAGATTCAGCAGGCCACCCGAGACGGCGCGGGTCGCACCGCCGGCGCGACAGCGCCGCAGACCCCCTCCTGCCGCCCGCAGACGGGAACAGAACCGCGCGATCGCAAGAGGCGCGCGCGTCCTTGGTGGGGCGCGCTGGTCGTCGCACTGGTGCTGTTTGTGGCAGTGTCGATCGTCGCTACTGCCGCCGTGCTGTGTGCCGTCAGGGCGCTCTCACGGTCCGGGAGGTAGTCGCGCGCGCACCTTTCGACCGACCGGCGCGCGCCGAGCGTGCGTGCCGTGCCTTGTCGTGCACCCGGCGTCAGCAAGGCGGTGCCGATCGAACGACCCGCACCCTGCATACATGCCGTGTCCCCCTTTATGCGGTCACCCGCCCCAGTCGTGTTCGCACGCACCAACGACGCGCTTCGCTGCACAAAGCCAACCCGGCACCGCGCCTCCCAACGCTGTCCGTCGCGAACCGTTTCGCTGTGTTGTGACATCTTGTCTCTTGCACGCCATCGCGATGCACAACCTGTCGCCCAGAGAAGCGTTTTACGACGCGCGACGCGCCATCGCCCCCGCTTCCGCAAGAGGTGCGGCGACCGCAGCGGCCGCGCGTGCCGCTGCCGCCGGCGCCGCGACTCCAGTTTCGCGCGGCGCCGCGGCCGCAGCGGCCGCCGCCACGGCGCACGTCGCTGCGGCGGTCTCGCCATCAGCAGCAGCAAAGGACAGCGCGACCGCCGCGGTCAGCGCGTGCCGCAAGGGCGTGGATGCGCTCACAATCTTCCTGTACGTCTCTATTGCCGCGGTGCTCATCACGCTCATCGTTCTGCTGGCCATCCCCGGCATCATCATTCCCAAGAAACGATCCAACGGATGCGCGGTCGAGAGGAGGGAGATGCAGCGCGAGAACGCGCTCATGGCGCAGCGTGCTCGCGCCACGCCTGACGTCGACATGGAGGCTGTCGCAATGGGCAGGGGCGTGAACTGTGTCTCCGTGCGCAGGATCGCCGGGGGCGCGGGGACGCACTCCGCCGCCGACGGCAAGGGCAAGGCCGACCTCATGGTGGGCGGAATGCATTGCGGGGCAGACGGGTGGTCCGGGCAGGCGGGGACCGTCGCAATGGGGGCAGACGGCCAGATGCACGCAGCATCGGCGTTCATGAACGGCGGGGGTGGCCGCCGCGCCGGTCCCTCTGCCGCTTCAAGCACGCCCATTGGAAGGCCAGGGACCAGGGTCAGGGACATGGTCGTGAACGGCCCGGCCGTCACGCAGATTCCGCCGTCGCAAGCTCTTAAACAGATTCCGCATAGCGTTGCGTTCGGCCAGCCCTTTGCCGGGAAACCGTACCTGGGGGCAAATCCCGCGGCGATCCTGCAAAAAGGTAGCTACAACCCCAACGCGCCGCCGGCCTGCGGCGGCTCCGGTGTCCAAGGTGCCTCGGGAATCCTTTCGACGACCTCGTATGCAGTGCGACCTGCGCACTGCGGGCCGAGCGCGCCTGGGATGCTCACGACGACTCCGGGAATGCAGACAGCGCGGGCATCCGCCGCTGCGATGAGCGCCACAGCTCCGGCGCCATCTCGCAAGGAATTCCCGTCTGCCGTCTCCCTGATGGCGTCCGGCTTCGGGATGCATCCAGGAGCGGGTGTGCGCGGGGCAGCAGGTACGCCGCGACCGATGCTCATTCCCGACGCACGAAAGATGCAGCTGGCGGAGACGACGTGCGCGCGCACGCAGGCCAACGCGCAGTCAGGTATCGCGGACCGGCGCGCGGAGCGTGAGAGGAGCGTGGCCGACATTCGCCGCCACTCTGGCATGTCCGGCGGCCACATGCCGCATCACCGTGCGGCGCCGCCCCCGGCGGCCCGGCACAGCGTGCACGAGAGCTCGGACGAGAAGGTGTCTGCCGACGACGTGGATAGCATGTTTGCGCAGAATGTATTTCCTCCGGGGTCCATTGTCGTCGTCGCCACCGTGCAGGACTATTGCGGCTACTGCCAGAAGGCAAAGCTCGCGCTGAGCAAGGGCAACCGCAAGATGCACGGCGGCGCGCTGGCGGACGAGTCCCGCGTCATCATCGTGTTCTTGGACGGCAGCACGCTGCGCACCGAGGCTCACAAGGCCAAATACTCTAGCGCAAACGGCGGCGTTCCTTTCTTCGGTATTCACGACTACAAGGGGAAGAGGATGGGATCCGTGCTCGGGTTTGACCTCAACGCGCTGCAGCAAGAGTGCACCAAGCAGCTGCAAGCCCACGGCAAGTAAAAATGATGATACACGCTCCACACGCGAGAAAATAATCGCACCGCGATGGCACACACGCAACGCACGCGGTTAAGCGCAGCATCGCAATGCGTGAGACGCGCACGTCACTCTCCGCACGACGTCTCGCCCTCCGTGTCGGACGCCATCGCGCCGCGCGCGAGGACCGTGTCCCCGCCCCTCTGCCTGCGCGCAGCGGCGTACGCGTCCCACTCCCGCCACGCGCGAGCGCCGTGCGACGACACGGTCTCGTGCCTCTGGACTGCCGGCGCGCTCCACAGCTCGCGGCGCACAGGCTCTTGAGCGGAACCGGACGAAGCGGGCGCGACCGCCCAGCGCGGCACGCTGCGCTGCAGCGGGTTCACCGTCGCCTCCCCCTCAGCGCGCGCCTGCAGGTCCTGCTGCATGCGGCCCTGCCACTCCTCCGTCGACGAGCGCAGCCTGTCGGGGTCCTGCCTTCGCGCCGAGATTCCGAAGCGCTCGTACAGCAGCTGCCCCGGCCCGGGATCCTTCGAGTTACCAAACCAGTCTTGCTGTCTGGTCATGTAGTCTGGGGCGACCAGTGGCCTTGCGCGGGCGGCGTCTCGCGCCTGACCCCCGCGCTCTCCGATTTCAGGAGCGTCGGCGCCGCGGCCGCCGAGCTGCTCCGCCCCGATCCATTCGCGCGAGTAGACCGGACCACCGTGCGCGCTGCCTCCGCGTATCGGCGCCGCGCTCGCGCCGGCGCCGTCGCTGAAGCCGAGGGCCTGCACCCTGCCCGCGACGAGGCTGGCCGCGGACGCGGCGCCGTCCGGCCCCGAGCCCGCAACGCCGCTGGTGCGCACCGGCGTCGCCGCGGCCGACGGTATCTGCCGGGATGCGCCTGCGCTCTGCGCCTGGTTCTCTCCGGCGCCGCTGGAGGCCAATATGGTCGCTGCGTCGCTCGCCTCCGACACTTGCATCGTGCGGCCCCGCGCGCCGGCCTGCATCGCGCGCACGTCTGCGGCGCCCGCGCCGCCCGCCGTGCCTTGCCCCCCAGAGTTTGCCGCCCTCGCCATCATCTGAGTCGACGCCGCGGACCCCAGCGTGAGGTCAGCAACGGGGACAGATCCACCGCCGTCTCGGGCCCTGGGCCCGCCGGTGGCCGTGGCGCCGTCCCCGTACCCGACCCCGCCGCCAGCACCCCGCGCAAGCGTGTCGCCAGCCGCGCCGGCGGCCATCTCCACGCGCTGGTAGAACTGCGCTTCGCGTCGCCCGCCCCCATCAGCCGTCGCAGCGGCGCCCGTCTGCGCCGTTGCCGCGCCGTCCGAGAGACCGTTGCCGGCGCTCGACACGTACAGCCTCGCCGCCGACTCGGCGGCGGTCCCGACGTCCGAGGTGCGCGCCGGCGTGCTCGGAGCGGCCGCCCGCAGCGCGTCCGCGCCGGCGCCTGCGGCCTCCAGCGCATGTCCACCGCCCGTGGCAGCCTGACGCGCCGCCGCCAAGGCCCCGCTGGCGACGTCCTCGTACCGAGACGCGGTGCTTGGTGAGGCGCGGGGACCGTCCATCGTCGTCGTCCCGGCAATGTCTCCGCCGACTACCGCGGTGCGTGCCATCTGCGACGCCGCCCCGGTCGCGCCGGCGTCGACGTCCGCGGCACTTGGCGCGCGCTCCGCGGTGGCCCCGCGTCCGCGCGCGTTCTGCGGCGCGTCCGCGTCGATGGCAGCGCCTCGGGCCATCAGCTCTGCAGATGCACGAGCGGAGGAGGACGCGACGCCGTGCGCGACGGCCGCTGCACCGGGCCCATCCTCGGCCGCCGGCAGGCGCGCGGCGGCGCTTGTAAAGGCCACGTCAGAGTCTGCGTACGCGCGGCTCGCTGCGCCGTTTGCAGCGGCGTGCCTGTCGGCTTGCGTCGTCGAGCTCGGACCGGAAAAGGCAGTGGGGAGGACGAGCGCACTCAGCGTGGCTTCGTGGTTGGCAGAGCGAGCGATGTGCTCCTGCGCCGACGCGGCGCCGACGGCGACGTCGACAGCGGCGGGCGCGACCGAGTGCGCTGAGCTGCGCGCGTCTTGCCCCGCGTCGGCACCGGCCGACATTGTTCCCGACCTCGCCATCTGCTCCTGCGCAGCTCCTGCGGCGATGGCCAGCGCACCCAGTGGCGCCGCGCGCGCAGCGGCTGCGCCCCCCTGCGCGTCGAGCGAAGTCCCCGCGGCGCTCCCGTCTCCGCCCGGCGCCGCGCCTCGGGCAATCGCCTGCGCCCCGCCCTCGGATTGCATGTGCAGAGCCTGTCCCGTCGCAGCCGCGCCCCCGTCTCCGTCGGCGGTTTGGCCAGCCGCACCGAGCGCGGCGGAGGCGTAATCTCCGTCCGCGCCTCGGGCAATCGCCTGCGCCCCGCCCTCGGACTGCGTGTGCAGAGCCTGGCCCGTCGCAGCCGCGCCCCCGTCTCCGTCGGCGGTCCGGCCAGCCGCGCCGAGGGCGGAGGAGGCGTGATCTCCGTCCGCGCCCCTTGCAATGACCTGCACCCCGCCCGCGGACTGCATGTGGACAGCCTGGCCCGCCGCCGCGGCACCCCTGCCCCCGTCGGTCGCGGCACCGAGCTCGCTTGCGCCGACGCCGGACCAGCCCTGAGCGCCGCCGCCTGCGCTCCGAGCGAGTGTCTGCGCGGAGCCCTGGGCCTGGAGGTGAGTCATCGAGGCGCTCGCGCCCGCGCCGCCGTCGCCGTCCCGCGCCGCGGCAAGCATCATCCCACCTTCCTGCTGCTCGCCACCGGCGGCGCGAGTCATCGCGTGGACCGCGCCCTGCGCTTGCATGGCGACGCTGCCCGCGTGCGCCCCGGCCCCGCCGTCGCCATCCGCAGCCGCGCCTCCCTGCGACGCCAGGGACGGCGCGCTGGCCGCGCCGCCATCGGGCCGCGCCCGCGCCATGTGCTGCGCTGCGGCGGGGGCGTCCGTGTCGCCCTCTCGGTTGCGTGCCGCCGCCGAGGGGTCGGCCCACAGGGAGCGCACGCTGTCCACGACGTCGGCCGACAGCTGCATGCCCATGCGGACCGAGGGGATGTCCATCAGGCTGCGCATGTGCCCCGGCAACGCTGCGGTGCCGGCCGCCTGCGACGCCTGCTGCCCCCACGCCGCATCGCCCCCGCCGCCGGAGCGCGCGAGCGACTGCGCGCCGCCCTCGACGCCGTCGCTGCTCCCGCCGCCGCCGCCCCTCGCCACCGGCTGCGTCGACGCGGCAGACCACCCGGGACCGCCCGCGCCGCCTGAACCTTGGTTGCCGGCAGAGTCCCCGTCCGCGACCGCGAGCGATCCCCTGCCGTCCGAGCTAGACAGCTGGCGGTCGTACGTGGGGCGGGCGTGCGCGGCACTGTTGAGCTGCGCGCCGGCGGTTGACCCTGCGACTCCGATGCCGTCGGCGGCCTTCATCAGCGAAGGGTCCGCCGCCAGGTGCGCGTCGGCGCGGGCGTGGGCAGCCGCGCGGGAGCCCTGCGCCTGCACAGACTCCCGCGGTCCGAACGCGGCGCTCGCGTCGATCGGCTCCGCACCGAGGGGCGCCGTCGAGCCTGCGTACGCCACCTCGCCGCGCAGCGTCGACCCGTGGCGCTCCTGCACGCCGGGGGTCGCGTGGGCGCCGGACCAGGCCGCGTCCAAGGCACCCACGCGCGTGGCCCCCCCTGCCCCGCCGCCGTCGGGAGTGCGGTACACTGACGGGCGCGCGTACGCCCCGACGCCCGCCGGGCCCTGCATGACCGTGCCGCCCCCCGCCTCGTTCGCCGCGTTCGTCTCCATGCGCA
>Ga0180431_10003206_pt1 | contig 21209 bp, 57 predicted proteins | sample SS_ome_11_FD_132459 | JGI IMG/M metagenome (GOLD analysis project Ga0180431, IMG submission 132459) | Hypersaline lake sediment archaeal communities from the Salton Sea, California, USA - SS_1_MS_1 metaG | ecosystem: Environmental > Aquatic > Non-marine Saline and Alkaline > Hypersaline >...
ACAATACAATACAATACAATACAAGCCCTCTTTTCCAAGCTACTTCAAATGAAGCGGCTTTTGGCCACAATCTGCATTGCTTGCAGATTCTCTTGCTTAACACAACTCAGCCTCTAAGCCCGCAATGGTCTACATTCCAGACTTCACAATCAGCTTTTCTGCACAGCAGAGAAACCCATTTCTCATCAAGAATGCCTTGCTTAGCAACAAGGCCAGCTGTCAGAATTGGGCACATCTTTGCTTTCACTTCTTCCACATCCTTCGCTTCCACGTCTTTTACTTCTTTTGCTTCCTTCTTTTCTGCCATCGTTCATTCTCCTTTCACAGTTTGTGAACTCACCAAATGCTCCAACACAAACGGACATCCGTCTGTAGGAAGTGTACGAATATCTTTCCATCCATTACTACCATTGTCTGTTTCCATCCTACACCAAACTTGTCGATTGATCCAGTTATTTTCGAAAGCTTCTCCATGGCTTATATACCATGGATCATACATTTCTCTACAACGTTTGCAAGCTTTTTTGCTCAATTTTTTGCAAACTTTTCTGCTTAGCATTTCATACTCACCAGATGTTCAAGAGCATATGGACACCAAACAGGGGGCCAACCCTTAACATAATTCATTTCCCAATGTAGAACTCCATGTACTGTACCACACTGAAAATGTGTTTGCAACCACATACTCTTTCCAGCTAAAGTCGTAAATTCACCACCATCGTTAAACATTTCATCTACATAGCGTTCCCTCACACAACGATAACAAATTTTCTTATTCAACATTGCTACCCCAAAGCATGATTACTCCACCAGCCTTTTGGATAGTCTGGATTAAAATAGCAAGTCAATGCGTAATAGCTCGAAGCATTTCTTTTCTTAAACTTCGATTTGAATGCATCCTCATCCTTAAACGGGCGTATGCTCAGCTGTTCCAACTCCTTTTCTATTATTTCAGCTCGAAAAACTGTTTCGGTTTGAGAAGAGTAATTGTGTCTACAAGCAATCCAAACCACAGAAATTCTATTTTTCGTTTTCCTACCTTGATAGCTAAGTATTTCCGCATAGAAAACCAGCCCCATTGCAATATTGCCTATCTTTTTTACAAGGTAGTGAGTATCCCTCTTTGACCAACCTATTTTGAGAAACTCCTCGATAACCGCTTCAATATCAGCATCTATGTGTGGCTGCAAGTTGTGCTTCATTCTGCGTCTCCATCAGGTGCTCCAAATAATAATGACACTCCTTTGGAGGATTATCCCTCAACAGAACAAAAAAGGTGTAATCGTGAGGACAATGTACATGAGCACCATACTCCATACCTTTCCATTCGTACTCTGCCTCACTATCCCATTCCTTTCCAAAATGCTTATAGCACTTTTTACATATCCGCTTACTTAACACTGCTTTCTATCTCCTGTGTTTGGAATAGATGCTCCAAGTGATAAGGGCATTCAGGAGGCGGCAAAAAACTATTTCGTGGAGGAGAAAACCAATACCTTTGAGAAGGAACAGTTGTACGAAAACAACGTCGATATACAGCTGGACTGGCTCTGTAACAAAGCACATCGCAAATTTTCAAATCACGTTTCTTTTCTTGCGCCACTCGTTACTCCCACAGCACCTGTGTGGCCATCAAATGCTCAAGAACAAAAGGGCATGTAGAAGGTGGACTATCCCATTCACGCAAATAAACTGGTCGTGATTGAGCTTCGGGATGCTCAACACCACAAACCAAATTCTCCCACTCTGTTCCCCATATCGCGCAACCTGAATGCTTACACTTTTTGCAAACTTTTTTACTTAGCATTGTGCTCTCAACAGATGCTCAAGGGCGTAAGGGCAATCTTCAGGAAGCTGCTTTGGAAGTAGCATTCTAAGAGCAGCAGGATGTTGTTCACACTCATTTACCTCCGAACATGGACAAACAACCCTAAACACCAAAGCAAGATCAACCTTGGGTCGTGAAAAGATACGAGGCTCAGTATCACCATATATCCTCTTCAGGCACTTTTCGCATACGATTACATCGGGCATTAGACGCTCCCGTAGAAAGTAAATGCTCCAAACGATACTTACATGCTCTTGGTGGATCGTCCAACCAATGTAATTTTCCTTCGGCTAATACCAAAGGGCAAGAAACCTCACCGTCCTCATTCCAATCCCATTCAAAACTTACTATGCTAAATATTAGACGTCGTTTTTTGCACTTGATACAAATTGCTTTGTTCAGCATAATGCTTTGTACCATCTCTTCAGCTTTTGAAACGTTTTCTTGGTTTCGTCTGAACATGCTTTGAAAGCTCTGGGCTTTCGCTCAGCATCTTGCAATGCGCTTTTCAAAATCCACTTCACATCCTTGATACATTTTTCAAAAAACTCTTCCCAATCAGGCTCATCAAATCTTATTTGCAACGTTCCATCTTTTGGATACATTGGAATAATTTTGCCACAAGACCAGCATTTACATTCCTTGTATTCAGGCATTTTTCCATCCGGATAAACTCGGGAACACGTATCATCAAACTCTACCGTCCAACCTTCTGGTATTGCTGTTGGGTATTGCACACTTGTAGCAACTACCCCATTTTCCTTTTTTGGAGGCGCTTTGGCTATAACGCTTTTTGCATAGAAAGCCACCTTTCCACATTCTGTATGGATGCATACCCAAGGCGTTGGTTGTTTCTCACCCATTACAAATCTCCTGTGCAGCAAGCAACTGTTCTAAGAGAAAAAAGCAATAACTCGGTGGGGGACCAAAAATACTTGCGCTCCGCCCACTAATGTATGACCCTTTCAGCTTATTCCCACTCCCATATTTTGAAGTGTCATAATACTGCGGACACCACACCACCTTACGTTCAGTCCACAATTGCTCTTCAACAGAATTTTCTCCTCGCCACGGCCAACCAGCAAGTACATAGCACTTCTTGCAGATTTCTTTACTCAGCATTTTGACTCTCAAGCAAATGCTCTAAATAATATGGGCACCAATCAGGAAACTTTGGCAAGCCAGCAATAAGTGGTACTGTCTTACCTGAATATCTTGGACACTTTTGACAGATTTCTTTATGACGCTCTTCATTGGATAGCTGCATACAAGCCACTTTTGTAGCTGCTTCTTTGATTTCCTTAAGACGATCTGCAATCCCACCCGCCAAAAAATCCAACCCAAAAACTATTCCTCCCCCACCTCTATCCGGTGAAGCATTGCTTCGAAAATTGCCCGTCAACTTTCCAAACCATTCAAAAAGCTCGGTGAAATTACCAAACCACATCGCATCTTTACGCATATCAGCTGCTATCTCTTCTTCATTCTTACCATCAGCCTCCCACCCATCACAGCCAGAGCATGAACCATACCACCATTCATAGAGCGACCATTTTCCATCTTTTGTTGCAATAAATGATGCATGGCCTTGGTAATCGTTTTCACTATCTTCCCAAACGATTTCCCAATCCTTCCAAATCGTCCCAGCGATATCTCCGTAACGACATTCTGATGCAATTGTTTCATTCCATTTCATTGCTATGTATCCTCAGAATAGCCACAAGAAAGACATACCAAACTCCTACCAGCTCGAACCAATTTCTCACCACAAACAAAACAATGAATTCCAGGTATCGCTATCCAGCGTTGGGGTGGTCCACCAAATTCATGCTCCAAGTAAAAAGGACATTCAGGTGACACATACTTGTCACATTCTTGCTGAACAAAGCAGTGCTTGCAAATCTCACTCGCCATCTTCCTCTTCCACTTCTTCACCCTCGTTTGACAATACATCAGGCATTATCGGAGCATTGCGATTCATATACTCTTGCATCTCACAAAGCAATCCTCGTACCTGCCAAGGGTCTCCTTTCAGATCAAGCACAAAAGCACCCTCGTCACTTTTTCGCCAAGCAAGACCATAAATAATGCTCACATCCAACCGCTTTCGTATTTCCTTGATGAGAGCACACATAGGCACAGAACCAAGACCATGCACAATGTTGTCAAGCTCATCGCTGTTCATTTCTTCTTCTGGCATTGTTTGCTCCTCTTAGGCTTAACCGTTTCCTTTCCTTTGGAATGGAAGACCAATTTCATTCCTTTCCAAGGATTCTTTTCGACAGGCCACGCTTTATAGGCATCCCAAAGCCACTCATGTGCTTGCTGTTTTTTGGGTTTTTTACCTAACACAATCCAAGTCTTCATTACGCAAAGATACTTGCCTACTGGCACAGGCCCTTCCCAAGCAACCGTCACCGGATAACCTTGCCTGGCACGAATCAATTTGACAACTCGCCAACCTTTTTTCACCCATTCTTCTCTTGTTGACCGAGTTTTTCTTCTGAACTTTTTGAAATCCAAAGCTTCCATAGCTACACATCCTGGACTTTTACGAACTTGTAATGCAACTTTATTCCAAACCTCAGTAGTCGCCTTAGCACATTCTAACAAATCCTTATGATAAGCCAACTCCTCAGCTAAATCAGCCAACTGCTTTTCCTGAACACTGATAAGCAATTTCAACATATCTTCTTTACCCACAACCTTGCAAATCTCTTCATTCGCAATTTTCCTCATCTTTGTTTCTCCAACAACTGTTCAAGGATGAAGGGGCAGTTGGATGGATAACTCATTTTGCAACTTCTATAGCCAGCACGTTCATTATATGCAGACGACGACGTACCATATCGGTAAGGACACCAAATCAACCCTTGATCCCATCGATCATAAAATATGTTACCTCTCGGATGGTTTCTTCTCCAACATTTAAGACAAACTCTTTTACTCACTACGAATTCATTTTCCACTCATCGTACTCCTTCCAAAACTGCTTTTCACTATTGGTCTGACTACCCCAAATTGCATCCCTCAGACTAAGAGCATTATCGCCAACAGCACTTCTGGCATTATCCAATTTGTCTTCAACCCTTTTCCATAGCCGAAAACATACACGCTTGCAAGCATGAATTGTTGATTGTGCTTTAAGAAGCTTATGCTCTAAATCGGTCATCGTGGGTCCACCTCACCAGCTACTAAAAGGTGCTCCAAATAGAAAGGACAATTAGTTGGAGGCCATCTATCCGTCCTCAACCAATAATTTTGATATCCCTGAACTTCACGAACGCGAAAACATTCCACAACCCCTTGATAATTCCAAAGCATCTCATGACCTTTAACCCAAAAACCTTGTCTTTTTTCCACACATTTCTTGCACACCTCTTTAACCAGCATTATCTGCTCCGCTGAACATCCACCAAATGCTCCAGGTAAAAAGGACACGCTCTTGGAATTGACTGCCAACTATAAGTCATTCCAGAAACATCTCCCCATGAACGTTCCCGATCATCCTTGTAACAACTCACAGCAAAATAAGGACCAATTTCTTTCTTTATTATTCCACACCATTTACACTGCTCACAAACTCTTTTACTCAGCATGCCACCAAATGCTCAAGGACAAATGGACACCACTGCGGCGGTTTTTCAGCATTAGACGCAATCCCTACCTTAGCTTTGTAGCACCACTGCTTTACACAACCGGGTGCAATACACTCCACAGTAAAATCCTGTTGGCTCCACGACAAATATATCTTCAGTTTACATTTTTCGCAAAGTCGTTTGACAAGCATTTTGCGTATCCAGCAAATGTTCGAGCTTGTACAAACACCACTTAGGAGGTGGGCCTTTTACCTTTGTCAAGCCAACGCAAAATCTCTTATATCCTATCCATCGAGTCTCTGTATGGGGACACTGAACTTTTTCACCATCAAAAAATCCAATGTAACATATTCCAAAATGTCGTTCATGGCACCGCTTACATACACGTTCACTTAACACCTTGCATCTCCAACACATGCTCTAAAGCATATGGGCAATATCCTGGAGGCTCTCTTTGGGTATTAGCATAATCCCATGTAAAACAAAGCACTCTATCGTTGACTCTCCATCGATCTTCATCCTGCAAAATTCCCCAAATATAACTCTTCCGAGCATGATTGCAGCAATAAATGCAAACTTCCTTGTTTAGCATTCAACTATTCCTCAAAATCGTACACAGCTGTTCACTCATCACAAATCGCTTTCGATTGACATCAATGCTACGTTCCATACTACCATCAGCATGACGTTTGGTTGCTGCTTTCCAATCGCAAAACATTTCAACCAAATCAACCATATTCATTCCCGCAATACCATTGGTATAATGTTCAGGATGGTGGCTGTTTCTTCGGTAATGCAATTCTAAAGCTTTTGGCAAATCCTCTTCCATCATCCGTTTGTACTCGTTTGACCCGTAAGTCACTCCTTTCAACTTGTGTACTACGGTAACGAACTGTGAGGTTTCTCCCCAACCCAGCTTTGAAAAATCATGAACAACAGCTCGCCAAAGTAACCTCACGCAGAACCAAAGCAAATATCAAAGAACCCAACCCTTATGCATGACCATTGACCAGTAGTGTCTCAGATAATTCATTTTGGGTTTCCATCAAATGTTCCAATGCAAATGGGCACCAAGAAGGCGCATTTTTCATTATGTCCCACCCATTTCCCCAACTATATGCAAAATAATCATGACAAGAAACCAAGCTGCATTTTTCCCAATCTTCATCCGCTGTTTTGCCCCAAACATAGCTATGCTTCCTATAACACCTTTGGCAAATCCTTTTGCTCAGCATTTTGAGTCCCCAAAATCTGTTCAAGCAAATAAGCACAGCTCATCGGTGGTGAACCATTGATAAAACAGTTTTCTCCCGTAGAAGGACAAATAGCAATTTCGTATTCGTCCCAAACCCGATGAGGACTGGTTGGCTCTTGATATCCAAGCATTGGATGGGAAATACATGATTCATCCCAATTGCGATAACGGTTCCAACACTTTTTGCAAACCTCTTTATTCAGCATCCCAAAATCCTTTATTCACTAAACAATTATATGCTTTTACAACAAAAATTTTTATGGAAATCAATATACAGCAACAAGATGCTCTAAAAAATAAGGGCAACACTCAGGTGGTGAGTTGCCTACTCGCACTTTATAACCTACGTGTTCCAAATAACGACAATAAATAGCTCCACGACTCCAATCAGTATGGAACCCATAGCCATAGTAGGACTGATAAATATACTGATCATGGACCCTCCAGCATTTTTCACAAACAAGTTTACTTAGCATCCTTTTGGCTTCGCATCAAGTGTTCGAGGATATATGGGCAGTGCGAAGGTGGAGGTAAGCAAACAAAAGTCGGTTTTGCTTTTGAATGCTGATCATCCATTGGACACCACAGCCATTGTTTCTTCCACGAATCTTCAACATCTTCCTTTATCGATTCAAATGCCTGCTTCACACCAATAGGCATACCTTCCACGTGTTTTGGCATGTAATACTCCCAACACTTCAAACAGATTTCCTTAATCAACACGTTGCACTTCCAATAAGTGTTCCAAGATAAATGGGCAGTCTTTAGGTGGTGGGTCAATAATATGTTGAAGGCCACACTTGTCTATTACACCCAAGTCACATTGTACAAACCCATTCACCCAAAGACTGGGAATAACAAACACTCCACGTCGTTTACAGCACATTACACAAGCTTTTTCATTTCGCTTTGCGTCAAATTTGGAATGTGAAACTGAAAAATAGAAACCAACCGTGTTGGTTAGAACCTTATGTCCTCGCTCTGGAAATACCTGCACATTATACAAAGTTACACGCTTCTGCGTAAATCCTGCAACTAATTTTCCAAACCCACCCATTTCATCTCGTCTATGTTTTGCCAGCTCAACAAAATCCGTAAAATTCACCCGAATGAATTTTACACCAAGACCAAATTGTTCCTCCGTCTTTATGAATGCTTCCACAATTTCTTGGGCTATGTTTCCCCCTATCACTTCCCAATTGGGAAAATCCATATTAGGGTAAACCACTTTCATTGTTCAAAAAATGCCTATCTGCATAACTACAATAGCGCGGAGGATTCGATTCAATTGAATGCAGCAATCCTCCAAAATGAGGGCACAATACCTTCCTCAACCGATACCAACGGTGCTCGTCCACAGCACTCCAACCAAACCCTTTTACTCGCATGCAATATTCACAAACTTGCTTGCTCAACATTTTGTGTTTCCATCAGATGTTCCAAAGCAAACGGACACCAATCAGGAATTGAATCAACGCTAACCCACCAACTACGGGTAATTGGAAGCACTTGAGGACAAGCAACAATCTTATGCGATAATGCAAGAGAATGCTTTCCTTCCCAGTACTCATCATCATATTTATCCCAAATCGGTCTACCTGTTCTTGATGGGTAATGATTGATGCATTTTTTGCAAATACGCTTACTCAGCACTTCTGCGTCTCCATCAGATGTTCCAAAGCAAAACAACATTTTTCTGGCAATTCTTCATCAGTCCACTGCAAAGGACACTTATTTGCTCTGGCCATTTTGATATCGTCCTCTTGCCAAGTCCACGATTTCAATCCTTCATACGCTACTTTGCTTATGCACCGCAAACAAATCTTCCAGTCCAGCTTCATGACTTTTGCAACTCCATCACATGTTCCAGCTTGAAAGGACACTGCTTTGGAAGTTCTTTCTTTTCTTGAAAACCGTCAATCTCATACCTGCAATAGCAAGGAGCCCAAGGTTCCTTTTTCTTTGGTTCCCATGTCAACATCATTTCTGTCATTGCTGCTTGCAAATCAGTTTTAGGCTTATTGGCAAACACTCGTTTAGCAAAGCAGTATTTACAAATCATCAACGAACGCTTCATTGCATTGCCAACATATGTTCCAGCTGGAAAGGACAGAAATCACGAGGAGAATACCAAGGGTTAACCCACCCTCCACGAGGGCAAGGCGTAAGAATGCGTGGGTTGCTCCATGAATCTTTAACGTGATCCTTTAGACTTGGATAATGCTTCCCAATGCATTTCTCACAAACGCGCAAACTCAATTTGATTGGGTTCAAAGTGATCAATTGCTTCACGTATCTCCTCATTTGCCCACTGAATAAATTCGTTCAACGTCACGAAAATTTTTGTAGCATGTGCTCGCAGCCAAGGATCATCACAAAATCTTTTTGCCACAATAAATACCGGCTTTCCCTTCAGTTTTGCATAGGCTATTTCCATTGGAGTACCAAAAGAGGCATCTTCAATGTACGAAAATACCCCAACACATTTTTCAACTTCAACCAAATCGCGTTCAACAAGTTTACGTGGATCAGATTCCATCGGGCAATCATACAATGGGTTAAACAAATCAATACTGGTTTCCTCCTCCACTCGTTTTTCAATCAACGTCCGGTATTCTCGCTTATGAAAATGACTATGAGCAAAATAGAGCTTGATTCTATCCATACTGTGCTCCTATTATGTGCTCCAGCTGATAAGGACACCACCCTGTAGGCGTATTCTTGATATGAATAAACCTCTTTTGTATTACGCAAAACACACGATGACCTTCATTCCATGACAACTCATAGCTCGCATCCCATTCCCAACCAGCTTCTCGCTTAAAACAAAATCTACATACTTGCTTACTTAGCATTTTCTTCACACGCTGGACAACTCTCTAACTCTACACCGCAAGGTTTTGGTGGTTCTATCCCCAATTGTTTGCGAACTTCTTTTGCTAACGAAGCATTAGCCTTGATTGCGCCTTCACTTCCACATTTTTTACACTTAAACAGCACGCCTCCCTCTGCTACCACACGCTTTTGTTCTTCCAGTACTCTTTCACACTCAGCACACAAACTACCAGGCAACCTCTCGTATTCGTCGATTTTTTCCACCTTACCATCAAACAGAGGTTGCTCACAACGTCCACATTTTCCAGCACGACTACTTCCATAATTCACACAACCACACTTATCGCAAGTGACCTTTCTTTCTCTGCTGCCAAGCAAAACAATATCTGGCCCCTCACCTCCGCAATTGGGACAAAAGGTCAAACGCGGATTAACACCCTTGGTTTTGTGTAACGATATCGACGACATTGGACCTCCATCAACTGCTCAACACGATAAACACAACAAAAAGGAGGATCGCACAGTTCAAAATCGACAATACTATTTCCGCGAGCTTCTTTCCATCGCTTTTTAGTCATCAATTGTCTTTTGAACAACTCAATACAGTACACATAGTCATCCATCACCCATCGAATGATATGGAATTCGTTCTTTGGCCTCCTCTGGAGTATGCACCTTATACAAATCTCTCTACTCACCACTTACAAGATGCTCCACAAATAATAAGGACACCTCATTTAGACCACTTTTCGTCAATTTGTGGTTTCAGATACACACTTCTTCCTCAACATTTTAGGCTTCATCATCTCATGATAATGAGTAAGAGAATCCAAAGCCCACGGATCAGCTAACAACAGCTTATCAAGAAACCAGCTTTCATTGATACTCATCACAGAACAAATTGCTCTCAAATGCTTTTTGGTTTTATCCTTGATTTCCACAGTCAGATATTGCATGTTTCCCTCGCAATTACTCAGTAAGACAAAAAAGAGCCTCCTATTGAACCGGAGGCTCTTGAAACAGTCACTAACAGCTTAGCCATTCGCATGAGTGAAAATGCCTTTCTCGTTGTACTTAGCAACAAGCCAATCAATAAACGTTGGCAAAGCTGCATCGAAAAGCCAATTTTCAATCATGCTTTCCATTGGTTCCGGAATCCACGGAATATCCGGATTGATCTGGTCATAGGCATATTTGAACGCTGCCACAACCGTCTCTTTTTTGTCCGTCTTGACAACCTCCGCAGATACTTCAACCAACTCAATCAGATCACCCACAATGGAGTACATGAAAAGAAAGAAACCCTTAAGACCCTCTGGCTTCTGCTCCTTCCACTTCTTGATCATGTCCTCTACTTCATTCTTGATTGCTTCAAACTTTTCCGTCAAATCGTCTGCCATAAGTTACATCCTCCTTTCAAAGAGTTTAGGTTGCTAACAGGTTATATAGGCCAGGATGATACGTTTTTCGCTTTTATTCTTTTTTGACAAACATATGCAATGACATTGCAAACAGCTGCAAGCGAGAACAAAATACCCACGATAATCCAAACATTTTTAGATTCCATTTTTCCTCCCCACATCCAACAAATGCTCTAAAGCATATTTACACCAATGAGGAATTCTCTTTTGCCTCAGCTCTTCTCTAACCATATACGAATAATAATCATCATGTGTCACACAGGGAGCATCAACCGCTTTCCCATTTTTCCAACACTTTTCACTATCCCCATTCCAAGCACAAATGAATTTCGCTCTCTTGAAACACGTCTTACAAACACGTTTGCTCAGCATCGCACTAACGAATCAACTCCCCAAGCACAACCATACAGATAATGAGCACCTTGACGAAACTCTTTTTCAGTGTCCACATCATTCTCTTTTTTGGCTTCCTCAGCAGTTTCTTCAAAAAGCCTTCCCAAACTTGCAACAATAATACCAGCACTCACATTCCCAAGCATTTTAGACAGCTGCTTTTTTACTTTTTCATCAACACAAGTTTCCATTGCTTTTCTCTCCTATGTTGTTAGTAGCTGCTCAAGCACGTAAGGACAATTTTGTGGAGCACCTTCCATATCCATATGAATTCGTCTGCTTTCATATGGACAAAATACACCACGGCGATTCCATTCTCTCCATGAATGTGTGGTCAAACCATACTCTTCACAAAACCTATCTTGACACTTATAGCACAATTCTCTGTTCAGCATTTTCCTCTGCAAACACCTCGCTCGATCCCTCTACTGCCATATCAAAATCAATACCCAAATGGTCTGCTGCGTGACGAACGTCTGTCAATAAATCACGCAAAGCACATTGTAATTCTGTTCCTTCACGCTCAGCAATTCCATAAATCATGTAAACCAGAGCATTCGTAACTCTCATTTCAAAAACTCCTTCGGAACATGTTTGCAAACAAGCTTTCTTACTCCTCTCAAACTCCTACTTTTGAATCCCAATAATTCAAGCATTCGACCAATAACATCATGGTCAATCACGTCCTCTTCAGTTGCTCTTGCACTGGGGTTGCAATAACGTCGAACATTGTTTACCAGCATTGGATTCACCAACAACTCCCAAGCATCTTTACCGTGCAATTTTATGAATTCGTCCTTTGTCATCTAACAATTCCGGCGGAATACCTAATTGCGAAGCAATCCTTCTCAATTCATACTGCCTAAATGCTTCGAAATCAAACTGAAAACCTTCAATTGGCTCTAAGTCTTCATTCTTCATAACGTTCTGCCAATCCTAACTGCATCAAATGTTCATTCACATTTACTTGTTGTCCGTCCTTATCAATTGTGATCGTGCCCAGCCAACGACCATACTTTCCTTTCTTATCTCCATGTGTATCAATTACGATTTGCTTGTTCAAAATAAGCTCGCGTAATTTGTCTCGTGTTACCAGTCCTGCTTCTCTTTCTTCTCCACGCAATTCTGGCGCATCAATCCCATATAACCGTATTTTTTGACCATCAACATGCACTCCAAGACCCAATTTGAAATTCACTGTTACTGTATCACCATCGTATACATCCGTAACAAATGCTTCGTACTTGCAACTGATCGGGTCAATAGCTTTTGCAACACTTTCTTTATCAATAAATCCACGCCTCTTTGCCTCCTCATACACACCTACAGAACTAAGACGATACCCAACAAATCCAGCCAACAAAAGCAGAAGTATGATACTTATGGTCTGAAATACTTTCATCCCTCTCCTCCTATTTAACAATTTTTGGTCCAGCATTTGGCGGCAATTTTGGTAAAGGTCCAGCAGGAATCACCAATTTCTGACTTTGTAAAATCTCTTTCAACTGCTTGATTGCTTCTTCTTTTGCCGCTTCAACACACTTATCAAATCCTACAAGTGCTTCTTCAACTGAATTTCCCTCAAGCTCAAAATGTACTACCTGCGGAATTTCTCCTCTTGGCGTTCTAATCACTATTTGTGCACTACCAATAAATCTCGGAAAATGAGAAGGTGGCGTCCCAGCAATGATCACACGCTCTTGGACATGCCTACCCTTCTCGTCAAAATAGTCACCCGCAATCTTGAATACAAAAGATGGTTCAGTCATGCTTCCTCCAATGGTTTCCCAGTTTTTTGGTCAGCCTTAATTTTGTGAAAACAGTCAGCACAACGATAACGCAAAAGACTCCTATCCGCTGATAGCTGCACTTTCTCTAAACGAAACATTCCCCCGCAAGAACAAGGCGTTGGCAACACAGCACCGATAGGAGCCACTTGAAAACGGGCTCTGAGTGTTTTATTTTCGTCCGTTTGACCTACAATATGTTCGAGTTGGTAAGGACAATCAGGTGGGTAGTCGCTCGTAATTGGAAGACGATAAAGAGTCCATTTAGGTGGACCACCCATTGGCCATTACTATCATGTAGACTCATGCCAGCTTTAGGACAAAGAACAAAATGTAACTGGTCCCAAGCGGTTTTGAATAATGGAAGTTTGGCACCACCAACAGCATTGGGTTTGATAAGTCGATCAGCTAACCGCTTGCGTTCAGAGCATTTTTGACAAACAAAGCGACTTAGCATTTGTCATAGATCAATGTCCTCTACTGCATTGCTTTGCCAATCCTCATCATTTGCAGCAGACAGACCTTCCATTGTAGCTGTGAGACGATTACCTTCAGAATCCATCCTAACCGCCCATGCTATTTCACGGCAAACTTTCAACACAACATCGCGATGCATGCAAACCATCAAAGCCAAATCATCCGTTGAAACCCACCCATCACTTGTGTTGTCAGACGCATCAACAATAGCTTGCAAAATCATTATCCGATCTGACAAAGTCAAGATACGATGTCCTGCCCAATTATTCATTTTGCTATATGGAACCGAACAACTGTCCTCTGGTATGACAAAATCATCTTTTGAATCGCATGAATTCTTCGGAAAGAACACCAATAGATGATGGAATTTTTCTCTGGGCAACCAACCACAAAGATAAATCTCATAGGCATCCGGATCATTTTGAGGTAGCACTTCATCAACCACAACATCGGCAAACACATAAAAATCAATATCTGCTTCCATATTCTGTCTTGTAATATTGCCAAGATATTCTGGTCTTGGCCTCCTCTTGCGACACTTGGAAATAACCTTCACCCGTAAAAGTCCTTGTTTGGTTGTTATATCAAAAACGTTTCGGCAAGAAGAACTTCGGTGTGCAGTAGGATGTGTTTTGAGAAAAGCTTCACCTGCCAAAAAATCTGATGTCTTATATTTCCTTGCAAAAGTGAGTCTGTTAATCTGTCCTCCAGATACAAATTGGTTTGCTGCTCGTGCTGCATTAGCAAACATTGTCTTATCAATCACAACTTGCAAGTACCCCTCCTTTGTCACAAAGCGACCATCTTTCTGCAACATCATTACTCTGGTAGCTCGCGTCTTAGCCGCTCGCTTAGCAATAGATATTGCTTTAGGTCGACACCTTGTTAGCTTAGGAGGTGTTCGTGTACCACGTAGTGGTACAGCATTCATTAGCTTCCAGTGTTTCACTGTTCCCTTCCTTTGCACAATAAGGCATTTTGTCCCCCTTACAACATAAACTACTCGCTTACGAATAATTATATGACTTCATTATCTTTCATTTTACAAATTTCCATAAATTTCAAGCAGAAGAATTTTTATTTTGCTGTATTGTTTTGGAAGCAAACGGTTTGCGTATTCAGGATGTGCTCCAACTGGTATGGACATTTATTTGGAATGCCTAACGAAATTAGGTGCAAATCCAGTACTACTCCTACCCCAATTTTATCAGGAGTACGTGCTGGGCACCTTACAACTCCTTGTCTCCACTCCATATGGATATCCCCTCCATCAAGTCCAATATTGAATGTTTTCTCAACCAGTTTCTGGCGATATTTACACAAAAAACAAACTTGCTTGCTCAACACACCACTATAGGTCATTCCACTTGGACTACTGCAACTCATGTTTCTCTTTGTGAGGACAATCTTCTGGTGGCCCACTCATTACATCTGCTTTACCAATTCTTGCACCAGGAGGACATGTAATTTGACCATTGAACCATTCTTCTTTTGGAAATAATGGCTGGCTTTCCAACTTGAAACATTGTTTGCAAACCTCTTTTTCAAGCATCCTGGCTTACCAAATGCTCAGCAATATAAGGACATCGTTCAGGCGGATTTTTATTCACATCCTCCTCTCCACTCCCCCATGGACAAGCCACTATCCCTTTTGCCCACATAATTTCGAAGGTGAACTCATAACGTTCTTCAAGATGATATTGCCTGCTAAACCATTTACGGTGTCGGCATTGTTCACAGATTTTTTTGTTTAGAGCCATTGTTTGTTTGTTCCCTCACTCGCTCATATATTGTGATTGCAGTACGATCATGTTGATTTGCTTTATCTATTCCCCCCACCAAATGACTTTTCTCTATCTCCATAGGTCCACCCGCACAAGCAACATGTTCGGTCGCATAAGGACACCCTTCAGGGATATTTTTGTTGCTAAAAACACCTACAACAAAAACATGCTTCAAATAATAACAACACTCAATAACTCCTTCATTCCAAAGGCGGTCATGGAATTTTTCCCAACCATTCTTTGTTTCCTTGTTCCAACATCTTTTGCAAATATCCTTGCTTAACATTTTGGTGGTCTCTTCAGTTGTTTAGAGCAGATTCTAACATGCGCGTTTCTACTTTTTAAGGCAGAAATCCGCTTTTGTTTCATCTCAGGGTCATTCAAAATTTCTTCTTTTGTATCATCAACTAAGGTGGTTTGAATACCATGACTTTGCAACGCTGTTTCAATGATTTGAGCAACCGTTGTTTTTCCCGAGCCAGTTATTCCTCCCACAACTACAAGAATTTCAGGATTCATTTCTTCCTCCTTTGCGTAGCTACCAACTGCTCCAAAAGGAAAGGACAATCATCAGGCGGTTTGACATTATCTACGGTAAGCCATCGTAACCCTATCATACCAGATCGATACCAATGCTCAACTTGATATCTTGCGTCACACTTTCTATCACATCGACTGCAAATTTGATCACTCAACATTGCTCTTGTTCATTTGAGTAGCCATCAAATGCTCCAAAAAGAAAGGACAGTTCTCTGGTACTTGTCCATCGCTTTCTACATGCACACGCAATCTTGGACAAAACCACTCAATATAGTCTCGATCTGTTCCTGACCAAATCTTATCATAAACCGTTACAATCATATCGTCTGGATGAGGGAAACAATTCCATCGACAAATCCAATCCACAACCATTACAGCAAACCTCGTTGTTCGAAGTCCTCATTCTTCTGTCTGACCTTCTCAGCAATCATTGGTCTGGCCTCCACAATCATATCAGCAATATCTCCACGAGTCCAAGTGCGATCTGCGAAAGTCCTTGTTTTGAGTAACCCCATGAATCGCTGCTCGAAATCAGCCAACCGATGTCCGTAAATATGGTAACTGTCTGACAAATCGCAGAATCGACCAAGTTCCACTGGCCTACCTGCAAGCTTGGAAATCTCGTCTGCAATATACTCCTGAAGGTAAATGAAAGCGTACATATTCATAAACGCTGCGTCGTATGCATCCCTGCTCCTAAAACGCACATTCATGTTCAGATACCAAGTGTGGCCAACAACATGAACTCGACACCAAATCGATTGCAAGCATGGAGGAGACTCCCACTTAGGGTCTTCAGACACTTTCCACGTAATTGCATTGCAACGACGCGAATAAGGTGTCTTGGCAAGCTTTTCAATCATTTCTTTGATTTGGTTGTTATACAAATGTTGATACTGCTCTGCTTGCTTCACACCAAACTCATCCAACATTGGGGGAGCATACTTGATATATTCGTATTTGAACAATCGCCCATGGTAGGTGTATTCCCAACGCGTATCTTCAGGATCATTTGGATCGCGTACCCAATTATCCTTTATTCCTTCGACAACCTCTTGTCGATATTCTTCAAGGTCGGCAGGACCACCAGGAAATGCTCGATGAATAAAAGGCTCTGATGCTGGGTCTTCGACCACAACCATCATCGTACTGTCTTTTGATGGCGGGTCTTCCTTTTTGTCATACTCGGTTTTGATGTCACATCCTTCGTGATACAACATCAGCATTGAGTTTTCCCATGCCTCAGCAAGACACTTACCTTTTACTGTCAACACTGGAATGTTTCCGTTCATGCTCTAACTCCTTTTCTTCACGTTGCATTTCCATCAAATGTTCCAAAACATATGGGCAACCTTCAGGAGGTCTACCCGCTTTACGTGTCAACAAACCCAGCCTTTTACACCAAATAAATCCTTTGGCCTGCCACCGAGCCTCCCATGTGGCAGTTGACATCCCTCGACAACTATAGCAAACTCGTTTACTTAACACTGATACTCCCACTGCATTTTTGTGTTTCTACCAAATGTTCTACTGTGAAAGGACAATCTTTAGGTGGTTTTGAATTCGTACTCAAGTTTATCGGGTCGTATTCAAACTTCATCACCCACAAAGCACAACCCCATCCCTCGTGTTGATCAGAAACCCAAAAGTTCGAATTCACGCTTTGCCAGCACTTTTTACAAATGCGTTTGCTTAGCATTTTTATTTCTCTCTCAACCACTCAACCTTCGTCACCCGTATCTCAAAATGATCGTACTTGACGAATTCATCATCGCGAACAGGTATCTTAACCTCCGCCTGCCCTTTTGGTTCCATTTCAGGTATTGCCCATCTGCACGTCTGAGGACCAGTTCCTCTTTTAGTTTTCAACCAACGCCCGTGCATAGTGAGTTCAATCCCTCCACGAGCAATCGGATCGTTGGTCATGTTGCGAATCTTCACTAAAAGGTAGGTAGAAGGATATTCCCCCTTCTTTCCTCGCACAAGTCTGTGTTGAGTCGAAACTCCCCTAATCTTTTTAGTTGATCGCTCAACATTTTCCATTACCCGCTCGTATTTTGTTTTATCAATTTTGGGCTTCTCTTTTGGTTTTTCTTCAGAAGTTTTCGAGTCTGACGTTGACCCATTACCATTTTCTTTCGGTGTTGGTTCTCTCTTTGGACGTGGTATCTTCTCCAACCACTCGGTGTCAAGTCCTTTCCTGTAAGTAGTTACGAGATCACGATTCACACGAATCACATCCCTCAGCTTTTGCTTCGCTTCATCTTTCAAAGAAGCGTCCTTTCTGATTGCCTCTTCCACCACAGCCAGCTTTGCGTAAGCGTCCAAGTAGTTTTTTTCCTTCGCGTTGAAGAACTCGTACAAGACGAGTTGGGCTTTGGCAAGATGTCTGTCTCCTTCGATTTTGCTCTCCTTTTCACCTGAGCGCACATACGCGCAAATTGCGAAAAACACAACCAACACAGCAACCAACACATCTCGCATCTTCATTTTTCTTCTCCTTTCTGTTTTTCTGGCCGATACTTTTCATCACAACGATTTCTTGCAACCTCGATTACACGCTCTTTCAAAGTCATTTTCTCACGCGCTTCTTCACGCGCTTGATTGTGCATCATATACTCTAATTCAAAAGGACAACCAATTGGTATTCCTTTACCCGTAATTTGAACGTAACCATGTTCGTCTTCCCACCAACCAATATTCGTAATGTATTCAATATATGGACCTTCCGGTATTTTCTTCCTGCACCTAATCTCTCCATGACCTGACTCTGACCAACGTTTTTCTACAAACGGACACTTCAAACACAACCGTGCTGACAAATGCACGTTTGCACGTGCCAAAATACTCTTGATTTCTGGCTTCTTAATTTCATCAGGCCATTGTGGAGGCTGCCACTTTGCCATCATTCGTCCTCGTCTTCATACGGTTCCAATGCTCGCAGCGAAATCACAAAATCCATTGGAATTTTGTCAAATAACTTCTCTTCATCCTCATCCAAAGAGAAATCGTAGCCGTCACTTCTATCCCAGAAATCATCATCCTTCTCACCCATTTTTTCGCGTCTTTCCATCTCCTTCTTTTTCAACTCTTCCGCCAACTCAAAAACTTCCTTAATCGTTTTTCCTTCCAAATCGATCCCCTCTTGAAGCACAATACTGAGTCTCTGATGCAAAAACCCCAAATGACAATGCTTCCCTCCATAGCGATTTTCTTTCTCCCAATGGTCTTCCCACAGCTCAGGGTCTTCTTCTTTGATGAATTCCTCATATGCCTCTTGCTTAAGAATGGCACTAACTCGATCTTCAACCGTACGAGTAATTTGCATAACAACAGACTCCATTTCATGTTGTTTCCTTTTGAGTGCTTTGTACTTTCTGAACTCACGTTGCAACTGCTCATCCGCTTTCTCATCAAACCACCAAAGCACTTCCTCACCTTTACCCTTACCAATCCAATGTTTCATCGACTGGCCCGCATTTTCGTAGCGGCGACTATTAAACTCCTCTATATCGTATTTGAAGCCGCCTTCTCGTTTTCTGAACCAATGAACTTCTGTCACATCAATGCTTGGTTCTTTTGTGGAGTCAACCAACAACCTATTCACAGGCGCGATTGTTGGTCCTTTAGCGCTATAATACAACTTTACCAATGCATTTTTCGACCAAGTCATTGCTACAGGCAAAAACCTCCATGACTCACCCTCATGTCTGCCTCGCCTATCACTCAAATACTTAAACATGGCCTGCTTCACTTCTTCCAACTCTGAATCAGCCAACACTTCTGACCGACGCAAATCCAACCTCCACTCTTTCCAACGACCAGAAGACCAAAGCTCCTGCCAACGATTTGGTCTATTTCCCAGAAAAGACCATGCCTTGCTTGATCGCTTCTCTATTTTGCCAGAACGCTTGAGATAGACCCACGTTTCCTCAGTCACAAAAATGTTCTGAGCATTGGATGGCTTCAAAACAATATACTCGTTTCCTGCTTTGTGACCAACATAGATCACTCCCGGCTGACTTTTCAGCTGCTCACAAATCTTTTGGTTAGCTTCCTCCGAATATTTTCGCTCTTCCTCAAGCTTTTGCCGGATACCAAACTCCTGAACAATCATTCGCAAAGCTTTCGTATCATCCGACTTCAACGCTCGCTTTGTATGATTTTTGAACTTCCACCATTCCACCAACTCTTCAAGCTGTTCTTGTGTTGGTTGAACTCCATGCCTTTTCTTGGTCTCCGACTTCAACAAAGCAACAAAAGGCTTTTCTTCCTTTTGCTCTTTCTTTTTCATTTTGAGTACACGTCGCAGCAATGGAATCAAAATCATGTACTCGTGTCGATCAACTCTCGACTCGATATAGAACTCGATATCTTCGATTTTGGCTGCATCAAAATTGAGAATGAACCTGTCATCCGCATAAACAAGCATTGAAGCACGTTTCTTCGGTTTACGCTCTTCATAGTCCCAACCTTTTTCAACAAAAATAGTCTCATCACGCTCATAAAGGAACCTAAAACCCTGATGTCTCCCAGTTACTTTTTCAGTTAAGACATAAATTTGTTCGCTCTTCGGATCGTGTGCTCTGCGTGGGTGAATTCTGCGTGCAAGTTCATCATAGTGAGGTTGATACCAATCCGTTCCCGGCTGAAAGAAACCAACAATCCGATCACCTACCTTCAACTGTTCATTGAGTTGCTTCTGCCAATCGTTAAAACTCAATCGACCTGTCGGCAACAGCATTTCGTCATCATGAATAAATGTCAGCACATTCTCATACTCTCTCTTATCACAAAGATTAACCCGATCACCCTCAATCGGATGAAACACTTTTGTCTTGTCCATCAACCCCTGGAGCATAAGCAAAATACAAAGATAATGTCGTCTGCTCTCATCACATCTCTTTATCGCTCGCATGTATTCATCCGTACCAGGACGAATCGACTCTTTCTTGTGTTCTCCTTCATCCCAACAATAACGGTTATAGAAAAAGAATTCGTCAAATTCACCTTTCACTGGAAACATTCGATCAGGAATGAAAACTGGTGCAATCACCCGATACAGGTTTTCACCATTCCGTATCAGGAGGTAGGTTCTCATGTTCTCTTTGTTGTTAAAAAAGTTTGCCCACTTATCTCCGTAATCTTTCTGTTCTCTTCTCACTCGAATTGCAATTAACCCTTTTGGTTCAGGCAGAACCTGCTGCAAATGCTTGTCACTGCTTGTTACCCATTTGTCAAACTCTTCAAGGTCTCTGAAATCCATCCCTCCACTATCAGCAGCGTACAA
>Ga0180431_10003207_pt1 | contig 21207 bp, 15 predicted proteins | sample SS_ome_11_FD_132459 | JGI IMG/M metagenome (GOLD analysis project Ga0180431, IMG submission 132459) | Hypersaline lake sediment archaeal communities from the Salton Sea, California, USA - SS_1_MS_1 metaG | ecosystem: Environmental > Aquatic > Non-marine Saline and Alkaline > Hypersaline >...
AGTACGAAAGAGATGAGGGCGCGCTATGGCGAGCGCTGCTACTGCGCGTGTTGGAAGGGCTTGAAAGCGATCAACTCAGCGAGAAAGACGCCCGGCAAATCGCAGACTGGCGCATGCGGCTCTATACCGATGTCCAGCGCACCGAGACGGGCTCGATCCACATCGACTGGCCTAAGTTAGGCAAGGGAGCGCTGCACCTGGGCCTGTCTATGATTCCCTCTCCCACCACGCTCCTCGAACTGGCCCGGCTCTTGCAAGGGGAGGCAGGGACACTGGAGGAAATCGTCTCGGCGTTTCAGCGCGAGCGCACCGAGGTCTACCGCCGACAGTTGACGCTCCTGGAGGAATTCCAAGGAGGGTTCGCGCACCTGGTGCGCGAATACGTCTGGAGCCGCAATGGCCTGCTGGTGATCTTGATCGACGATCTGGATCGCTGCCTGCCGGAGCGCGCGGTGGAGGTGTTGGAAGCAATCAAGCTGTTCCTGGATGTCAAGGGATGTGTCTTCTTCATTTCCGTGGACCGGGACATCATCGAGCGAGTGGTACGGGTGCAGTACGCCAATTACCTAGAGAGAGAGGGCGAAAGGGAGGACAATCCGTCGTCGGTCAGTGTCCCCATCGCCGGACAGAGCTACTTAGAGAAGATTGTACAACTTCCCTTCCACCTGCCGCCCTTGGAGGATGACAAGATCGCGAAATTCATCGATCAGCACGACCCTCACCTACCCCCAGGCTGCCGGGACATCCTGGCGCTGGGCCTGGAATCCAACCCCCGTGTGGTGAAGCGCACCCTGAATATCTTCCGCCTGTTACTGAAGCTGGCCGAGCGCCGGGTGGAGGAAGGTGCCATGGTACCTGTCAAGCCAGAGCTCCTGGCCAAAATGGTGGTCATCCAGGCACGCTATCACGACCTCTACCGGGATTTACTAGAGTATCCCAACCTCATCCAGGACCTGGAGTTAGCCGCGCGCGAGGGTATGGAAGTGCAACAGGCGGTGTCTCCGCTTGCCGAAGAGAAGCCAGAGGCGGTGACCTTGTTGGAGCGATACCTGCGCTACAAATCTCTACTGCGCATGCTACGGACTGACCCCGCCTTCGCCGACCTGACCCGAGACCAGATTACAGCCTACATCTATTTAACCCGCACAACCAGTGAGGAACCAGGACGAGCCCCAGAGATAGAAGCAGCCCGCCTCTGGCAGGACCTGTTAAGCAACGACCCCACGCGGCTACGAGCCAGCATAGCCACCGTGCAGGCGGAAGACATGACGGACGAATACGTAGAAGCCCTCATGCGGGTGCTCGAATCAGGGGAGGAGGCCAGCTCTGCAGAGCGCATCTCGGCCGGCACCGCGTTGGCATACATTGGAGATCCAAGAGACTTCAGCGAGATGATAGACATCCCTGGCGGTGAGTTCAAGCAAGGTGAAAGGGGAGAGCCAACCTACGTGATGGCCTACCGTATCAGCCGGTACCCGGTCACCAACGCGCAGTACGCCCGTTTCTTGGACGACAACCCCACCCATCCCGTGCCTCATCGCGACGAAGTGTGGGCCGAACCGTACAACTGGTCTCCCCAGACCCGCACCCACCCCAAGGGTAAGGACAATCACCCTGTCGTGCTGCTGAGCTGGGAGGACGCCCGCGCGTACTGCGAGTGGGCCGGGGGGCGACTGCCGAACGAGGTGGAATGGGAAAAAGCGGCACGTGGCGAGGATGGGAGAGTCTATCCGTGGGGGGATGAATTCGACCCCGATAGAGCCAACGTGCGCGAAGGAGGGGTGGGGAGCACAACGCCCGTGGGCGCTTATCCCGACGGAGCCAGCCCATACGGTCTGCTCGACTGCGCTGGAAACGTATGGGAATGGACGAGCTCACAGGTGGGAGCGAACCAAGTGGTTATACGTGGCGGCTCGTGGAACTTCCGCGCCGCAGACGCCCGTTGCTTTGCCCGTGATTACAGTCACCCGAGCCACCGCTCAAACTGCATCGGCTTTCGCATCGTCACCGGGCCACGACCAACGCCAGAGAAGCAAGAAAACGGGGAACAGGAGGGAACAAAACCGGAACAAGACACGTAAACAGAACCCCCACGGTGTCCTAAACATCGCCCTTCACCCCTCTCGCCGCTCACGTCGTCGGAATAACAGCCGTAGTGGCGTGCCGTAGAACTGGTAAGCCTCCCGCAGTCGGTTTTCCAAGTAGCGCCGGTACCCAAAGTGCACAAGGACGGGGTCGTTGACGTGAAAGACAAAGGTTGGCGGGTCCACGCCAGGCTGACTGACATAGTAGATCTTCAGCCGCTTGCCCCTCTTGCTGGGTGGAGCGTGACGGGCCAGGGCATCCCGCACCAAACGATTGAGCTCACCTGTAGAGATGCGCTGGAAACGAGCCCGATGCGCACCTAGAGCGCTGGGCAACACCTTGTTGACTCGCTGTCCCGTAAGCGCAGAGATGAAAAGCACAGGTACGTAATCAAGAAAACGGAGGGCCTCACGCACCCAACCGGTATACTCCACCAGAGTGTAGGCATCTTTCTCTACCGCGTCCCACTTATTGACCAGCACCACCACACTGGCCCACTCATCGAGGATCAAGCCAGCCACATGCGTGTCCTGAGCCGTGACGCCTTCAACCCCATCTATCACCAACAGAGCGACGTCGGCCCGCTGGATAGCTCGGAGCGCCCGCAGTACGCTATAGCGCTCTACCCCTCGCTCAATCCTGCCTCGCCGCCGAATGCCGGCTGTGTCAATCAGCGTCACGGGCGTACCCTCCCACTCCAGATAGGTATCAATCGCGTCACGGGTTGTGCCCGGAATAGGGCTGACGATAGCCCGCTCCTGGCCAAGTAGCCTGTTCAGAAGTGACGATTTACCTACGTTGGGCCGTCCGACGATAGCGAGCTTGACCGTGTCATCCTCTTCTTCCTCCTCCGCCGGGGAGGACGGCAGTGCCTCGACCACATCATCCAATAGATCGGCCACACCTCGACCATGCAAGGCGGAGACAGGGTACACCTCCCCCAAACCTAAAGCGTAAAACTCAACCGCGGCCTGACGTAGGTCGGAGTTATCGGCCTTGTTGGCGGCTAGAAAGACCGGACAACGAGACCGGCGCATAATCTCGGCGACCTCCTCGTCCCCAGCTGTCAGGCCACTGATAACGTCGGTAAGGAAGATGATCGCGTCGGCCTCCTGAATCGCCTGCTCAGCTTGAGTGCGCATCAAGGGAATGTAGGGAGCAGAATCCTGGGCCAACACCCGCTGAGGACCAGGTCGCCTCCCGGCAATGACGGCTGGAGCCAATATCTCGATGCCCCCAGTATCCACGACGGTGAAGGAAATGCCATTCCATTCAGCAGAAGCATGCAGGCGGTCGCGGGTCGTACCCGGCCGATCGTGGACCACCGCCAATCGCTGTCCCACAATGCGATTGAAGAGGGTAGATTTGCCGACGTTGGGTCGGCCGGCAATAGCGACAATCGGTTTAGCCATTTGACAGTCCAGTATTCGATAACGGGCGGATTGGAATACAGATTCGAGCTGGCCCGATGCTATCGCTACTCCTCAGTCGGAGTGGGAGTGGATGCCCTAGAGATCTCGACCTGCAAAGTGGCGGGCAGGATACTTTGGACAACCAGACCCTCCGGCACCACCACCTGCGGCTCAATCTGGTGTATCCCAGGTGCCAACCTGAACAAATCCAGAACGACGCGTACGTCATCCTCCTCCAACGCATCGAGCAAGGGCAATGGGCCACTCAGGATTTCCTCAACCGTCTCTGGTGAGACGGTGGCTGTAAAACCGGGCTCCAAGCCCTGAATTTCCGGTGTGATCACTTTCGTCACGCTGCTCTGGATCGCCTCAACAGACACCCTCACCTCCACCGGTGGTTGACCCGGGACAACCGCGATATCTGGAGGAACATTCAGGGCCGGTCGCTCAACCACGTCAGCTTGGGCACTTTCTACGTTTACCGGCTTCGTCTCAATGTAGCCAGGAATGACGGCGATCACCTGAGGAGCACCAAAGACGGTAACCGTGGATGGCTCAAACGATATATCGGCAATGCGATAGCCAGGAGCAACCTGCCCCTCAAGGGCAACCTTAACCACCAAGGGGCGATAGTAAACGGACAACTCAATAGGCACGCGCACCTCGACCACCTCAGGCGTCAACGTGACATAGGGAACAGTCTGCCCCTCACTGCCCTGATGCCGCACCCGAAACTCTCCTTCAACGGGCTCACTGGCATCCTGTACAGACACCTGAGTAACAGCTTCGACAACCTGGCTTACGTAGGAGCTAGGCCCCTTCACTGTCACCTGGCGCGGAATCACGATCGGAGGCTGCATAAGATAACCCAGCGCTGGCTCTCCCTTCACTTGCACGTGCACGGGCACGACCTGTTCCGTCTCAAGCTCCAACTCCAACGTGACGTAGTCGGGCTCGACCGATACAACCCGCGAGGGTGACCTATCTAACGTCACCTGGACAGGCACCTTGTGTGTCCCCGCACTCAGACCCGTCAAATCCACGCGGACGGTGAAATCGTCCACTTCGAGCGAATTCCAGACCGATCTAGGAGCGCGAACTACGACCTGGGCTCTGCCCACCATCGAGCCGTCAGAATCACCCACGATGAGCATCCCCTCAGCGAGCTCAGACGGGGCAATGGGCAAAGGCTGCGGGTACCGCTCCTCAATAGTAGGGTCCTCCTCCTCCACTGCCGCGACCCAAGCTAGGGCAGCCAAAATCAAGGCCAGGACCATCAACAGCGAATTACCTACCAACCAGCGCAACGTCGCTCTCACTACCTGCTTGCTCCCTCCATCCGACGCAACCGGGCGAGCCACTTCGGCCACGCTCGCTCCAATACAGGTTGATAAAAGGCGTGCAACACCCTCTCCAGACGCTTGACGTCGAGGTTGCGGATGATGCGACCATCGTGGGCAATGGAGATAGAGCCACGCTCCTCGGAAACGACGACCGCAACGGCATCGCTTTCCTCCGTCACGCCAATGGCGGCCCGGTGGCGCAGCCCCAACTGTCGGTCGGCAAGAAAAGCCGTAGAAAGAGGAAGTACACAAGCGGCCGCCAAAATACGTCCCTGTCGCACGATGACCGCGCCATCATGCAGCACTGTATGGGGATCGAAAAGGGTCACCAACAAGTCGGAATTTACGGCAGCATCAAGGAAGACACCGCTGTCCACAAATTCCTGCAGTCCCGCCTCGCGCTCTAAGACAATAAGGGCACCATGCCTGCGCTCAGAGAGGGTCCGACAGGCCTTTGAGACCGCACCCAGTACTTGCTCCATAGTGGCACGGTTTCCCGCCGGTCGGCCAAACAGCGCACCTGCTCGACCCAGCCGCTCCAGCATCCGACGCAATTCCTGTTGAAAAACGACCGGGATAGCCACAAGCAAAGCAGGAAGCACCTGCTGCGTCAACCATCCGAAAGCCCGCAGGCGTATCAGGCCACTCAGAGGACCCACGATAATCAGGAGTACAACCACACCACGGAGCAGAGGCACTGTACGGGTGCCCCGCACCAGGTACAAGATCCAGAAGAAAGCGAAAGCAACCAACAAGATGTCGAGAGCATCTATCCAGTCGAGTCGCTGTAGATACCATAGGAGATCGCTCACCGTTCAAACCCCAGTTATGAACCACCACCAGGTTCGCTGATTTCGTCTAATAGTTGCTGATAGGCCGAGACGTTGGGGGGGTGAAGCGCGATAATAGCCCGAATGGTCGCCCTGGCATCCTCATACCGCCCATCCTCCAATTGCAGGTCCCCCAACTTATCCAAATGCTCTAAGGCCTGGTCAACGTTGCCGGCATCGAGATGAGCCTGCGCCAAGCGCGTGCGCAGGAGAATATCGTCAGGCCACTCTTGAACCACATCCTCCAGGATGGTGAAGAGACGGTCTGTCTTACCACTCTCATAGTACGTTTTCAAGAGGCTATCAAGCTCGACAATCGCCAAATCAGGCCGGTTGAAGCGATAATAGAGGTCCATCAGCGTCAGACGAGCACGCTCGTCGTCAGGGGCAAGCTCTCGGATCCTTTCATAGACTTCCGCAGCCCGCTTCCAGTCCACACGCTGCATGTCAATATCGCCCATCTTATGCAAAATGCGAATCTCCCACTGACGTTCGGGGATGCCTCGTGGCGCCAGCCGTAACGCCTCCTGGTAGGTCTCACGTGCCTGGTCCATCTGGGCCAGATGGTAATGGCTATCTGCAAGGATCAGGTAGTGCTCCAAGGCCTTGTCGATTTCGCCATGGCTGATAAGCAGATCAATCAGCTTAGCTCGCACTACAGTGTCCATTGGCGCCAGCTTCAAGGCACGCTGATACATCGACATTGCAGCTCCGACGTTGCCTCGCATCAGGTAGACATCGGCGATGACGACGAACTTGGAGACCGCCTCGTCCACCTTCCCCATGGCCACCAGCACCTGAGCCAGTTGGCGATGAATAGGCACATACGTGGAGGCGTAATCCAAAGCATAGTAGCATTCCTCCAACGCAGTGTAGAACATACCGCGCTTGGCATACTCTTGCGAGAGCGCAACCGATTCCAATATGCGCTCTGAGCCCGGGATGACCAACATTTCAGCCAAGCTCAGGGCGGGCCCCTCCTGTGCCAGCTCGTCGAGGCGCCGTCGTGCCTGAACGACTTTGTCCTCCCATCCCTTCTCGCTAAGAAACTCGACCAGAGAATTGGTGAACTCCAACGCCTGATCTCGCTCGCCCTTGGCGATGTAACTGTCAGTCAAGCTTTCGTAGAGCTGGATCAGGTCATCGGCCTGTTCACGGCGAACAGTAGCCAGGTCAACGATCTTAAGCACCTCGACAAAATGCTCCAGCGCCTCATCGATCCGTCCTCGAGCCCGGTAGCATTCACCAAGCGCGAAGTGGCTGCCCAGTGTGTACTCAGGACGAGACACCGCACGCTCGAACTGGGGAATCGCAGCGTCGAAGCGCAGCTTCTCCTGATACAACAGACCCAGGTTAAAGTTCACGGCATGCTGCTCTGCCCCAGCCTCAACCACCTTCTCGTAGGCCTCAATAGCCTCTTCGATTTCCCCTCTGGTCTGGAAGTCGATCGCTCGGCCAATCAGGGCATCAACCTCGGCCTTGCTAAGCCGAGAGACCGCAGCGGAAGGCGCAGCCTCCTCATCCTCTTCCTCGAAGAAGCTCTCGGCAAGATCGGTAAGAGCTTTCTGGCGGGTGATATCGATAGGACTGCCCCGCTCCTCGACGTCCCCGACCTCCGGCGTGACCTGAAAGTCCAACAGATCCATATCAACCGACCCGTCCAGAGAAAGGCCCGCCTCTGCCATCGACCCAGGCTCCTCCGAGAGAACCTCAGCCTCCGGTTCGGCCGCAGGCCGTTCGCCATAGCGCAGCTCATCAAGGAGGGCCAACACCTTGGGGTCGTGAGGGGCCAACTTGAGAGCGTAGTGACAGGCCTTGACAGCGTAATCATGCTGCTCCAGGGCGCGATAGATGCGCACCAAAGCCAGACATTCCTCCACCGCCTCACGCAACTGGTCCCGGCGCTGGTAGTACTGGAGCAGCTTCACGTGAGCCTGCAAATGGTCGGGATAGACCCGAGCGGCATCTTGCCAACGCTCTACTGCCAACCGCAAACTGCGCCCCTCCTCCTGCTGGCCCAGGTAACACTCAGCCGACGCCATGTAGGCTTCGGCAGCTTCTTTTCTCTGGCCCAATTGTTCCCGTATTTCACCTACGTGCTCGTGGGGCACCGGATCATCCGGCGCGAGCTCGCCGACCTGTTGATACGACTCCAGAGCGTCCTCCCACTGGCCCGTCTCAAAATAAGCCATCCCCAGGTCAGTCAGTACACCCACGTCCTGGGGAAACTCAGCCAGCGCACGTTGGTAGGCCGCAATCGCCTGGTCCCAATCTCCGTCCCAGGCAGCATCGGCACCTTTCTGCCTCGCCTCTTCGAAGACCTTGCGATTCCCTGCCATCGTCCCGTCCTTACGACGATCTGTTTACCCTTAGGCCATCAGTTCCACCAAGATGGCCTTCTGGGCATGCATACGATTCTCAGCTTGATCCCACAACACCGAGTGCGAACCGTCACAAACCTCGTCAGTGATCTCCTGTCCCCGGTGGGCCGGGAGGCAATGCATAACGATGACGTCCGGCTCGGCTTCGGCCACCAGAGCTTGGTTAACCTGATAAGGCCCGAAGACGCGAGCCCGCTCCTCTACTTCTTCCTCCTGGCCCATAGAGGCCCACACATCGGTGTATATCACGTCCGCTCCAACCACCGCGGCATGGGGATCGAGATTGGCCGCCAGTTCACTGCCACTGGCAGCGGCCAACTGCTGTCCCAACTCCCACACGTCAGTCGGCAACTCGTAACCCGCAGGCCCTGAGATCGTGAAATCCATACCCAGCAGGGCAGCCCCAAAGAGCAACGAAGACGCCACGTTGTTACCGTCGCCAACGAAGGCCAGCTTACGCCCGTTCAGGTTCCACCCCTTATGCTCAATGATGGTAAGGAAATCAGCCAACCCCTGACAGGGATGATTGTAATCAGAGAGACCGTTGATGACGGGTACGCGGGAATACTCAGCCAGCGTGAGTACGTCGTCGTGGCCGAAGACACGCGCCATAATACCATCTACGTAACGAGACAGGACACGGGCCACGTCGGGCACGCTCTCTCGCTTGCCCAACTGAATCTCCAGAGGAGAGAGATAGAGCCCCTGTCCCCCCAGGTGGATCATCCCCATCTCAAACGAAACACGAGTGCGCAGGGAAGGCTTCTGGAAGATCATACCCAGCGTCTGTCCCTCAAGCAAAGGAGGATTGCCACCGTTCTGCCACTCCTCCTTCAACTCAACCGCCAGATTAAGCAAATCGAGCAATTCGTCAGGTGTCAGGTCTGCCAGACCAAGAAAGTGCTCCATTCCTACCTCCATTGCGTTTTTGTGTAGACTGATCGGCATTCAGTCGTCTCCGTATCCAGTGGCAAGTATACCACAAGCGACGTAGGATTCAAAACGGAAAGTGAGAACAAGAGAGAGAAGTTCAGAAATTCATCTCTCGACGGGCAGCACGCCACAGGTTGGCACGAATCTGCTCCTGATCAGAGCCAAACTGGCGCAGGAACGCCTTGACCCGCACGGTCTTCGAAGTCAGCCCTTGGGGACACTGAGGAGGACACGAGAAGCCGGCCGCTTTTCCATAGCGGTCCAGGTCTTTCTCAGGCAGATAGATCAGGGGGCGCACGACCGTCACGGCCCCATCGAAGAACTCGAGACGGGGAGCCATCGTCTCCAGGTGGCCCTGGAACAACAGATTCATGAGCGCCGTGGCGGCTGCATCGTCGGCATTGTGACCAAAGGCCAGCTTCTTGCACTCCATCTCGACCGCTGTCTTGAAGAGAGCCTTGCGTCGATTCCACGAGCAACGAAAGCAATCGAGCGGCCAAGGCTCTCCAGGCGGCAGTTCCAGCGGGACGAAACGATACTCGACGCCCAGCTCCTGGAACCAGGGCTCCAACTCCGACCGCAGACTGGGGAAGCCCACAGCGTCTCCCGCAACATGCAGGGCCACCAGGTCATACCCGTAAGGGACTCTCCGCCGGTAGCGCAACAACAACTCGAGCAGAGCGCGACTATCCTTCCCCCCAGAGACCGCCACCGCTACCCGGTCCCCGCTCGCCAGCAGATCGAACTCCTTGCAGGCCCGAGCAAAAGGTTTGAGGAGATAGACGGCGATGCGATCAGAGTCGCCCGTCTTTTTCATCTCTCAGCTTTATCTCTCAAGCCATACTGCCGCTTATAGTATTCCTGATAGTGCTTACCGCTTTGAATAGGCCGCCACCACCACTCGTTTTCGACGTACCAGCGTGCCGTCTTCTCAATGGCCTCCTTGCAGGTGTGGGCCGGCTCCCATCCCAGGGCGCGGATCTTGCTCACGTCAAGCGCATAGCGTCGATCATGGCCAGGCCGATCACGCACCGGCTGGATGAGGCTCTCTGGCTTGCCCAGCAACTTCAGGAGCAGGCGCGCCATATCGATGTTGCGCATTTCGGTGCCCGTGCCGACGTTGTAAATGCCGCCGAACTCACCCTTGTGAAGCACCAAGTCAATCGCCTCGCAGTGATCCAGCACGTATTGGTAGTCGCGCACCTGCAGCCCGTCGCCATAGAGAGGCAGAGGACGATCATCAAGCGCATTGATGACGAAAAGCGGCACGACTTTCTCAGGGTATTGATACGGACCTATGTTATTAGCCCCGCGCGTGATCGTGACCGGCAAGTCATACGTGACGTGGTACGCGTTGATCATAAGATCCGCGCTGGCTTTGCTCGCGGCATAGGGACTGCGTGGAGCCACAGGATCGACCTCTCTCGACGCCCCTTCCGGTACATGTCCATACACCTCATCGGTGCCCACTTGGTGTATGCGTTCCAGCCCAAACTCGCGCACCACCTCCAGCAGGACATAGGTGCCATAGACATCGGTCTTGATAAAAGCATCCGGATCCATGATAGACCTGTCCACGTGAGTCTCCGCGGCGAAGTTGATGATTGTGTCTACATCGTGAGCACGGACCACCTCTCGCACCGTGGCAGCATCACAGATATCTCCCCGCACGAAATCGTAGCGGCCGGCAAAGCGCTCTTCCACATCTTTGAGATTGTTCAGGTTGCCAGCGTATGTCAGCTTGTCGTAGACGAGGACGCGGTAATCGGGATACCTTTCAAGCACGTAGCGGACGAAGTTGGAGCCAATGAAACCGGCTCCGCCGGTGACCATAAGATTGCGCAAAATCAGCCTCCCCTGTTTCGCTGTTGAACCAGCCGTAACTATGCACAGCCAGAGATCATCATAGCTATTCTACCATAGCCACCTTGACTTGCCCAGTGAAAATGCTATCATTCCCCTACGTTTCCAGTGCGAAAGGGAATCTATTTATGTACATCGACCCACAGCGGAGGAGAAAGCGCCGCTCATCCCCATTGCGAGTGATGGTCCTGCTCATGCTGATCAGTGCAGGCATCTACGTCTACGCCATGATTCAGCAGCAAGAGATCGAGAGTCCCTTCATCCCCACCCCTACCCCCACACGCTCGGCGCTTTCCTACGCTACCGAAGCGCAAGCGCTATACGCACAGGGACAGTTGGCCCAGTCTATCCTCGCCTACGAGCAGGCTATCGCGCTCACCCCCGGCGACGTATCTTTGTACATCCCCCTGGCGCGTCTACTGGCTCTGGAAAAACGACCGCTCGAGGCCATACAACGCGCTCAACAGGCGACCGAGATGGCACCAGAGAGCGCGCGTGCGTGGGCCATCCTGGGAATGGCCTACGACTGGAATGGGGACGTGGCCCAGGCCATTGATGCCTGCCAACGCGCGGTTGAACTCGATCCCACCTACGCCGAGGGGTACGCCTACCTGGCAGAGGCCTATGCCGACGCCGTGCGCTGGGCCGACGCGATGGAAGCCGCTCAGACGGCGCTGCAATTGAATGACCGCAGTGTGGACGCCCACCGCAACTACGGCTACGTGCTCGAGATGCAAGGAAACTACTGGGAGGCCGTGGAGGCATACAAGCGGGCTCTGGAAATCCATCCCAATCTGGCGTATATCCACATCGCAGCCGGGCGGGACTACCGAACACTGGGCAATCATGAGGCCGCCATAGACAACTTCCAACAGGCCCTTGAGATCGACCCCAACAACGCCGAAGCTTACGATCAACTGGGATGGACGTACTTCAACCTCGGAGAGTATGAGCGGGCGGAGACCTACCATAAGCAGGCGACCGAGACGGATCCCGAGTTTGGTCAGGCATTTGGACATCTGGCGATTACGTATTGGGCCCGCCGCAACTACGAGTCCGCCATCCCCAATTTCGAGCGGGCTATCGAGCTGGACACCATCAAAGCACGCCAGGAAGCTCAGGCATTCTACGTGACCGTCGAAGACCGGAACGCTGACGTCGTCACGCCATCGTCCGAAGTGGTGATGCGAGGCGACTTCATCCCTACCCCCACTAGCCCGGGGGACGGACGGGACACTCTCGAGGCTACATTGGAGCCGAAAGAGAACGACGAGACGTGGGCCGATGTCAGCGGCTCGGTGACGTTCGACACACAGACCGGAAATTACACAGTAAAGCTGGAAGGATTGCCCAGGTTGAGATACAGCCAGGCTTATACCGGTTGGTTTGAGGGAGTCAACACACTCTCAGGAAATCCCCTGAGCACCGGGCCGCTCCAGTGGAAAAGTGATGGAAGGATGGAAGCAATGCTGGAGGCCGAGTGGGTTGAAGGGCCGGCGATCGAATATTTCTACACTCTGGGGCTGGCTCACTTCTACATGGCGGAATGTGAGAAGTCATATCGCCTCTTCGACGCAGCGCTACAGATAGACCCCGAGGAAGTGAACGCACTGGAAGGCATCCGGCTGTGCCAAGAGGCGGAAACAGAGGACTGAGATCCATACCTCTGCCTGCTGCCGCTGCAAGAAAAAGTTGACCAGAATTCCATTCTCTGGTATACTTTCCTTAAGCCGGAGTGGCGGAACAGGCAGACGCGCGCGACTCAAAATCGTGTGGGCTTGACCCATGTGGGTTCGATTCCCACCTCCGGCACCTGTTTTGGTCAGAGTCAGTCAAAGGCGGACGATATAAGCCTACTGCGGCGTCCACGGGCGGGGTACGCGCCCCCAGCGCCGCTTTTTTTCTTAGGGTCTATTCAGTGAGCAGACGGGCACGCCGTTTCCCAAAGCTGATCACCCAGGCCATGGCTGGCCTGGTAGTGGGGCTGATGATAGGACTTGCCATCGGATGGTGGCTCTGGCCAGTGCAATATACAAACACCTCACCCAGTGTGCTGCGTCAGGACTATCGCGACGACTACACGCTGATGGTCGCCACCACGTACGAGGTAGAACAGGATCCAGAGCGAGCCTACGAGCGAATGAGCCTGCTCAACCCCCAGGACCCTGCCGCACCTGTCATCGAATTGGCGGAGCGACTCCTCGAAGCGGGGGGCAGCATTGAAGACGTCACCCGCCTGGCTCGACTGGCCCGGTTGCTCGGGACCGTCCCCCCCACGCTGATCCCATATGTGGAGGAGTTGGAGGTTCAATCGTGAGAAGTCTCCCTACACGCCGGGCGGCTTCCCTCACCGGCCTCCTCGTCGGAGTGGCGCTAGGTCTGCTATATACCTGGGTCATCAATCCCGTCGAGATCGTCAATACGTACCCCGCCTTGCTGCGCACTGACCTCCGCTGGGATTGGGTACGTCTGGCCGCGCTCTCCTACGTGGTGAACGACGATCTGGAGCAGGCCCGCACGCGGCTGGAGGGACTCAGGTATGAGGACGTCTCCGGCGCTATCCAGGCGTTGATCGAGGACTACGCCGCCGCCGGCCTACCCGCAGATACTATGCGCCGCCTGACTACGTTGGCCGAAGCACTGGATGTCCACACTCCCGCGATGCTGGTCTACCTGCACACTCCCGCATCCTCATCACCGACTCCCATTCACACACCACCACCTACAACCACCCCCACGTCCTCGCCTACCCCCACCCCCTCCCCAACCCCTATCCCCTTATCTACCTCCACATCCACACCAAACCCAAGCCAGACCCCCACGCCTCCTACCCTCTCACCCCTGTCTACCCCCACGCCAGAGCCGACCGTGCCCTCTCCCACTCCAACACCAACGCCTCCGCTCCTCGTGCGCCTGCAACTGGCCAGAAAGGACTCCTCATGTCAACCTACACAGGCAGGACGTATCGAGGTCGTAGTGAAAGACGAGCACGGCGACGAGGTGCCTGGCGTGACCGTATGGCTGACGTGGCCGGGCGGGGCCGACCGGGCTGTGACCGGATTGAAGTCTCAGGGCGGGGCAGGATACGCAGACTTCGCTGTTGAGAAAGGGGTGAACTACACGCTTAGCGTTGGCGAACTGGGCAGGCCCCTGGTCACTAACCTGCGGATCGCATCCTGCGAGCCTGAGGGGGGAAGGCAAGACGACAATGAAGAGAAAGCGGAGGAGCCATGGACGAGTTCTTGGCGCATCTTGCTGGAGCCGCCGCCTATAGAGACCGAGGAATAATCAGACCAGGGCTGCAGCTTCCAATCTCCAGACGACGTACTGCCAAGGCCACTCCCTCTCAACCGACTGCAGCCACACGCCTTCTCTCGGCCCGGGCCTCCTGCCATCCGGGCTCCCCCTGAATCTGGGCTCGATTCAGATGTCGGTAGAGGCCATCGCGTTCCATCAACTCCTCGTGCGTGCCCATCTCCGAGATGCGGCTGCCCTCCAGCACCACGATGAGGTCGGCGCTGCGAATCGTGGACAGTCGATGGGCGATGACGATCGTCGTCCGCCCCACCATCAGCCGCTCCAGCGCCTGCTGGATCAACAGTTCGGTCTGAGCGTCCACCGACGAGGTCGCCTCGTCCAAGATCAGAACCGGCGCGTCCTTGAGCACCGCCCGGGCGATCGCCAGACGCTGCTTCTGCCCGCCGGACAGCTTGACACCTCGCTCGCCGATCAGCGTGTCGTAGCCATCGGGCAACCGGCTGATGAACTCGTGCGCGTTGGCGACCCTGGCCGCCTCAATCACCTCTCGTTCGCTGGCTCCCGGACGACCGAACAGGATGTTCTCCTGGGCTGTCCCATGGAAAAGAAACACGTCCTGCAGCACGATGCTGATCTGTCGGCGCAAGCTCCTGAGCGTCAGCGTCCTTACATCGTAGCCATCAAGCGTGATCAAGCCCTGGCACACATCGTAGAAGCGGGGAATCAGCCCGACCAACGTCGTCTTACCCACGCCCGTCGGCCCCACCAGCGCGACAACCGTGTTGGGTGGGATGTCCAGGTTGATATCCTCCAACACCGGTTTCCCCTCCTGGACGTAACGGAAGGTCACATCGCTCAAACAGATCGCGCCACAGGCCCTGCCTGGGAACTCGATCGCGTCGGGGCGTTCACGCACGTCCGGCTGCTCCTCCATCAACTCGGCTACGCGTTCCGCGCCGGCCATAGCCTCCTGAACGTTCTCCCAAGCTCCGCTCAGAACGCGCACGGGCTGATAGAACATATCCAGATAGAGATAGAAGGCCACCAGATCCTCAATGGGAAGGATTTGACGCAGCGCCAGCCGCCCGCCGAAGTAGATGATGACGATGGTGCCCAGCGCCGACGCAAACCCAACAAAGGGATGCACCGTGGCCATCATGCGCAACGCGCGGAGCAGGGAATCGCGATACCTGTCGATGTGCTCGCTGATACGTCTCGCCTCCACGTCCTCGCGGGTGAAGGCTTTGATCTCGCGGATGCCTGAGAGGTTGTCGTTGAGTGTGGCGTTGAGCTCGCCTAATTCCCTCTGGCGTTCGCGAAACGCGGGACGGACGTACTTGGAATACGCCCGCATAGCCAACACAATCAGCGGGATGGGGACCATGCTCAAAAGCGCGAGCTGCCAATTCATACTGATAAGCACCGCGCTGACACCGATCAGTGTGAGCAGGTTGACCATCACGTCCGGAATCGCGTGGGCGATCAACCGCTCGAACAGATCTGAATCGTTGACCATGCGCGACATCAACTGGCCCACCTGTCTGTCCTCATAGAAACGAAGCGACAAACGCTGCAGATGTCTGTAGATATCGCGCCGGGCATCGGCGACGACGCCCCACCCCGCGATGTGAGCCATGTAGCTTCTCAGAAACTGCAATCCCGCGCGCATCCCATAGACCGCCAACGCCAACAGGGCCAACTGGGTGATCGCTCCCCCCGACGTCCCCTCCGAAACCCGTCCCTCAACAACCGCGATCATCGTCCTGACGATCCACGGGGCCAGTAGTTGCACGCCGACGAGCAAGACCATACTCACCATGGTCACGACCAGATAGCGGAAGTAACGCCCAGCGTATTCAAACAAGAATTTCAGTGTTTTCATTCCAGTCCTATCGAAACTCGTCCCGAACTTCGTCACGCCAGTCAAAGGCCCGGCCAATGATGAACCCCCCCACAGCCAGGAAGAGACCGCCCACCAGCCACACGAGCAGCACCCATATGGCATCCACGTTCACCAGCGCGAGCACAATCGAGACGACCGTCCCCAGGAGAGCGCCTACGACGATGCCCTTCCATCGAGCCGGTATATCCGCCAACATATCCCCAAATATTCCCATAAGCGAAGGCTGCTGTCTCCTCGCCCGGCGCTGCTGGGCCGCGAGCCGACGCTGGAGCTCCCTCTTCTTGACCAGCGGGTCGCGCGCTTGGAGCTGCCGTTCGCGTAGCCGCTTCAGCCGCTCAAGTTCGTCGTTACCACTCTTCATGCCCTACCCCCTTCGACAACCACCCGCTCAGACGGATCGCTGCCAAGTCTGTAATCTGTAAAGGGCAAGCTTACAGGCCCCTCTCCTGCCCCTACGACTCGATTATAACCTAACGGCGACGCTTACACAAATTCTCAGGTTGGTCGTACCCGACAATCTGCATAAACATTGAACGGTCTGTTGTACCTTCTGCCATACCTGTGGTATAATTTCACCCGTCATCGCGCTTGGAGGCGAACTCATGTCTCTCATCGATTTGCTGAGCACAGAACCGGGTACATTTGTCTATCATATCCTCGTACTTCTAGCACTGGAGACGATGGCTGGCATCGCATTCGTCGAATGGCGCCGCACCCACGACCCTGCCTACCGACGCGTCCTGTGGGCCTTCGGAGGACTGCTGGCACTGCGGGTTCTACTGTTGGTCGGCGAACCAGGTGGCCCGACCATCATCGCCCCGCTCGTCAGTAGCATAGAGGTCATCAGCCTGACGCTACTGGGGTGGGCTCTCCTGACACTCACCCTGAATCGCCGCGTGGGTAGAATCTACCTCGTGGGCGGCCTCGGAGTGGCGCTCCTGTGTGTGAGCACGTTCCTGCCAGGATGGTACCAGACCTTGGCGAAGATCCCCAATCTCCTATACGTCGCCTTCTGGCAACAGTCCTTTTGGCATGCCACGAGTATGCTGCTGACTTTGGCACCGCTCCTCTTGCTGCTCCGCCTCCCACGGCAGAAGAGACCGGCGCTGTCTCTGCTTGGCTTCACCATCCTCTTCCTGGGCTTCACCACGGTGTTCCTAGGCTCGCTGCTGGTGACGCTGGGCTGGCTCACTATGTATGCATACACCTTGATTGGGACGGGACGTCTGATCAGCATGGTGGGCTACCCGCTTTTTGCTATTGCCGTCCATCGCATGAGTGCACAGAGCACGCAAGGCCGTCCCAGCGAGGTTGAGCAAAGTCGCTGGAGGGCCGCCGTTCTGGAAAGTATGACCGAGGGCGTGATCGCCAGCGACCAGAAAGGGCGCATCGTCACCGTCAACGCCGCAGCTGAGCGTATCCTGAGCACTCCTCGCCGGCGGCTCCCGGGTCGCTCACTTGAACGACTGACAGAGCGCATACCGTTGACCCCAAAGGCCAACTGGCGCACAATCGCCCAGGTAGACAGCCCGATCCAGATGACGTTTGAACTGAAGGGCAAGGTCATATACGCACGCGCAACCCCTGTCCTCACGGCGACTGGCGGATACACGGGCACCGTGGTCACACTGCAAGAAGCCTCTGAGACAAATTAGGAGATACATGCTATAATATGCATGTCAAAACGATGATAGCGAGATAGATCCCGCTCTTGAGCCTTGAGCAAAGAGCAATGGCGTTTCTAAGAGACCTGATCCAATTCATCACACTCCCACCAGGCAACCTGGTCTATCACCTGGTGGCATTATTTGCGATTCAGGTCATCCTGGCAGTAGCATTCGGGCACTGGAGCCGACGGCGGCGCGATCCAAACGCAATCCGATTGCTGATGGCTGGAATCGGCCTGACGGGCACTCGCCTGCTGCTGATGCTTGTTGCGGTGCTTGATCGGGTCGGCACGCTGTCATCTAACGTCGTCCTCCCCCCCCTGGAACGTTTCCTCGACTTTGTCACGTTGCTGGTGGTGATCTGGGCATTCCTGCCACTGCTGAGGCAATACTCGCGTCTGAGCATGACGCTGTTGTTGGTCACCCTCCTGCTGGTGGCAGGAGCCTACGCGGCCTTCGCCGCAATCTGGCCGCAGGATGAGGCCAGATTCGTCGCTTACAACGGCTACTGGCAGGACAAAGTGTGGGAGTTCTCCAGCATCGCCCTCCTGGCTTTGGCCCTCGTCGCCGACCTCCTAAGGCGCGAGGGGGATTGGGGACTCATTCTCTGCCTGATCGGCATCTACCTGGCAGGCCACATCCTACAGCTCTGGGCCCCTGCCCCCGGTTCCCACACCGCAGGATGGATACGATTAGCCAACCTGGCCGCGCTGCCCTTGATCGCCAGCCTGACCTATCGGCAAGTGCTGAGCGCCTCTGCCCCCAGCCGTGGAGGCGGCAAGCTGGAGATGATCGGCGTCCTGGAGGCCGCCCGACGCATCGAAACAAGCAGCGACGTCGAAGCCGCCCTCGGATTGGCCGCATCCTCTATCGCCCACATGACAGGGGCCGACATGGTCGCTATTGGCCTGCCCGCCCCCGGGCTGGCCAAGAAAATACGCATCGCCGCCCTTCATCCTTCAACCGGCGTGATGCTGGCCAACCAGAGGCCGTCTTTGCTTGTGTCCAGACATCCATTGCTGGCCACAGCTCTGCAGACTGGCCAATTGCAGCGCAGCGACACCCCGCGCAAGGATTCCACCAGCGTTGGCCTATACCGCCATCTAGGCTTCGAGCGACCGGGGCCGTTATTGGCACAGCCCTTGATAGAGGAAGGTCTCCTGATAGGCATGTTGCTCGCTGGCAATCCGATCTCTAAGCAGAAGTGGACGACGCACGATGAACAGATCCTCCAGGTTGCAGGCCTGGCACTCACCAGGGCTCTGGCCCATGCACTTCATCAAAAGGACACCGACGCCGAGACCGAGATTCAGAGAACACTTGATGAAGCACAACGTCTGAACCAGCAAGTAGCCGATCTAGAGGCTGAACTGAGCCACCAGCGCCAGCGGGCCGAGGAACTGGCCACCAAGCTGCACCTGCGGGAACAAGAACTCGCCGCCCAAGACCAGACCGAAGCCGACATCTGGCAGGAGGAACTCAGCCAACTGGCGAAGTCTCGCGATGCGCTGGAAACCGAGTTGGCCGATTGGAAGGAGAGAGCCGATCGTCTCACCCAGTCCCAGTTCGACTTGCAGGCCCGACTGGCCCAGACGCAGGCGGCCCTTCAGGAGGCACAAAGCCAGACAGCGCTGGCCCAGACCGTGTCCTCTGACAGTGGCCCCGGCGGCATCTTGGTGAGCGACGAGGAGGGGAACATCATCCTGGCCAGTCAAGGGGTTCGGTATCTCATAGGTCAACTCCGCTCAGCCCTGGTGGGCACATCCTTACAATCCTTGTTCACCGAGCCATCGTGGGCACAGACGGTCAAGCGGCTCCTGGGTGAAGAGACCGAAGCCGGGGAAGCCGCCACGATCAGCTTGGATCTGGACGAACAGAGAGTGCGAGCCGAGATCACGCGCCTACCGGGAACCTCACACTGGCCAGGGACACTGGCGATCATGCTCTATCCAGAGGAAGGCATGATCCCCCAAAGCGAGGTCGTGATCTCGCTAATTCACGAACTTCGCACTCCTATGACCTCCATCACCGGCTACACAGACCTGCTGTTGGGCGAGGCGGTGGGGATTCTGGGCGAAATGCAGCGCCAGTTCCTGCAGCGAGTCAAGGCCAATATCGAGCGCATGGGTGGGCTCCTGGAGGATCTGGTCCGAGTCGCCGCCATAGATACCGGACAGGTCTCGCTTTCGCCCGAGCCGGTCGATCTCATCAGCATCATTGAGGACGCCATTATGTCGCTCTCGGGTCAGTTCGGTGAGCGCAAACTGGCGGTCCACATGGATATGCCGTCCGAACTGCCCCCCATAAGCGCGGACAGGGACAGCCTATACCAGATCGTACTACGCCTTCTGTCCAACGCCTCCCAGTGCTCAGAGCCTGGGACCGAGATCCTGGTCCGCTCGCGGGTGGAAGAATACAGCACACAAGCGGAAGGTATACCGAATTATCTGTTCGTGTCCGTGACTGATACAGGGGGCGGTATCGCGCCAGAGGATCAACGGCGGGTTTTTCAACGCCTCTACCGGGCGGACAATCCTCTGATCAACGGGCTGGGGGACACGGGGGTGGGACTATCCATCGCCAAGGCCCTGGTGGAGGCACAAGGGGGACGCATCTGGGTGGAAAGCGACATGGGAAAGGGCAGCACCTTCAGTTTCATCCTGCCCCTTTCCTCCGATGACGATGGCGCCGGGCTGCTGGAGCACCCATCTCTTGAGCGGAAGTCGGAGCAGAAAGCGTGAGCGAGCACACACACTCTGGCGCAGGCCAGAAGATCTCTGACCTCAGGCATCTCCTGGCGAGCCTGGCGTTCACGCTTATCAGCGTGGGCATGCTGCTGGGCAGCTTCGCGCTGAGTCAACTGGACGCGGTGAGCGTGCGCACACCTCCCCCACCGGTCGCCGAGATCACACCCTCACCCACGCCATTCCTCCCTACGCTCACTTTCACCCCATCTCCCACCCCCGCAGCGTCCTCCTCCCCATCACCGGCTACAGAGACGCCTCCGCCGGCGTCGCCTACCTCCTCTCCATCTCCCATCTCGCCTCTGCTTCCCAGTTGTCCCCCGCCCCTGGGCTGGATTCCCTACACCGTACAGCCGGGGGACAAGCTTGGCAGCTTGGCCTTGCGAGCTGGCATCCACACGCTGGCGCTGATGGAGGCCAACTGTCTCAACACGCCGACCATCTACGCAGGTCAGCAGATCTACCTGCCTCCCACGCTTTACGCCAGCCCCACCCCCGAACCCTTCGACTGTGGACCACCCCTCCACTGGGTCCAGTACACCGTACAGCCAGGGGACACGTTGTTCTCCCTATCACGCCGCTTCAACGTGGGCATCTGGGCGATCAAGAAGGCCAACTGTATGAAGAGCCACGACATCTACGCTGGAAATGTCATTTACCTCCCACCCCTGCCACCCGCGCCGACCCACACACCGACGCCTCTCCCCACGCCTACACCTAGCGAGACCCCTATATCCACTCTGACGCCCACCGCCACACCTTCAGCCCCCCCCTCCCCCACCTTCACC